>Ga0118677_10010224_pt1 | contig 14408 bp, 12 predicted proteins | sample AliMusrvi5mmetaG_FD_86154 | JGI IMG/M metagenome (GOLD analysis project Ga0118677, IMG submission 86154) | reverse complement strand
CCTGCGGCATAACCCAAAAATTGGCCAAATAGACCATTATTAGCCATGTGGCTATATATGATTTAAGCCCTTTGTTCATAGAATTTCTTTAAACATGAAGGTTTAAAATGTTTAAAATCATTTTAAAATCTATTTGAAAATCTTTAAAATCCCCCCTAAATCTATTTGAAAATCTTTAAAATCCCCCCTAAATTCTTTTTAAAACCTTTAAAATCTCTTTTAAAATCTATTTTAAAATGCCAACTCATTAGTTAAAGCATTGTAATCAAATAACATCGAAAACTATAAAACAAATTACATGCTCCACCATAGGTTAAAGCGAACATTTAGTAGATATAGTAAGCCTTATTGGAAGTATACCATATTTCATTTAGATAATGCCAGTTAGGAGGATAAGAAAAATGGGAATAGTTGGGAAGAATTAATTTCTAGGGACTGTAACAAATAGTTTTCCATCAACAAACACTTCAATCTTATCTGCCGACAGTAGGACCTTATACCTATGTAGGTAACCACTGGTATAATCAAAAGATTCTTTGCCTTTAAGAATTAACGCGAGTTTAGTCAGTTCTTGTTGATAGCGTTCTACGTCTTGAGACTTCTTCTGCGCCTGAGCTATGGTGTAGAGATAGGATGCAACAATCAAGCTTTGCTTCTCTTGAGGATATTTGGCATAAAACTTTTCAAATTCCACCTTGGCCAAAGGTAGAATATTCGCGAAGAAATAATACTCCCCTAAGGAAAATTGCGCGTCGTATGATTTCTTAAAATTTGGATAGGTATCAACCAACAGGTGGAAATTAGTAAAAGCCATGTCCACCTCGCCGCCTTCTTTGACCAACTCAATGGCCCTGTTCCAAATATCATCAGCATCTGATGCCTGTAAGGGAGCAGTCCACCAACACGACGATAATATAATCCCTATGATGACACTTTGCCTCATAACCTTCCTCAAGTAGAGTATATCCTATTACTAGGTCATTGACTAATTATTATCGTTTAGGTTGCTGCACGATAAAAAGAGGCAGGGAAGCTAGGTGCTTTGTGTCTATGATCAAATCAATGGAATATTCACCATATTTTTCAATTTTTATCATTTGAACGTTAAGAATAGAATTGGCTGAAAATGACCTCTGCCCTTGGGGCAAATGCACATGGATGGCCCCATTGGCAGAAGGGAGAATGTGCCTGCCATCCATATCCACAAAATTGACATTCACCTTATGTTCCCCACTTTCAATACTATCGAACCTGACCCTTAAAGCAATCGCAAACTGAGGATAAACCAATGGCATGTTGACGGCCCAAATGGTATCAAACGCCCCAAGTATATTTAATTTCCCCCCCGAATCAACGGTCGCCGCATCACATAAAGAAAACACTTCGATTCTCATTCTTGACCTCCCTGATAGGCCAATAAACCCAAAATTTTGCATTTGAATATACAAATGCAAAATTTGGGATAAAAAACTCCGCGTCTATTCTTAAACCCAAAGCTTCTTATTGACTTTATTAACAAATTAACTTCTATATTCGGCAAACAAATCCGTCGACAAATAACGTTCGCCGGTAGATGGAATAATGGCCACAATGAGTTTGCCCTTATTCTCTGGACGTTTAGCCACTTCAACCGCTGCGTGGACAGCCGCCCCGGAAGAAATCCCACAAAGAATCCCTTCTTCTCGAATCAAACGTTTGGCCATGGCAAAGGCCGCATCGTTAGAGACTGCAATGACCTCGTCAATGAGTTTGGTGTCTAAAATACTAGGCACAAAACCAGCTCCAATCCCTTGGATTTTATGAGGGCCTGGTTGGCCGCCAGAAAGCACCGGGGACGCCGTGGGTTCGATCGCAATAGCTTTAAAAGAGGGTTTGCGTGATTTAATAACCTGAGCAACACCCGTCAATGTCCCACCCGTACCAATACCGGAAATTAAAATGTCCACCTTACCGTCGGTATCTCGCCAGATTTCTTCAGCGGTTGTCAAACGGTGAATTTCAGGATTAGCGGCGTTATCAAATTGCTGAGGCATAAAATATTTAGGATCACTATCAGAAAGCTCCTTGGCTTTTTTAATAGCCCCCTTCATACCTTCAGGCCCAGGAGTTAAAATCAACTCGGCCCCTAAAGCTTTTAAAAGAGCTCGACGTTCCAAAGACATAGTCTCTGGCATGGTCAAAATCAATTTATACCCTTTTACAGCGCACACAAAGGCTAGGGCAATACCTGTATTGCCTGAGGTTGGCTCGACAATAACAGTATTTTCCTTAATCTTTCCAGCTTTCTCGGCAGCACGGATCATGTTAAAACCAATGCGGTCTTTAACACTTCCCAGCGGATTAAAGAATTCCAGTTTCCCAACAACAGTCGCCTGGCAATCCTTGGTAACTTTATTAATTCTAACTAATGGCGTATTGCCAATTAACTCTGTAATGTCATTTGCTATTTTCATTGCTCCCCTCCAGTTGATGATTGTTCACTTTCTTTTAACTTCTTTAAATATACCATCATCAAGGTAATCGCCGCCGGCGTCACCCCTGAAATGCGATTGGCCTGCCCTAAGGTTGTGGGCGAGAATTTTTTAAATTTTTCACAAATTTCTTTAGACAGCCCCGGGATCTGATTAAAATTGATGCCCGCTGGAATACGAATATATTCAATGTGCTTAAATTTCTCTACATCTTTATTCTGACGAGCAATAAACCCCTCATATTTTATTTCATACTCCACCTGAGAAATCAACTGCGGACTCTGGTCTTTAAGGGTACCATCAAAAGATGAAATCATCTGGTAGCTGACCTGCGGCCTTTTTAAAACATCATATAATGATGTCGTCTGACGCAGCGGGCTTGAATTGCTTTTTTCTAAAATGGCATCAAGCTCTGTTCCGGGATTAATCTTTGTTTGACGTAAATGTTCGATCTCACGTTGGATCATCTCATACTTCCTCTGGACTTTTGAATAATCTTCGCTGGATAAAAGACCCAACTGATGACCAAAACTAGATAGACGTTTGTCCGCATTATCTTCACGCACTATCAAGCGATACTCGACCCTCGAGGTAAACATGCGGTATGGCTCCTCGGTCCCTTTAGTAACTAAATCATCAATAAGAACTCCAATGTACGATTGTCGTCCTAAAATAAACGGCTCCATGCCTTTTGAAGAAAGAGCCGCGTTGATTCCGGCGATTAGCCCTTGGGCCCCCGCTTCTTCATAGCCTGTCGTACCATTAATCTGACCTGCCATAAACAAACCATTGATCTTCTTAGTTTCAAGAGTTGGTTTTAAATCAGTGGCATCAATCACCCCATGTTCAATGGAATAACCTGGACGGACAATGACAGCCTTCTCAAGACCTGCAATGGAATGCACCATTTCTTCTTGAACGTACGCAGGCAAACCCGTCGAAATGCCGTTAGGATAATATTCAGAAGTATCCAAACCTTCTGGTTCTAAAAACACATGATGGGTTTCTTTATCAGCAAATTTCTTTAATTTATCCTCGATAGACGGGCAATAACGCACCCCAGTCGCTTGAATCTGTCCGGAATACATGGGAGACAAATGAAAATTAGCGCGAATGATATCATGAGTCTTTTGGTTAGTTCGAGTAATGTGGCACGGTAAAAGCCTTTGCTCTTTTGGAATAAAAGGAGTACGAAAAGAAAAAGGCGCTGGAGGATTGTCGGAGTCTTGGCGTTCTAAATTACTAAAATCAATGGTGTTTCCATCTAAACGTGGAGGAGTTCCGGTTTTAAACATACGCACCGAAAGCCCAAGATTGCGGATGGAATCTGCCAAACGATTCGACGCCTGCTCCCCGATACGTCCACCAGCGATAATCTCAGGGCCCATATGGATGCGGCCATTTAAAAAAGTCCCCGTTGTAATCACTAAAGATTTTGTCGTAAGTGTGCTGCCATCAGCTGTTTTAATGCCAACAACGCTGCCGTTTTCAACTAGAATTTCAGAGACTTTATCTTCTTTGATATTTAAGTTAATCTGTTGGCATACCACCGACTGCATATACAGTTTATATTGTTTGCGATCACTTTGACAACGCGAGGAACGAACAGCTTGTCCCTTGGAAGCATTTAACTGACGGAATTGAATGCCTGTACGGTCAGCGGCAAGGCCCATTTCACCGCCTAGGGCATCAATTTCTTTGACCAACTGCCCTTTGCCCACCCCGCCAATGGCTGGATTACAGCTCATCTGGCCTATGGTATCAGATGACAACGTCACCATGAGCGTTTTACGGCCCATGCGTGCGCTTGCCAAAGCCGCTTCAACACCAGCGTGCCCGCCACCTACAACTATACAATCAAAATAAGAACAACTCATAATACCCTCAAAAAGGTGGCGAGATCTCGACAAAGAACTGGTTCTTTGGAGGACCCGCCACCAATAACTATGCAATCATAAGAATTCATAGAATGAAGAATTTACCTCGAAAGCGTTGAATTGTCAATTGATTATGAAGACGGTGGAGCGCAAGATTCGCGGATAATTAAAGTAGGATCTAGCACTTTCTGAACCAATCCCGCTTGATTGCCCTGCATAATACCATGGATAATTTGAACGGCTTCTTCTCCCATGGAAAACAAAGGTTGTTTGATTGTTGTCAGGGCGATAGAACCAAAGAGTCCAATGGGATTATCATCAAATCCAATAACAGAAATATCTTCCGGAACTTTAATACCGTTTTCGTGGGCAACTGAAATAATTTCTAAAGCCATCTCATCACTGGCAGCATAGATAGCTGTGGGTGGATTGTTTAAAGAAAAGAAATACGAGGCGGCATCTCTGGCCGAGCGTCTTGAGTAATCCCCTTTGTAAAAATATTCCGGTTCAAACTCGATCCCATTGTTCATCAAAGTTTTTTGAAAACCTTCATACCTATCCATACCCGCCTGGGTCTGCATGTTACCCGTTACAGTCGCAATGCGTTTATGCCCCAAACTAATTAAATATTCCCCAGCCAGCGCCCCTCCCTTAACATTATCCACAGCAAGATAACTAACAGGCAAATCTTTAGCACAATGATTAATCACCAAAACTGGAATACCATCGGCAACAGCATCTTCAACTTGGACACGATTCTCAATAATATCGGCAAAAATAAGCCCCCCCGCATAGCTGGAACGCAAAGGACTTTTACCATCCGTAATATAAAAAATTAAATCCAAATGGGATGTTTCACAACCATGCCCAATCCCTCGCATCAGTTCAACCGCATAAAAAGAATGAAAAATCCCTGGAAATCCTGGGATCACAAATCCAACAGCGGTCCCCGTGCTTCCACTGGCTAAACGTTGGGCCGTCGGATTTGGTCTGAATTTTAATGCATCAATGGCATCTTGGACTTTTAGGGCTATATTCTTATCAACGGTAGGGACTTTATTAATAACACGAGAGACGGTGGTGATGGACACATTGGCCATTTTGGCCACATCAGTAATACTGACCTTTTTAGAATTTTTCATCGGACTTGGTCGCCAATTTGTAAACTGGACTTTTGATCTTTAATATCGGCTGCAGATATATCACGACGCACTTGAATGACCTCAAGAGAAGCTATCTGATTATTACCACGGTAAACTTTTAAAATACGTCCTATGGCGCTTCCTTGTGATTCTCCCCAATCAATAATAGCAAAATTATTTTTTTCATTAATACTAATAATCTTATGCGGCTGATTTGAGTTGTCGGCTTGTGATTGACTGCCGGAGGCGTTGACAACGATAGGAGGTAATTCCACTTCTCCACCATTTTTAACCGTATTAATTTGCGAAATTTTCTGATCAAGAGTTTGCTTGATCTGCCAAATTTCATTAATACGATCTTGAATAACCCCTTCCGTCTCAGCCAACTTCTTGCTCATATCATTTCTCTCTTGTGTCAAACGCGTCACCGTCTTTTCTAAAGCAACCTTACTTGATGATAATTGTCTAATCTGGGATTGCATTTGGGTGTTATCATCTTTGACCTTACCAACAAAATCATTGGCAACCTTCTGATCTCCTCGGGCATGCGCAACTTCCATGGACAAATTATCCGCCAAGTCTTGTTGGTCTTTAAGTTTCCGTTGAAGATCTTGTCTTTCTTTATCGAAACTATCCGCTAGCATTTTCTTTTCATTAGTCAAGCGACGATCAATTTCCATCTTATCATTGTTTAATTCTTTAATCTGCAATTGCAATTCAGAATTTTGTTTTCTTAATTCACCTACTTGCAACGCCGCGGCATCCAAGTCTGATTTGGTCTTATCTAATTGAACTTCCAATTGTGCTTTTAGTTTAAGAATATTAGCCCAATATTCATCTCCTGCACCATTTGTTAAAGCAGGTGTCGCCGCCACTGCCGCTGCAGGAGCAACTTGGGCAGGGGCTTCCGGATTTTCTTCAGGAGCTTTTACTTCAGCTGGTTTTGGTTCAGCAGGTTTTTCTTTGTAGACAATTTTAACAGGCTGATTTTTCAGCTTGTTCATCAAATCATCACGTTCTTTACGAACAGTCTCAATCCGGGTTTTCCACTCTTCACGATCTTGGGTGGCTTGGTCAATTTGAGTCGTTAATTCATCCGACTTCTTTTTTAAATCATCAAACGCCCCTTGCAATTGATCTTTTTCTTTATCTTTAGATAGAATGCGTTGTTTTAAATCATAGACATCTTGTTGAAACTTTTTGGAATCTAAAAGGGCTTTTTCTTGTTTATTTTTCGACTCGGTGAGTTCATCCTGCAGACTTGAATTCTTATCTTCCAACATCTTCTTTTGGTATAAAGCAAAACCGGCAATCCCTATTGCGGCAACTAAGAGAACCGTTAAAATTATAATACCTCGTTGAATCGCCTGCGACATATGCCTCCAAAAGAAATATTTAATTACTACGAATATAACAAACGTATTCGTTCAACACAAGTGATTTTATCTTTTTTTATATTGTTCTATTCAAAATGAATATCGTCGAGAAAAAAGACGCAGGTATTAGAATTATTGTCTGCGTTAGCAACCCAAGCAAAACCGCCGCTTATGTATGACAAATCTTTGCCACGCAAATCTATATAATATTGTCGCCAATTTCTAGAAAGAATAACTGGGCCTATTGCTACAGTATCAGAATCGGGATATTCTCGATTCATCCCAACGCCTCCAACTTTAAACTCAGCAATCTGTTCGCCGCCCTTTTCTCCTTTTGCCCAAAAAACTAATTTCGTAGCTCCGGTTAAATTATAACCGCCTTTTCTCTCTCCCCAATTGTCCGCAGGATTAAGCCAATAAACTCCCGCCCAATGGCGGCTTTTGCTTGAGCAAGCTACGTCATAGGTGGCTTTAACACAGGTCTTTCCCTCATAACAATCCTGCTGCCACCCATCATCCATTTTAATACATTCTCCCGTAGGCATGTAACCCGATGACACATAATGATTATTGTGAGAACCTTTGTCTTGATAAACAATAAATGGAACAAACGGCTTGTTATCGCTGGTTTGAGCGTGGACGGGCAGAGTTAAACACATAACCCCACAAAAAAACAACACAAGAAAATATTTCATAATAATTCCTAAAACCCCTCATGCTCCGCTCTAATCTTGCACAAACGCAAGAAAGCGGAGCACAAAGTGAGGGGATATATGAATGGTTTTAAGCAGCGCTTTCCATCTCGCCTAATTTTTGTTGAGCGGCTTCAGCAGGTTTCCAGAACCAACCTTGAGGGTCCCAGCATTGAGCATAAAAATACTCATCAATCAATTGCTTATAAGCTTTGGCAGCTTCTTCCTTTTTACCGGCATTACGATAAGCTTCACCTAAAACAAAAAGTACTGTCCCCACATCATTTAGGGCCCAATAGCTCATTGTCTTTTCTTTGGATTCCCAAGGATATTCCTTTAAAGAAGCCTGCATTTCTTTGGCTTTGGCAGAATACAGATCAGTGGCCTTATTCGCGAAGGACACAACGGCGTTTAAATCATTCGCCGCAAGGGCAGCCCAAGCTTTTTGCACCAATTGACTGGAAGAATAATCACCAAAATCAATGTTAACTCCGGATTCAACCATGGCCATTTTTTCCTTGGCTGCCTCAGCAGGCTTCCAAAACCAGCCTTTGATGTCCCAACATTGACCAAAGGAAAAATCTTTAATAAGTTTATTATAAGCTTCTTTACTTTCATCCTTCATATTGGCCTTGCGATAGGCTTCACCTTGAATATAGTAACTGACAGCCACATCATTAAGAGCCCAATATTTAAAAATATCATCGTTGCTTCCTGTAGCATAATCCTTCAAGGAAGTTTGCATCTCTTTAGCTTTAGAAGCATAAAGTTCTATACATTTATTAGTGAAAGCCAACACCGCTTCTATATCATTCTTGTCCAAAGCACTCCAGGCCTTAGTGACTAAGGTGGAGGAACGATAATCACCGAAACTATATGCCTGGGATTTCGGCGCGGCCGATTGCGACTGAGCTGACTGATTTATAGGAGCAACTGGCGCCACAACCCCAACTGGCTGTTCTTGAGGTTGAGCTGCCTGCACCTGGACTACCGCTGGTTGTGTCCCCGTATCTGCTGGTGCTGCTGGCTGAACGTCTTCAGCGTAAACAACAGATGTCATCACTAAAACCAAATAAAAACCTAATAACTTCTTCATACATGCCTCCCTTATAACTGTTTGTTAAATTAAATTCTTCTCTTACTCTGAACCATCAAGAATAAGCCTACTCTTTAGAATTCCAGAGTTCCTTATAAGTATAATATACTTTCCTACCTTCGCGCAAGTATGGACTATGTTTGCCATCTCCCTGACCAAACAGCCCAAACCATTCTTCATAATAATAACCACCAGCAAATGGGCCAACAACATCCACATTAGAATTGTGCAGATAAGGCTCATAATTCTTCCACCATTCATCCAGCCACTCAAAAGCAACTCCACCGACGGAGTTTCCTTCTCCATTCACATAACCTGCGCTATTATAAAGTATATCTAACCAGTTTCCCTTATGGTAAGCCGCCTGTGCTTCCAACGCTTGAACTTGGGTCATGTTAGAGCCTCCAAAGGCAGGGCTCCCATATTCAGTAATAAATGCCGGCTTGTCCGTTAATTCAGCCACTTGCTGCCAAAAAGAGCCAAATCCATAGTCTCCTCGGTAAACATTGGCTCCATAGGCATCCACATCAGGAGAGAATTTAGCAAATTTATCTAAAAATAATGTATCTCCATTACCCACCGCCACTGGATGGTTGGGATCTATCGATTTAATCATCTTAGCTAATTCATTAACAAATTTAAAATAGGCCTCTGGTTTTTTATCCGCGTTAGACGCCACACCATAATTATTTTCATTACCCAACAGCCAAATTAAAATATACGGCTCATCTTTATACTCCATGACCATTTCTCTAACAGATTCCATCATCTTCTTTTGATGTTGTGGATTCTCATAATCAGTCCCTTCCGACCACGAAGCACCTGAACCGACAGAATACTTACCAATAAGATTTCCCATCAAAACCATCAACCCATCATCTTTATACATTTTCCTTAAAAATTCTTTATTCGGCTTCATAGGATTATAATAAATACGAAGAGTGTTTACTCCCATCTCTTTCATAAGAGCAAAATCCCCCACGCTTGGTTCATCAGGATCTTGTTGACCATTACCATTTTTATCAACCCATGCGGTATACGCAGGATTAGGATTCGCGTCCATCCAATTCATTAATGTTCCGTTATCCGGGCTCTGTCCAACCTTTGTTGGAGCGTAGGTAACGCCTTTGATCATAAAGGGTTTATTGTCAACTATAAGCTGCCAATGACCATTGGAATATTTAACAAAATGAACATACCCTTCTCCTAAATTCTTTACCGGCTCACCTAAAGAAACTTTTTGTTTTTCCTCATTTAAAGCATCTAGGGTCTGTTGAATACTATCCAGTTGTCGTATTGCTCCAGGATTTGTTATAGGTACTTTATTCGAAGGATCATTATCAAAGAAATTGAGTATTCTGATTTTGGCGCCTTTAAATTCCAATTTCAATTCCGGGTGCGTCCGAATTATGTAATGAATTTTGGCAATCGCCGCCTGCGATGGGAACCAAGGCGTGTGCCAATACGTCCAAGCTAAGGCTCCAGGGAATTGCACAATGGCCGCGTGGTAACACTTAATGGCCTCGTAATACATTTTGGCCTTTTCGAAGATAATACCCATATAAAATAAACGCACACCCCACGACTCAGGCGCCGTTATCCATTTATACAAAGCCGCTTGCAAATCTGGGGTATCGATAAAATCCCAATGACTACCCTTTAAACGTCCCTGTTTTATTGCCGCTTTATACCCAGGGTCTTTATAAATGTCCCCTATGTTAGGGTAAACACCCTCACCTAGGGCAGCCGCCAGGCCTTTCTGATCGGTAATTTGATAATGATAATCCTTTGTTCCAACGTTCATAAACGTACCATATTTAGTGTAATCTACTTCCTTATCTTTACTAGGAAAGGCTAAAATAGGCATGGTGCGCGGGCCCTGTTTAACAGGTTCTTTTTCTGGGACGGCAACTCCTAACATAAAATCAATACTCGCCTGGGATTTCTCCGCAACTGACCAATAAGCCCCGCGACTGGGATCAAAACACTGGGCCCAAGGATATTGGGCAATAATACTTTTAAACTGCTTGATCGCCTCTTCATTTTTCCCCTGATGCATAAAAGCCTCAGCTTTGATAAACAAAGTAGTCGCGATGTCCGACATCACTTTATAATTCCCGATTTTATCACGGCTGGGAAAATTACTTAATTGAGAGGCCAACACCTTGGCCCTTGGCCCATAAATCTTAATGATTTCATCTGCCAGACCCCTCAGAGCGTTTAAATCTCCTTCTTGAGAGGCTTTCCATGACAGACGAACAATCTCGGAAGAGTCATGTTTGACACTGGCGGCATCCGAAACAACGACAGAAGAACCCTGCGCCGGTATATTTGGGAATACTAAGAATGAAACAATAAATACAATCACACAAGCACGCAACAAACATCCTGTTTTTGATTTCGTAAAATTGTGCGTCCTTATGAAGAATTTATCCATTATCCCACCACCGCTCCTGAAGAAAGGCCTTTAACAATGTGCTTCTGCATAAACAAATAAATTAAAATTATGGGTACCGCTGCCATGGTCAAACCTGCCATCAAAAGAGGATAATCGGTACTATTAGCTCCCTGAAAGACCATAATCCCCCTTTGTAAAGGCATCAGTTGAGAGTCCCCCAAAAGCAACGTCGCCAAAATATATTCATTCCAAACATTAAGTGAATTAAAAATCACAATCACGGCTATAGCTGGACGGGCCAAAGGTAAGGCGACATGCCACCAGACACCAATCTTTCCACAACCGTCAATGCGCGCGGCATCTTCCAGATCCCGCGGCATTTTATCAAAAAAAGTTTTCAATAATAAAATGCTCATGGAAAGCCCGACATTGATCATACACAAGATATATCCGAAGCGCGTGTTGACTAAATGCAATTTATTCATCAACACAAATAAAGCCACGAAAAAACCAGGTAAAGGAATCATCATGGCCGCCACAAACATATAAAAAATGATATCTCTACCAGGAAATTTTAAACGCGAAAATGAAAAAGCGGCCAACGAGGATATCAAAACAATCCCTGTAACGACACAGACTGTATAAATAACACTATTTAAAAAATAAACGGCGAAATTCCCTTTTGTCCAAGCAGCGGCAAAATTCCCAAAATTCAAATGATGAGGAATGAATGCCTTATCGACAAAGACAGTTTCGTTGCTCATGAAGGCGCAGCGCACCATCCAAAATATAGGAAACAAACACGTCAGGGCGATAGTCATCAAAAAAACATGGATACATGTTGATTTGATCATACCCCAGAAAACATATTTATTAGCCTTCATGCGTCAATACTCTCCTCATTTAAACCGTAAGCTCAAATCGAATGGGTCATGCTTGCTTTACCCTATCGGATAATCTTTTTGTTATAAAAGAAATACCCACAAGGATCCCCCCAAAAATCACCGCCTCCGCACAGGCATAACCAAACCGGTTAGTGCTGGACATCGACGACCAAATACGCGTCACCGGCACATCGGTATGGTTGACCAATCCTTCATTGACCATGGAGAGGATCAAAACAAAAACTTGCATAGATCCTAAAATAGTCAAGATCATCACAACCAGAATCACCGGTAGCATCATGGGGATAGTAACATTCGTAAAAGTTCTCCAGGCGTTGGCCCCATCAACGCGAGCGGCCTCATAAAGCTGTTTGTCAATTGTCTGCAACCCCGCTAAGAGCATAATAAAACCCCAGCCAAATCCTTTCCAACTATGCACGATGGCAATGGTCGTCAAAGCTGTTTGAGGATCCCCCAGCCAATTATGGACCATCTGAGGGAACCCTGAAATAAACAACAGATGGTTCAAAAGCCCAATATGCTGGCCGTTTTGCAGTTGGGGATTCAATATCCAATTCCAAATAAGCCCCACAACGACTTCGGAAAGCACAGGAGGAATAAAAAAAACGACACGGTAAAAACGTTTTAGACGAATCTCCCGGTCACAAGCCAAGGCCAAAGCAAAAGCCAAAGCATTTTGAAAGGTCAAAGCGATCAATGTAATATATCCGGAATGAGCCATGGAATCCCACCAGAGATGGTCTCCCATTAATTCCTTATAATTCTGTAGGCCTATAAAATGCATCGGGCCTATGCCTCTCCATTCCTGAAAAGACAAGAAAATCATGTTCAAAAAAGGATAGATATAAAAAATACAAAAGATAACAAAGGCAGGGAGCACAAAAAAGAAATTCTGTAGATTGTCCTTCACAACTGCTGCGGCCTTAACTTTTGAATTCATCCGTTTAATGTCCTTTAGCCATCTGACGGTCTTTCACCGATTGCACATCCTCAACTACCTGTTGTGGAGTCTTCTCTCCAATAATAATCGCCTGAATGCCCCTGTCAAAAGCTTCACTGACTAAAGGATCTTCATTAACCGGCCATATAGACGGGTGTGTCGATTGGTCCATACCTTTCGCAAATTCTCCTAAGATCGGGGAAATTACCAAAAGAGCTTCTTTATTAGAAGGTAAATTATTCGTTTCCTGTGACAACACCACTTGCTGGCCTTTTTCTGTCAACCATTTCAAAAAGGCGATAGCCTTATCTTTATTAGGTGAGCTGGCATTGACCACAAAGGTTGCACCCGCACTACCCCAAATTTTAAGCGGATACGCCGTACTTATCGCAGGCGGAGGCATGACCCCATATTCTAAATTTGGATTCATATCATGATAGACATTGACGCACCAAGAACCGTTAAACGCAAACGCCGCGCGCTCTAAGGCAAAATCCTGTTCGGCATATTTATTGCCCTTGGTTACAATCCCATCCATCATAACGCCCTTATCACGCAGGTCGGCAAAAACACTTAAAACCTTAATCCAGTCAGCATCTGTATATTTGACCTGCCCACGGAAGGTCGCAAAAACCTTTTCTTCTCCCATCATATTGAAGGCATAATTAAAGGCAAAGCAGTCAAGCAGCCATAATTCTCCCCAACCGGAAACAAAAGGCGTAATCCCCACCCGTTTAAGAGCTTGGGCATCCTTGATAAATTCTTCGTAAGTTTTAGGAGGTGTTGAAATACCCGCTTTAGCTAAAAGTTTTTTATTATAAAGCATCTGTTCGTTAGTCACATCAATGGGTACGCCGTAAATACCTGGTTTTACTCCATAAATATTCCCCGTTTCAAACCGCTTATCTGCTAAGGCTTTATCAAACAAACTATTAGCCCATGCTCCAGTGTTGGCATGCATATCATCCGTCAAATCCGTCACCAATCCAGCTTTGATAAAATCAGCCACAATAGATTTTTTATCTAGAATACCGTAAATATCCGGCAAAACGTTAGCCTGTGCTGCGGCAATAACTTTCTGGGAATACGAATCTGATGGGGCAAATAATTGGACGGTAACTTCAATTCCGGTTTCTTTTTGATATTGTTGGGCAAACTTTTGAAAGGTATCGTTACGATCTGTCATCCAATGCCAGAGGAGGATTTTATTACTTGGTTTGGAAGGCTGGGAGCATCCGGCAAGAACTATCAGCATTAAACAAGACAATGTTAATACTTTTGGCATCTAATCTCCTAAGAATTTATACAATGGATGAAATCTTTTAAATACATAAAGGAGAAAATTTAACACAGACGAAGTGATTGGTCAAATAAAAAAATAATCTATACTATTGCCCGAACTCCGAATTAGAACCGCCAATAAAGCTTTGAAAGACAAATTTCTAAATAGACGTTTCATTTCAGGATGATTTTTTAAACGACTTATGCCAAAAGACTTGCTGCCTTACAAA
>Ga0118677_10010222_pt1 | contig 14408 bp, 11 predicted proteins | sample AliMusrvi5mmetaG_FD_86154 | JGI IMG/M metagenome (GOLD analysis project Ga0118677, IMG submission 86154) | reverse complement strand
GTACTGATGGCAAAATTTTGATAACAATATTAATTTATTTTCACACAAAGAATCTTTAATAAATTTAATTTTGTCCATTATTAATTTCTGTTACAAAGTCCGAAATTATTTTTCCGCTTTCTTGTGAGAATTGTTTTTTTAATCTAACCATTAAGACATTACCATTAATTTCTATTTCAAGTCCATCAAAATTTTCAACAGTTTTTAAAAAACTTGCTGTTATATTTTTTCTCAATTTTGTTTCATCACTTGCAACAACATAATATTTTTTACTAAAAACTTTATCTATTTCAAAATCAATATCTACATGTACAAACAAATCAATAATTTCATCTTCAATGTTTTCTGGTCTAATGAGAACTCTACCATAATCTTTTTGCAAAATTGCCATCCCAACAATTTCGTATTCAACTAAATTCGATACATTTTGCGGAGACTTAATTGGTTTAAAAGAATAAGTAAAGCTCAGCAAAGACAGAAATGAGTTATTTTGATCTTTTCTAACTTCAATCACATCAGAAAGAACGACTAAATGATATTGGTTTATCGAATCAAAACAAGATATCAAATTCTTAACCTTCTCTTCCTCATTTGAAGAAACTTCTCTAATTTGACAATTTATCAAAACCGTTTTTAGTTTATCCATAATTATTTTGTCGTCCATATAATTTTTATTGCTAAATCGTGCCTTGCTTCCCTAATCCGCGTTTTATTTTTTATAACCCTTTCAACACAAAATAATTTATATAACACCACAAAATTACAAAATTAAAAGCAAATGTTTCAGTATTAAAAAATAACAGTCCCTAAAGCACTAAGATGCACAAATGTAAATAATTGATTTTGTGTATTTTAGTGTCTTTGTGGCAAAATTTTGAAATTTCTTTATCGGTTCCTTGCTATAATTACTATATAAGCGAAACACATCATGTTTTATGATTCATTAACCATGTAAGAATATATATCTTCAAGAATAAAATGCATTTCCAATAACAGCTTATCTTTGTACGTGCGTTTTTATTATTGTACCCTATGAACGAGCCTGTCTGGAAAAAGGATTTCATTTTCCTTATTTTGTCGAACTTTTTAATGTACATCACCTATTATGCTATACTTTCGTCCCTGCCCATTTATTTAGTCAACGACCTGCATGCTACCAAAACACAGGTGGGTGTGGTTGTGGGGGCTTACACCATTGCATCAGTGCTGGTGCGTCCGTTCTCGGGGTTTGCGCTCGACAGGTTTGGCCGCCGTACTGTGTTTCTGCTTGCTTTAGTCATCTATGCGATGTTGTTTGCCGGCTATCTGGTGGCAATATCCATCACGGCAATCATCTTACTTCGCTTTGCACAAGGCCTTACATGGGGGTTTACAACAGTATCAGGCTCTACCATTGCCGTTGACATCATCCCTGAATCGAGAAGAGGAGAAGGCATAGGGTACTTTGCCCTTTCCACCACGCTGGGCATGTCTGTAGGACCAGTTGTAGGGTTATTTATCAGCCATCTGTGGGGAACTGAGGCCATGTTTATAGCAGGATGCTTTATAGGCGTTGCCAGCCTGGCCTGTGCTTATGCTGTAAAGCTTCGCAAGCGATTTGTGGTGGGCAAACGTATCCCCTTGCAATGGGAAAGCATGTTTAATAAAAATGCCATCCGCCCGTCGATAAACGTGTTTATAACCATGATTGCCTATGGCGGACTGCTTTCTTTCATAGCGCTTTATGGGAGCGAGATAGGCATACAAAACACCTCAATGTATTTTCTGATTTTCTCTGTGGGTATAGCCTCTGCACGGCTCACTGCAGGCAAGGTATTCGACAGGCAAGGCCCACGGATGATTATCACATTATGTATTGGGCTGCTCATCATAGGATTTCCTTTGCTGGCAATGGCCAGAAATGCAGTGCTGTTCTATCTATCCGCAATAATTATTGGCTTTGGCAATGGTGTTATATTCCCTACTTTTCAATCGATGGTGAACAACCTGGCAGAAATCAGGCACCGTGGGGCCGCTAACTCAACACTTTACACAGCAGTAGATCTGGGGATGGGGCTGGGAATGATTAGTGCAGGATTAATTGCCCAGTATATTTCCTTATCTGCTATCTTCTGGATAGACACCCTGATTTGTGCCATGGGCCTATTATTTTTTCGCTTTTTCGTACTCCGGTTTTACGAAAGTCGTCAGGGTTAGCTCCTGCGATGCAATACCGGCGGTACAGTTTTCTGAATAATGTTAATTAGGAGCATTTTAAGGGATGGTAAGTGCAAGGGTTTTTTGACTTTTAATTAAAACATCATGCACCGATAATACAATAGAACATAAAATCTTTGGCTTTTCTCATAACAATGCGAAGAGCGAAGGACGGCCTTGTAAAAATTTTTCAATAAAACAAGGTGTTTATTTTGGGGCGGGGCAAAGGAAACAACCAACGAGTGTCGGGAACCAACCTATCCTAAGATGCTATAAGGTTTGAGCCGACACGGCTTTGGTTGTGCGGCAAATAAAAACCGCAAGTTTTATTAAAATTTTTATAAAGCCTTGAACTTTTGTTTCTTTTAGTTCAAGCTAAAAGAAAATAAATAAAAATAAAAAAACAATTTCTTTTGTTTGAGTTTTTCAGCAGACACTAATTGTCCTTTCGAATAAAAGCATTTGAAACCGTTAACCTTAAAACCCATATTTTAGATTTATTGGGATTGGTTTCTATTTTACTCAGTATTCCTCCACATTGTATAAATGAACCTTCCGGAAAGTCTGCCACATTAATTTTATCTTTTATCTCAAACGTTTCAAAACAAAAGATGTTTGTCCCTAATGAATTTGCAGCAGATGTAAAAGCCTGATTTACAGAGTCATTAACCGTTAAAGACGTTGCACTGAGTGGTATTACATCTGAAACAGGATGAAAAGGCATGATTACTTTGCGCCCTTTAAATTTCAATACATTTTTGCTCAGGGTACTATAGGTCATATCGCCCACCGAAACCATGCCGGCAGCAGCAAAAATATTGATGTAAAGTATTTTAGCATGATAGTCTGAAGTGTCTCGCTCTGCAGAATTTAAAAGCTTTGTAGATTGGATGAAAGCTGATTTCCAGTCTTCTTTCTGTAAATACGGGACTAAACTTTTGAAATCCTCATCAGTTAATGTTTGGCAGTATGACTGATGAATTCCAAAACATAGAATAATTGTTGTTAAAAGTTTTCTCATTGTTTAATTTTTTTGGGTAAGTAATCATAACCCGCGTAATTTGGGTTTGTTTTTTAGCTTGGTACTCTTTCTAAAAATCCGGTAGGGATTGTATGTTTACAGAACTCAAATCTAACGTTTTTGTGCGACCCCATCGGGGTCGAATGTCTGTGCTGTCCCATGTTTCTATAAATATTTGAATCCTATGGATTCAGCTATTATTGAGTTTATACATATACTTGTTAAGAAATAATTCGAAATGGTAATTATTGAACTGTCAGTAAAAACAACCACAATATGATAAAAAATACATTTTCAAAAATACGGGTAATGATTACATAGCCCATTTAATTTTTTTAAGCACCCCTCGCTCCAATAATTACAACCCCATCTGAAACAAAAGTTCCTGATGTACAATATCAATTCCTTTGTCTACTTTGGCTTCCTCTTCAGTTCCTCCACCAAATATTAATGCAGGGCTGAAGAAAAATATTTCATCCGGTTTCAGACTGCCAAGTTTCTTTGTTGATTTGGCGAACAGTTCTTTTCTCAGAAAAGGGGCAGAAAAATCATCGTTGGTGATATAGTCTTCAAAGAAGAATTTAAGGGTATAAGACTCGTAATCGGTACAAACAATAATTCTGCGATAGTGTAAATCTACAACACTTACATCTTCGTTTTCTGCATCTATCCTGCGATAGTAAAAAATATCACCGAAGCCTGAAACCAGAATAGGAATTCTCGACCAGTCTTTACCCCGCCCAAGCCAAATACCAAGCACATCGGCATAAACTTCGGGGTTTACAACTTTAATGATGCCATTACCATAATTCCCAAAACCGTACTTCTCCCAGAATGCAATTAAATCTGCCGGCACTTTATCTTTAAAAAAACGGAGTGTGTCTTCACCTGGTTTTACATTGTTTTCGGAGGGTGGAAACTGATCAATGAATTTACTGAAATCTATCATGGTCTTTTAATTTAAGAGGTTTATAATATTTTATTTATTGGAAGAATTGCTTTTCATTAATTTATTTTTACATCCCTTAGCTTTTAAAATTTTTATAAGTGATTAATTTTTAGCAAGATAAATACAATCTGCCTTAGTATCAAACTTAAGCAGATTTATAATATATTCTTTTTTATTTTTATCAATGTCATCATCTGCATTGGCAATGTTTGTATTGTCAGGTTCAACAATAAATGTTTTATTGTCTTCAAATATAATCTTGCATACTGAATGTTCTGGATCTAAATAGACATAAGGAACCATCGTACTGATTGAATAATCGAAAGATAATTTTTGTGCAATATACAATGCTCTTGCCCGCTCTTCTATACTGTTGGTACGATATATTCTTATTTCAAAATCAAAACTCTTATCGGTATAATGATTAATAATATGAAAAAATATATGCTTCGGGTTTTCAAGGTCAAGCTTTTTGGGCTTTTTAAAATTGAAATCGTAATAAAAAATCGTTAAGTCAGGAAAAAGTTTTTCAAGAACGGTTTTTATTTTTTCTGTTTCAATAGTCTTTCTTAAAAATATGTCTTCCATTGCAATTTTGTATTTTTATTTTTTTATAAATTTCTTTGTTGTCATCTCTTTATCCGTCTTGATTCTGATTGTATAAAGTCCTTTTGTTAAGACTGTTAAATCTACAATGTTTTTTGAGTTTGTTAAAGTTAGCTCCTTCACAATCTGTCCTAATGAATTAATTATTTCAACTGATGCATTTTCTGGAGAATCAATAGTCAGCTTATCTTTTACGGGATTTGGATACACATTAAACTCATTAGCTATAAATGTTTCCGGGGCATTGCCTAAATAATTATAAGGGATACATCTGTAAAAAACGGCTGTATTTGACATGAAATTATCCGTAAAAGTCTTTGTAGCCGCAGTAGCTGTAAAGTAAGCAGCAGAAGAAGCGCCTGAAGGACTAAAGCCAGAAGAAGGGATTAACGCATAGTTGTTATATCTCAGTAACGCATACTGCTGCCCTATATTCAGGGAATCTATGGTAATAACAGCATTTAAAAGCACAGGAGATTCTCCCAGCGTAACGTTAGGCTCATCCCATCTGACTATTGATAAATGCACTGGCTTAGTTTCGTGCTGATCATCCTTTATACCGGTTACAGCACACCCATAATCCACATTCTTAGGGATACAATATTCATAATTTGAACCATTGCCGTTCATACTTCGAGTATCCCAGACAGACTGGAATGTCCGGGTATAAAAAGTGCTGTCGTAACAATTGTTAAATAGCAGCTCATCAGTGTTTTGAAAAGTATTTATATTAGCCGCAGAAAAACCAATGGCTGGAATGATATGATCGTAATCGGGGTCGGACATGCCCTGCACATAGACTGTAATTATTACAGGATGGTAATTATTAAGTTGCTGTTTAATCCATACCAGATAATTCTGATATTGTGGCGAAGACTGACTATAATCCCATTCTAAGTAATTGAAAGACAAACTATTGAGAGCAGTCTCACCATTATCATCACCAATTAACACTTCACCGCCTGCAACAGTCCGGCATACATTCTGTGAAATATAACTTCCATAATACAAAGCAATCATCTGAATGGACGTTTCACCACAATAACCATTGGCATTATCCCATTGCAGGCGCCCGGGGATATCAAGCTGGCGGCTTATCTGCGCTGACACATCGAATGATAAAGCTACAATGAATAGACATAACGCAATTTTAAAATGGTATTTTTTCATAATTCATTTATTTGGGTCTTGAAATTTGGTACTTGGGTTTTGGTGCTTTTAAAGAATAGGCTAATTTATCCCATACCAAGTATATTTATTCCCTGATTAATTTCTTTACTACTGAAGAGCCATCCCTATTAATAATTTTAAGAAAATAAATACCGGCTTTCTGTGACGACATATTAATTTCTGTTGTTGTTTTGAAGCTTGTTACAGAATAGACCTTTTCTCCCAGAATATTGTAGATTTCAATTCCGGTAGCTATCGGAAGCGATTGCTTTGTTTCATTTTTTATAACAAATGTACCGCTTGTAGGATTCGGAAAAACAGAGAATATTCCGTTATTAGAAACATCATTAATTCCCACGAAAATATTAGGAATAATATGGCTATAGTAAACATCTTCCTCTCCGTTTAAGGTATTGGTCCATGCCAGATGAGCGCCAATATTGTCGGACACCATATCGAAATAATCGCCCATTTTAGTCTGGTTAGGATAGCCCATATGTGGATTGAAAGCGTCGGATAATTTTTCATTTACAGACCAGGTAGTGCCCTGATCGGTGGAATAGGAATAATAGAGCGCCGACGAATCCCCACCGGACTGATCATCGCGGGTATCAAGCCAAACAGCATCAATTCTGCCATTAGGAGCAACCGATAAGGTGCCGAACCACTGGATATTGTTTTCTGAGGTATCATCGTTTACCCGGATAGGCAAACCCCATGTAATCCCGCCATCCGTGCTTTTTGCAAACATCACATCGCTGGAATCTGAATTTGATAAGCGGGTTAATGAAGCCAGTAAATAAACATTGCCACTACCGGGTCCGTTGGAGCGATCAACATCAATGTTTACCTGACCAATAAGTCCTGACGGGTTAATATGAATACCGTAGCTGGTGAATCCATCCAGATCTACCAATACAGGAGGCTCCCAGTTGATTAATGAGCCTGGAATCTTCGCATTTACAGATTTTTCAACTAAAAGGCCATAAGAATAACCGCTTCCGGCTATATATAGTTCTCCGGCATTTCCCACGGCCATTGTTCCCCAATAAGAAGAATCGTTTACGGCAGTACAATTTTCAAAACTGTTGCCTTCATCCGTTGAACGGGTAAAGAACCCAGGTTTACACGAGCTGTATAAAGATGTCCAGAATGAATAGATGTTTCCACTTCCCTCTCCGGAGGTACGGTCAACAGCCATCCATTGTTTATCTCCGCCTCCTGCATCAGTTCCGCTATCCCATGTGGCAGCACTCGTGTTACTTTTAAAGACTTTGCAAACGTAATTGCCAAGGCTGTCTACCGTCAAGCTGTTGTAATAGAAATTCCCTACAGTATCAAAATCCAAAACCGGATCGGAGCGGAAAACACCTTGCTCTATTTCGCCGGGGAAAGTCCAGGTCTGCCCTGCATCCAAAGTATAGCTCCAGCCAGCCTGCCTGAAATTACTGGTCACATTGTCGAATTGCCGCCAGCCGATAACAATATTATCCGGATCAGACGGATTTATCGCAATGTTAGGCTCATTGGCTGCATCGCCCAGAATATTTTGCCCATTGGCATTTACATTTACCTGGGTGGTAAAGATAAGGCTACTACTCAATTTCGATGAGCCGGTCTTCGTAAATTTATAGGCAGGAGAGGTCTTTTTATTATTGTAGGCATTAGGAAGATACTTATCGCCTAACTGCTCATTTTCATAATATCTCTTCTTCTTTTCATTAACAGGAACCTGAACATTCTGGCCCCAAGAAAACATCGGGCTTAAAAGTGTGATTGCAGCTATAAGCAGAATGAATCCTTTTATATTCTTCATCATATGACAATATTTTTATTACTATCTAACAAATATAAAAACAATTTCAGAACTGCAATATAAATAGCGTTGGTATAAATTCAAAATTTGAAGTAAAGATGAGCTGCAAGGATAAAGCTAAGAGGGTATTAGGCATCGTAGCAATTTTTAACCCTCTGTCGGAAAACTTCAGCAAAGTTAAATTATAATTACCTGCCATGAAGTTGGGAAGCGCACTTGCGTTTTTTAATTTTTTATAAAACGGATTTAAAGGAAAGAAGGGCAATAAAACCAAATGAAATAAAAACTAATGGGATATTAACATTAGTAAATGTTCTCTTTTAGTGGCAGTGTTTGAACCATTATTTTCAGTTGACCGATTTTTTCGGACAACTGAGAAAAGACTTCTTGTAGCATTGATTGATTCATTGTTCAACAATTTTCCAATTTCCTGTTTTGTCACTTCCGATACGTTCTATTATCCCTTTCTCTTTAAGCTCTTTTATTTTTCGTTTTGCAGTGCTTAAACTTATATTCAAGTGAACGCTGATTTCGGTCGCTGTTATTTTATTATTCTGCTTTATCAAATTAAATACAGTGTCATTTACAGTGTCATTTTGCGGTTTTACAGTGTCATTTACAGTATCAACATATAGAACGTGCATTTCTCGGTTTTTCAGCAAATGATTTTCTTTAAGAAGTAAGTTGAACAAAAAACGGATAAGATATTTTTCGGTTTTGTGAATGCCTTTTGACAAATCTTCGTAATTGGCTCGTACAAGTGCATTGCGAAAATACCACGAATGTTCCGCGAACAAATCATTACTTGCCTCTTTAAAACCCAGTTTTCGAAGATATTTTATTAAAAAAACTGCCATTGTTCTTGTGTTGCACGCTGAAAACAGGAGAATAGTTAAGGTAAAAGCTTTCGGGACTGAGGCGTTTACTGGTTTGGCAATCGCTTCTCTATTCATTCCTCAATGCGCTTATCAAATTCCTTTTCAGCGCATTCCTGATGGGAAAATAGGTCCAGAGGATGCTGTTTAATAGGGTGATGATGATAAGCCAAAACAGAAAGGCTTGCGGGATATTAAACGATGCGGAAAGCAAAGAAGGCAAAATGCCTATAAATGCAGATACAATGCCTATGGCAGTGGCTATAATTATCAATAACAGGTTTTCGGTAAATATGAGTTTGAATATGTCTTTCTTTGTGTAGCCTATGGCCGACAATAAGGCCATTTCTTGCCGGCGGTCGAGCAGGTTTTTGTATAGAATAATGCCCAGGCCAATGGTTCCTATAAAAATACCCAGGGCACCCAGAATCATAAATACCGAAAGATAGGTGTTGGTCACCGAATTGAAAGTGGCCAGCCTGTCGTTGGTCTTACTGATATCCAGGCCATAATCCTGAAGATCTGAACTTAAAATCTTAGCCACTTCTTTGTGTCCTTTAGTATCTACCAGCATTATTTTAGAACCATCGGCCGAAGGAAAATGTTTGAAGAAATTATTTTCAGCTATTATTATATTGCCTTGGAATATAGAGGCATTTAAACCGCCAACCAACACCAGGTATATCTTTTCACCATTTTCACCTGAATAAATAAGGGTGTCGCCAAGTTTTTTCTTTAACCCCCAGGTAATGACCGTCTGATCGGCATAAGCAGGAATTACATTGTTGCCATACGATTTGTTCAGTTCCTGCCAGGGATTATTCTTATCTGCATTATTCATGAGTCCGGCAAACGAAAATGAATGGCGTTGGTTTAATACATTTGTATTTACGCCAATAATTCGTGGACTCACCACCTGGTTGAGATTAAGACAACTGGCGTCGTCGCCATCAAGCGCATGAATCTGCAGGAATTCTACACTATCAATACCCGCTTCGTCAACTAAGCCCAGCTTTTCTTTGCCATAGCGTGTGTTGATATCATTAAGAACAGGCACACTTGTTTCGGCCCAATACGTATAGCCACCGGTACCGGAACTATTCAGTTTTTCTTCCCCTGCAAAAGTCTTTCTGTTGGCTCCGGTTATAATAACCACAAAGGTTCCGAGGGAAAGCAAAATAAGAACCGTCATTGTTCTTGGCATATTTCTTCCTGCATTTTTAAAAGACAATCCTGTTAAACTTAATGTTTCCTGAATCCTGGTTTTTCTTTTTAAAATTATGTTTCTGACAAGTAGTAACGAGCCCAGAAGGAACAATCCTCCTGCCCCTAAAAACAAGGGTGCATTTTGGTCAACAGACGTTTGAAGAGCATAAATGATTATAGATACAGCGCCTGCAAATGATACGAAAGCAATAAGCTTTGAAACAATTTTTCCTTTTCTCGTTTGAGTCGCCTTAAGACCCGATGTATTATTTAATATTTCAATGGCTGTAGCTTTAAGATTTCTTTGCGTAACAACATAGATTGATATCATGGCTATGGTGAATCCACTTAACAATCCGGTTAATAATGTGGCAGGTTTCAGATAAATGTCGAGCATATTGGTTCTTACAATAGCGTTCCACACAGAATTTATAGCTTTAAGAATGCCCATATTGAAAAGTATGCCTGCGCCAACACCCATAATACTTCCCATCAGGACGGGTAACGTGTTTTCATAGATCTGGAGGTTCCTGATCTGACTCTTTTTATAACCCAGGCTGAATAAAAGTCCTGTTTCGCTTTTTCTGCTCAGCGCGTTCAGATTGTATATGACTATTATCAGGATTATACCTGCCAATATGACAAAGAAACTAAGGCTGAGAAACAATTCACCAAAGTCAATTCCATTATCAGCAGCGTTGAGGCCCTCTCTTTTTGCAGGAACAAACTTTAAGTTCAACTCTTGCGGTTTAATAAGTGCTATAATCTGCTTATTAACTTCTTTAGGAGATTGGGCTGAATCATTGAAACGGATGGCCGTATAATGGCCATATTTGTTGCCCCAGATGTTGTGGCCGGCATTAATTGATATTAAAGCCTTGGGCGTTCCTTTGTAAGTATTCCAATAGGCTTCGTCTTTAGCTCGTATCCTGTGAAGGTCGATAGGGATATTGGCATTCCAGTTTTTGCAACTTGTGGCATCAGAAAAACCGGGAAAATCGGGCATTAAAGTTCTGTTTACAACTGCATCTTCGGTGGAAATTATTTGTTTAACAACAAAAGTTCTGATTTCTTCTTTCAGGTTCTGCATAGGGCCAATGACAAAATAATCTATACTTATGGCATCTCCAATAGTTGCCTTTAAATCGTTAGCCAGCCATTCATTAATAATTATTTCATCATCATTGATTGCTTTGCCGTTAAAACTTAAAGATGTGGCTGTAAGAAATGAATACGGCGTGGTGTCTCTGGGGGTTCTTAAGGAATTGACCAGATAAGTCAGGAATGTTTCTGATTCTTTATAATAATTAAGAACTGCAGATGCTATCTTATCTTCAATAAAAACTCTGCTTGATACCATTTCAAACCCGCCTACTGAATCTATCTTATTAATTTTCAGGCCTGCATCTATCGGCTTCCAAAGCTTACTGAGGGCATTATCGAGTTGTTCAGCATTCAGGCTGTTTTCATTATTCTGAGAGACAAGTATTGTATTGGTCATGCCGGATAAATCAAGCTCATGGCTCAGATAGTTGCCGGAAACAAAAACATTATAAGCGGCTACCTGATTGTTCTTAAGACTAAAATTGCCCATTGAATTTTTATCGGCAATACCGATTATCTTTAATCTTAACGAAATATAATTTGTACGTTCAGCATTAAAAGGAGAATTAAGGGGCAGGACTTCTATTTTCTCGATACGCAGCCCCATATCATCACCTTTCTTTAAACCAAGCTCTTCTGCCAAATTCTGACTTATTATGGCTTCATTGTTTTTCAACAGGGGCATTTTTGTATTGGCAAACAACCAGAAATTAGTATCAATGCCATTGACCTGAACTTTGTTCTTTCTCAATTCATTTTCAGGATTAGATAAAACACCTTGCAGGGTTAAAACACTGGCCGCTTTAGCATTTAATTTCGCTGCCATCTCTTTGGCTAATTCAGTCCTTACAAATCTATTGTTGCTTTGAAGCACAAATTCAATAGAGCCCAACCTTGATTCCACAATTTGCTTAAGACTATAACCGACAGAGTCGCCGATAATGAGGGAACCGGTAATGACAGCCGTGCTGATAACACAAGCCAGCACAAGGGCGAGGTGTTGTTTTCTGTAAAACTTAAAACTTTTTAATATGTAATTTAATTTTGACATATATCGGCTTACGCTAAAACACGGTGCTACCCCGCAGAGCAGCAATGGGTTTTAACGTTTGTTACCAAATGTTTTTTTCGTCAATAAAGCCCTATTTCATTTATAACTATTTGTTGTTTTTATCATTCAATCTTTTAAGCATATCAGATGCATCTAAACCTATTTTTGAAAATGCGAACCACTTCTTTCCTAAATCCTTTAATGATGCCCCTATATGATAAACGGTTTGTTGGTCAATAATTAAAAAGCGGTCGTGTGATTTAGTAAATATTTTAATTTCTATGGCTGGATATTGGGCATTGTGTTTTTTTATATTTAATTGCAACTGCTTTGTCAAATTGGAGGTGTAAATAGTTGCCGTTACCCCTTTCTCCCTTTTTGATAATAGTGAAAGCACACTCTCATCCACGTAGTTGTCAATGAGTATAACCGATTCTTTTGCCGACTTGGTTAATTCCGACACAAATAAATAAGCATCAAACACTTGCCCTTCAAAGAATATTCCCTCATTTGGAGGCAAATTGGTTTTGATTTGGAAGTCTATTTCACCTAGTTTATTTTTTATATTATATACGTCATTCTCAAGGCGGTCTATTCTATTGTTTACAGCATACCCTTTCAGCAGATATTCTTTAAGGACTTTGCTTGCCCAAATACGGAATTGAGTACCACGTTGTGATTTAACGCGATAACCAACAGATATGATAACATCTAAATTATAAAATTTTGTTTTGTATTTTTTTCCGTCACTGGCAGTTTGTAAGGATTCCTTACCAACTGAAAATTCATCAAGTTCATATTCCTTAAAGATATTGGAAATATGAAGCGTTATATTATTTCTTGTTGTCTGAAATAAATCAGCCATTTGTGCCTGTGTCAGCCAAACAGTTTCCTCTTCAATCCTTACCTCAAGACGGGTTGATAGTTCGTCTGTCTGATATATGATAATTTCGTCTTTCATACGTTTTAAATCAGTTTTTCTCTTTTACATTACTCCAAGCAAATATATTAACTAATTGCATTAAAGCATCTTTTAATAAAAATAAAGAGGTCATGTTTTTTTCCTTCTGTCAATAGATACAGCTTTTTTCTGGTAATAGGTTTTATAATTGGGGATAACTTTTAGCCTCATTGAATGCGGCTAAATGCCCTTTGTTAAGTTTATAAATCTTATCCATCTTCTTAGCCAATTCAAGTGAGTGCGTTACAAGAACAAGAGCCATATTATGTTTTTTATTGATTTCAGAGAGCAGATTTCCAATCTGTTCTGCCGATTCCTCATCGAGAGAACCTGTTGGTTCATCGGCCAGTATTATATCAGGTTTATTTATTAAGGCTCTAACTACCGCAGCGCGCTGGCACTCACCTCCGGAAAGCTGCCCCGGTCTTTTGTGCAGGCTTTCTGCCAAGCCAACAAGAGTCAACAATTCATGAGCTCTTTTAAAAGCTTCTTTTTTAAGTTCCTTATCTTTTAATAGTGCCGCAGGAACCAATACATTCTCAATCAGATTTAATTGGGGCAATAAATGGTGTTGCTGAAAGATAAACCCAATTTTCTGATTTCTGAGGGCTGCCATCTGTTTATTATTTAAGCTGGAAATATCAACACCATTAAGTGTCACTATTCCGGATGTTGGGGTATCAAGCGTTCCCATAATATTAAGCAGTGTGCTTTTACCACAGCCGGAAGGGCCTATAATGGCTATAGCATCTTGTTTATTTATCTGCAAGGAAACATTTGACAGAACTTCCTGTGCCGGGATTTCATCGTCAGTTTTGTATGTTTTAAAAATATTTTTGAGTTCTAGTATCATAGTGTAATATTATTTTTTATTAGAAGAATTGCTTCTCTTAATTTATTTTACATCCTTCAGCTATTAAAAATTTTGTGAAAATCATTTTTCCCCTGCCAGCCGGACAGCTATCGTGTGGACACAAATATAATATAAATTATTTTTTGTAATAGAATAATATTAGAATGTTCAATTTTTAAATTTCTGACATCTTATGCATACTTTAATGCCGAGTAAAGAATTGAAATTTACTGCAAGAAAATATATAATGTCAATGCTTTTACTATGCATTAAAATTCTGTTTATCAACGATTTTGACACAAAATTTGCAAAAAGGCAAATTTTCCGCCAAAATCAATTTCTTTCTTCATTTTGCCCTGCACTTCATTCGCAGCAGGATGGCTGCTCATTTTGTACAGGGCTATTAATATTAGACACCTACGGCGTCTCTATAATCTATTAGTCTTTAGTTTATAATAGCGAGTTAAACTTGGTGTTTCTTTGTGTCACTTCGACAAATGCAGTGCATCGCTTAGTGTCTCCTATATAACTAATTATAATTTATCGGAATTATGGATTAATTGGTATTTGTGTTTAATCATTTTTTTTATAATTCTAATT
>Ga0118677_10010221_pt1 | contig 14409 bp, 7 predicted proteins | sample AliMusrvi5mmetaG_FD_86154 | JGI IMG/M metagenome (GOLD analysis project Ga0118677, IMG submission 86154) | reverse complement strand
CGCCCGGGTCTTGGGCAAGATTCAGGAGGCGGAGGATTACAAGGTCAAAATCGACAGGACCAGAAAGCTCATCCACGCGACGTTCTACGATGCCCAGAAACAGTTGTATGGTCTCGATGAGCAGGCCTACCAGGTGCTGCCGCTCATGACCGGCAGCGTCCCCAATGAATTGGTGGCGACCGTTCAGAAAAAACTCGAGGAAATCATCCTCGTGAAGAACAAGGGGCACCTCGACACCGGCATGCTCGGCACCTATTTCCTCGTTCAATATCTGCAGGATGCCGGGCGCAACGATTTGCTCAACACCATCTTCAGCCAGAAGACCTATCCGGGATGGGGCCACATGCTGGAGCAAGGGGCCACCACGCTGTGGGAACAATGGAACGGCTATGCCTCACAAATCCACTCGTGCTTTGCCAGCCCCGGCAGTTGGTTCTATCAGGGACTGGCGGGCATCCGCCCGGATGAATCCGGCCCCGGCTTCAAAAAGATCCTCATCAAGCCCGCGGTCGTCGGTGACCTGACCTGGGTCAAGTGCGACTATGACTCGATCCACGGCCGCATCGTGAGCAACTGGAAGCGCGATGGCGCCCAACTGACGCTGGATGTCACGATCCCCATCAACACCACTGCAACGGTCCATGTCCCGGCCAAGGACCCCGCCGGAGTAACCGAGTCTGGCAAGCCGGCGGCCAAGGCGGCTGGCGTGGAGTTCTTGCGCATGGAAAACCATGCTGCGGTCTATGCGGTAGGCTCAGGAACCTATCGCTTCCAATCCACACTCCCTTGACACATCGGCAACAAGCTCTACAACAAGGATTGCCTGCCGGCTTCACCATTCGGGACGGAAAAATGATGAGAACAACGTAGGCAGAAAGACACAAATGAAATTGAGATTTAACACTCCAAACTATCCCCACATGAAACTCCCACTGTCTCTTCGTGCCTCAATCACGGCAATCTCACTGACACTTCTGTTAGCCTCATTTTCCCCGCTCCATGCCGCCGCGCCCAAGGCCGCCGCGCCGGACCTCACCGTGCCGGGCGCAGCCGCCACGATTGACAAGGAGTCCCTCAAATGGACCTACAACCTGGGTCCCACCGGGATGCGCGGATGGATTTATCACGCCTGGTCGGTGACCGCCGAGCAGGACGCGACCACGGGGTTTGCTCCCTATCAGATTCTGGTGACCACCGTGGCCGACAAGACGCCGGCCGCCGGGGTGCTGGCCACCGACGACGTGATTCTGGGCGCAAGTGCGGGCGGCGGCGCCGTCCCGCTCTTCACCGGTGATGCGCGCAAGTGCCTGGGCCGGGCGATCGGCGCCGCCGAGGCTGACAAAGGCATCCTCAAGCTCAAGCGCTGGCGCTCGGGCCTCACCACCGACGTGTCCATCACCCTGCCCGTCATGGGCGCCTATTCCGACACGGCGCCCTACGATTGTCCCAAAAGCGCGAAGATCATGGCCAACGCCGCCAAAAATCTCCAACAAAAGATCCTGAAAGACGGTTGGGGCGGTGCCGACGGATCAGGGGCCATCAGCGCGCTGGCTTTGCTGGCGACCGGCAACCCCGAGTACCTGCCGATGTTGCAGACGTATGCCCGCTCGCTTGCGCCCAAGGATCTTGACCTGGAGCGGAAGGGGATTGACGCCTGGAATTGCTATAACAGCATTTTTCTGGCAGAATACTACATGCTGACCAACGACGCCGAGGTGTTTCACGGGCTGAGCGAATATGTCATCTACGCGGCCAAACACACGAGCATGTTCGGCACGGCCGGCCACGGGTTTTCGACGGTCGCCCCGCCCGGTGGTTGGCAGACCGGAGGCACCCATGGCTCAATCAGTTGGTACGGGCCGGTCAATCAGGCCGGCCTGGCCGCCCAGCTCACGATTGTGCTGGGCAAGAAGGCCGGCGTGAAAAATCCGGAGATCGATCCGGCCATCGCACGGGCCGCCAATTTCTTCGGCTACTATGTCAACCGTGGGTCCATTCCCTACGGCGAACATCAGCCGTATTATGGCGAGCACCAACTCCAGGGGCAGAGCCGGACGTATTATGATCATTGCAGCAACGGCAAAGACGGGTTAGCCGCGGTCATGTTCGCTAACATGGGCGACAAGCCCCTGCAGACGGAGTATTTCACGCGGATGGCCGTGGCGGGATTCAAGGGCGAGCAATACGGACATACCGGCCAGGGGTTCAGCTACCTGTGGACGACCCTGGGTGCCGCCATGGGTGGGCCGCAAGCGGCCTCGGAATACCTCAAACAAGTGCGCTGGGACCGGGATATGAGACGCCGCAGTGACGGTTCATTCGTGTATGAAGGTGGCGAGCAATGGGCACCCGGTCGTGGCAACGACTACTGGGATGATAGTTATACCTACTGGGGCAACCCGACCGCCTATTATCTCCTGCACGCCGCCCTGCCCCTGAGGAAACTTTGCATCACCGGAAAGAACGTGACCCCGGCCAACCAGTTGTCCCCCAAGGCGGTGACCCATGCCATCTGGGCCGCTGAATTCACCGGGCATTGCGAAAGTTATAGCAAGGAACAACTGGTTTCCGCCCTGGGCGACTGGGATCCGATTGTGCGCTTCAATGCCGCCACCGAGTTGAGTCTGCGCACCGCGGACCTGCCGAGCCTGATCCCGATGCTCATCACCATGGCGGAGAACCCCGCCAATGCCAACCAGCGCGAGGCGGCTTGCACCGCCCTGGGCTGCATGAAAGCCAACGGCGCAGTGCCCGCTCTGACCCGCCGGCTCTCGGACGCCGATATCTGGGTGCGCGCCAAAGCCGCCAAAGCTCTGGGTCAGATCAATGCGGCGGCGGCCCCGTCGGTGCCCGACATGCTGGGTGCCTTTGTCAAGAATGTGGCGCCCACCTATCCGTTCGAGGCCGGCTTCAATTGGAGCGATCCCTTGCAAATCGCCAACGGCTACCTCGCTGAGACGCTGTTTCGTCAGTTGGGAGGCGACACCATCAAGGCCGACAAGAAACTGCTCTATCCGGCGGTGCGGGCCGGCATCAAACAACCCGCCGGCATGTGGCGGGATATCCTCAGCGGCTTTGTGCAGGAACGGCTAGATCTGGCGGACGTGGTGGCCCTGGTCCCGGACCTATTCGCCGACGCGCAAACCGAGGGACCTTGTGACCGGATGTTCACCTCCGGGCCGGTCGGAGCGGCCATGAGTGCTCTGTCGAAACACAAGATTGATGAGGGGATCGACATCAGCCTCGGAAATGTCACTTATTGGGGTCAGTTGGGCAAGAGCGCCCTTGGCAGCCTGCCAGCTTATGGCGAGGCGGCCAGGCGGACGCTGCCGGTTTTGCATACCTACCTCGCCGCCTGGCCGCCAGGTGATAACAATGCCCCCATCATCATCAACACCATTGACGCGATCGAAGCCGCCACCACTGCGCCACCCCTGGTCAACGCGCTGCCGGTGGCCAGCCCGCAAATCCTGGTCACCCCACCCAACACCGCCAAGCCAGTCGTTCTATCAGGTTCCTCCTGCCGGTCGGACAAGGTCTCCTGCAAGGTCGCGGTCAAACCGGCGCATGGCGTTCTAACAGGCACCGCACCCAACCTGACCTATACCCCGGAGAAGGACTATCAGGGCATGGACCGGTTCACGTTCACGGCCACCGACAGTCTAGCAGACTCACCGTGGGCGACGGTGAACCTGCTGGTGGGCACCGGCGGCACCGGGCTGAAGGGTTATTATTACGCCAACAAGGATTTTACCCTTCTGAAGGCGACGCAGTTGGACCCGGCCGTGAACTTCGACTGGGGTTCGGTACCGCCCGCCAAAGCGCTCGGCACGGGCACCTATTGTGTGCGTTGGGCCGGCCAGGTGCTGGCACCGGAGAGCGGGACCTATCGGTTTTCCACCCGCACCGGCGACGGGGTCCGCCTATGGGTCAACGGCGTGCAGGTCATCGACGACTGGAACGACCATAAAGCCAAACTGTGGAACGACAGCCCGGAGATCACCATGACCGCCGGCCAGCGATACGGTCTGAAGATGGAATGTTATCACAATACCAGTCCCGCCACCGCGCGGCTCCATTGGTATATGCCGTCCCGCAAGGCCTGCTCAATCATCCCGCAGGAGTTGCTCTATCCGGTGACGGGCGTGATCCTGACATCGCCGTCCAATGGCGCCAGCTTCGGTCCGCCCGCGACGGTCACGCTGACGGCCGATGTCGCGGACATGCCCGACAAGGTGACGAAAGTGGCCTTCTATGACGGCGACACGCTGATCGGGACCACCTCCACTCCGCCCTATTCCATGGAATGGAAGAACGTGCCGGCAGGCTCCCATCGTCTAACAACCAAGGCGGCGGGCACGGCCGGTCCGGTCAGCACGTCCACCGCGGTGATGATCACGGTGGATGGCGACACAGTTCCGGTGACTTCCGGTCTGGTTTGCTGGTTGGATCCGTCCCTCGGCATCTATAAGGATCCCGACCAGCAGGTACTGATCTGGAATGACCGGTCGGGCAACGGGCATCACGCGGTCCATAAGGAACACAACAGCCCGACGTTGGTACAGAACGGGCTGGCTTCGAAACCGGTAGTCCGTTTCACCGGTGACTGCCGCACCCTGGTGAGCGGCAGGTTCTTTATCAAGGAGCAGTATCTCGTCGTGCGTTCCCCATCGCCAACCTGGAGCAATGAAGGCTCGTTCATTGGGCGCGAATCGGGACGGGCATCCAGCTACTTGTTGGATGGCACTGGAACCACCGGCTTCAACGAGAGCCCATTCCCGGCGGCGGTTTCCAAGAATGGATCACCGGTTGCGCTGGAGAAACCGGCCAAGGGCGGCTACAGCCTCGGAACCATCACCGACTTCATGGTGCTCAAGATCACCGTCAATGACCAGGACACGAAGCCGACCAGCTACTTGCTCAGCGGCACTGATGGAGACCATTGGATGTGCAAATTCGACCTGGCCGAGATCCTCTGCTATTCAAGAACCCTAACGGCCCCGGAGGAAGCCTCGGTCGGCGGCTATCTGGCGGCCAAGTACGGCATCAAAACGGCGTATCCGCAGCCGTCCAAGGATCAACCCGCAGATCACAAAGCTCATTGAGAACAAAGTGAGACAAACACACCCCATGAGAAAAGCAAACGCGTTCATCCTGGTTTCGCTCTTTGCCGCAGCTTCCTCCGTCCTCCCACGGTTGCATGGGGCGTCGGCGGAGCCTGTCGTGCCTCAACGGACCAACCCGATGCATGAAGGTCGAACGATCATAGGATCTCACAGCCAATGTTTAAGCCAATCCCATAGCCAATACACCCGTGAACCACAAATACGTTAGATTGTGCGCCATCGCCGCGATGTGGCTGACGCTCCCGGCGTCGGCGCAAATCCCGATCGTGCTGGATCTGCCGCTCGAATGGCAGGTCATCCAGCGCAACGCCCGGGAATGGGCAGAGGTCAAGGTGGCGGGAACCGCCCCGGCGGACGCGGCCGAGGTCGATGCCAGAGCCGAACCGGCTGCCGGGATGCCCGGCAAGGCGAGCGACTGGTCGGTGGTGGCCCAAGGCGCGCAGGTCAAGGACGGCAGGTTCAGCGGCAGTCTCAATCTGCCAACAGGCGGATGGTATGCGCTTCATGTGCGATTCCGGAAATCCGCCGCCGACCCGGCGATGCTGGCGGAAGCCGCCGTGGAGCATGTCGGGGTGGGCGACATCTTTGTCGTCGCCGGACAATCGAACGCATCAAATCACGGTGCCGAGAAACAAAAGTCCATAAGTGGAATGGTAGTCGCATTTGATGGAAGGAAATGGCAGTTGGCCAAGGACCCGCAGCCCGGTGCCAGCGGCGACCAAGGCAGTTTTCAACCGCCTTTTGGCGATGCCATCGCTACGAGATTCAAGGAACCGGTCGGCATCATTGCCTGCGGGATCGGCGCGACGAGCGTGCGCGAGTGGCTGCCCAAGGGCGCGACATTTCCCAATCCGCCGACGCTTGAGGGCCGGGTTCGCCAGCTTCCAAGTGGTGAGTGGGAGAGCAAGGGGGAGGCTTTTGACATGTTCACGGGCCGCATGAAACAGTTAGGTCCAATGGGTTTCCGCGCCGTCCTGTGGCATCAGGGCGAGTCCGATGCGGGCCAACCGGATCCCAAGCGCACGCTGATAGGAAAACCCTATCGGCAATATGTCGAGCAGCTCATCCGGGAGTCGCGCAAGGAGATCGGCTGGGATGCGCCTTGGTTTGTCGCGCTAGTGAGTTCCCATGGCGGCGACGGCGTGCCGGAAATGCGAGCCGCCCAGAAATCACTGTGGGATGACGGCATCGCCCTGGAGGGACCTGATAGCGACGCGCTCAAGGGCGACCTTCGCGATGGGGTCCATTTCAGCGGCAAAGGCCTGCGCGAACATGGCAAATGCTGGGCCGACAAGGTCGCGCCGTGGCTGGAGAAACAGACAGTACAATCCGTTAGCAGAAACTAATCACAAATGAAAACCACATTGATGTTAGTCATGTCGGCTTTGCTGGCAGCGGGCTGGGCGCGGGCGGCGGATCTGTCGAAGGTTCCGCAAATGAGCGAGACCAAGGACCAGCGCGACGAGCGCATGCAATGGTTCCGCGATGCGAAGTTCGGGATGTTCATCCACTGGGGCCCCTGTTCGGTAGGGGGCGTGGAGATCGGTTGGGGCCGCAAGGCCAACCGGCCGTGGGATATCAACGGCATCCAGACGCCGCGCACGGATGACCCGGTCTATGACAACTATTACAAACAGTTCAACCCGACGAAATACAACGCCGAGGAATGGGTGAGCTTCGCCAAGGAGTCGGGCATGAAATACATGGTGCTAGTCGCCAAGCACCACGACGGCTTCGCGCAGTTTGCGACCAAGGTCTCGGACTATAACATCATGAACAGTCCATACGCCAGGGACATCGTCGAAGCCTATGCCGACGCCTGCCACAAGCAGGGCATGAGACTCGGCCTCTATTACTCGACGCGCGATTGGTATCACCCGGATTACCTCGTGGGCGACAACGTGAAATACGATACGTTCTACCGCGCGCAGGTCAAGGAATTGTTAGCCAACTACGGGGCGGTGGATGTGATGTGGTTCGATCACGTCGGCGGCCGCGACTGGGGCAAGTGGAAGTTCGACGAGTTGTTCTCGATGATGTATCAGCTCCAGCCCAGGCTCATCGTCAACAACCGCGCCGCCGCGTTCTGCGGGCCGGACACGCCGCAGGATAAGAAGGCACCCACGCCGGAGCAGGCGAAGATGGTCAAGGGCGACTATGACACACCCGAGGGCTTCATCGGCGCGATGAACATCGCCAGTGACTGGGAATCCTGCATCCATGTCGGACGGCAGTGGGCTTATGGCGGCGAGGACGGCTTCAAGGGGCCGGAGGATTGCATCAAGATGCTGGTGAGTTGCACGACCGGCGGCGGCAACCTGTTGTTGAACTTCGGCCCGCGGCCCGACGGCGCGTTTGCCGAGGGCGAGGCCAAGGTCGCCCGCACCATGGGCGAGTGGCTCAGGAAGTATGGCGCGGCCATCTACGGCACCCGCGGCGGCCCGTATCGCAATGGCACCTGGGGCGGCACCTGCCACAACGGCAACAAACTCTACATGCTCGTCTATGAGTGGCCGGCCGAAGGACTCGGATTCGACCCGTTTCCTAACAAAGTGCTCGCCGCCAAAACCATGACGGGTGCGCCGGTCAGCTTCAAGCAAGACACTGACGAGTTCACCGTGGAGGTGGCTGCGAGGGATCGTGATAAACCGGTGACGGTCATTGAACTGACTTTGGACAAACCGGTGGCGGACGGCCTGCTCATCGGTGCGGCCCACGCGCCCAAGTCCTATGTTTCCGAACATGGCGCGGTGCTCAGTGACAAGGCCACGCTGGAACTCAGCTCGCGCTCATCCTATGATGACGAAAAAGTCCACGCGCGCTTGTTCTCGGGCGACAAGGTGGATTATGCGTTCCATACCGACAAGGAGAAGAACCCGTGGGCCAAGGTGGACCTGGGCGCGGTGAAAACCGTCAATGCCGTGATAATCGAAAATCGCGCCAACGAACGCCGCGCCGAGGGCTTGATCGTCTCGGTCTCCGAGGACGGACAAAAATGGCAGGAAGTCTGGCGCGCCAAAACCTTTGAACCCACCTGGCTGGTGCCCGTGACCGATGTGGATGCGGGGGCGAATGTCCCTGGAAGCCGCGCTCGATTCATCCGCCTGGAAACGAACAACGACTCCCCCCGGGAACTGCTGCTCAAACGTGTCACGGTATTCGGGGTGAAATAGCAGCAATGAGAGCAATCAATTCACACCAACACTCATAATGAAAGAAATGGTCGTATGACAAGACATCTCACAACTATTTCCTTCATCAGCAACGCCATCCCGGTGGTGGTTCTGGCCGTCGCCCTGCGGACAGCGTCAGCAGAAACCCGGATCGTCCTGGATGACGCCGACAGCGGGCGCGTCTTCGAGGGCATCGGCGCAAGCAGCCAGGGCGGGACATCGCGCAATCCCATCGATTATCCCGCCAAACTGAAATCCGAGATTCTCGACTACATGTTCAAGCCGAAATCCGGGGCGAACCTGCAGCACTTCAAAGTCGAGGTCGGCGGCGGTGAGAACGGCACCTGCGGCTGCGAACCGACCCACATCCTGACCCGCGAGGAACTGACCGATCCCAAGCCGCGCGGCTTCGAGTTCTGGCTCGTGGCGGAGGCACACGAACTCAACCCGCAGGTGCTGCTGGATTGCCTGCCGTGGAGTTATCCGTGCTGGGTTTCCAGCCCGTTCTCGCAGGATTCGGCCGACTGGCATGTCACGTTCTGGGATGTGGCCAGAAAACATTACGGGTTGAAAATGGCTTGGGTGGCGGCGGCCTGGAACGAGCACGGCACCGACCTCAACTGGATTGCCAAGACCTTGCGGCCGACGCTCGACGCCCATGGCTGTGCCGACGTCAAACTGCAGGCGCCCGACGGGGATAACAAATCCTGGCTGATCTTCGACGAGCTGGAAAAGAGTTATGACCCCAACTGCTTTGACAATCTCAGCGTGACACCCTGAATATCATGAAAACTGTACCCATGTTGATGTTAGGATTATTGACGGTGTTCTCGAGCGCTGTTGCCGGAGAGGCTGATGTTACAGCCAAGGTCAGGGAGGCGGTGAAGGATAATGTGCTGTCGATTGCCGCCAATAACAGCAATTTCGTCAGTGGCCTACAAATGCCGGGTATAAAGGAACTCGTTGTCGAGTTCAGTCTTGGTAATGAGATCGGCAAGAAGGCTGTGCGCGAGGGGGGAGTCCTTGAGATCAAGGGCACTGCTGACAAGCCGCTGACAATCATCAAGGCGACCTATAGAGCCGAAGGTATCAATGACTATGGGCTGAAGGAATATGTCTATACGTCAAAGGATCTGCCGCATTCGGAAGCAAATCCATGGAAGCTTGTCTGCCAGTTGCCTTACAACGCACAATTCACAATGTGGATACGGGTAAAGTCCGACGCGGCCGGCAAGGTGATCGAGTTTGATTCGTCCAACCCATTGATGCGCTGCACTACCCCTGTCCAGAAGGTTACGACGGTCGCAGGCGAGCAAGCCTATGAAATGCAGGACTGGACCGCCGGAGAGGGCGCAATCTATACCATCCCTGCCGGCGTGACGGTCCTTGCCGTGCAATACCGGGAAACAGGATATGATACCAAGTTCGCAGGCTCATTTTCATGTAATGACAATGACTATAACACCCTCTGGCAAAAGGCGACCAGGACCTTGTATCTCTGCTTGCGAAACAATTGTTTCATGGGCTGCCCAGACAGGGAGCGGGGCGAATGGCAGGGAGATGCGGTCCTGGAGATGGAGGAGTGCTTTTACGCCTTGGATCTGTCATCGCACAAACTGGCAAAAAATTTCATGCTTACACAGCAGATCGGCCAGCTTGCCGGGCAGAATCTGATCGCGCACGGCGAATATGGCGATTGGAACTATTATCTTTACACCGGCGATCTCGAAACGCTCAAGCAGATCTATCCCTGCACCAAGAAATACCTTGATCTATATAACATCGGGGCCAACGGGCTGCCGGATTACCGGCTAAAACACACCGAGCTTGTCGATATTTATGATTGGTATGACTGGGGGACCGGAAAACAGGATTATAACGTGCTCCAGGTCGCCGAGTATTTCGGGGCGTTATCCGCCCTCAAGAAGATGGCGCAGGTGACCGGACATGCCGAGGACATTCCCGCCATGGATGCCAAGCTCGACAGCATCAAGAAGAACTTCGACCGGGTGTTCTGGAAAGAGGACGGGTACAGGTCGGGGACGAATCTTGACGAACGGGCCAATGCGATGGCGGTATGCTCAGGACTAGCGGACAGTTCGAAGTATGGCGTGATCACCAACCTGATAGGCGGGTTAGAAGGCACCAGCGGTCCCTATTTTGAACGCTGGGTGATGGAGGCGCTGTGCGTGATGGGCTGCCAGGAGAAAGCCTTGCTCCGGATGGCCAACCGATATAGGGGGCAGATCGACGCCACTTTCACGACGTTATGGGAGTATATGGAGCGGGGTTTTGACATTAGAACGGGCACGGATGCCGTCAATTATCTGACACTGAACCACGCTTGGAACAATCCCAATACAATCCTCTCCAGATTCATAGCGGGAGTGGCTCCGGAAAGTCCGGGCTGGACTCTCTATCATGTGCTGCCGCAAGAGGCGTTTCTTACCTCTATCGATACCACGGTCCCGACCGTGCAGGGGCAGGTGGCGGTTTCAATCAGGAAATCCGCGTCAAATTACAGTCTGTCCTTGGCGTCTCCTTCAAATACGACGGCTATCGTCGGCATTCCCAAGACTTCGTTCACGAAGCTGGATTCAATTACCGTCAATGGGGCGGTAATCTGGAAGGGTTCATACGTGGGGAATCTCGATGGCGTCTCATTCAACGGCGAGGATGCCAAATATGTGACATTCAAGGTGAAGCCCGGAACGTGGAAGTTCGTCGGTGCGGGAAGCGTCAAGATGACAACGCCCAAACAACCTGCGGTTGCCGCCAAAACCGGCGTGAAGCTGAACAAGAAGTCATGGACCGCATCAGCATGCGTGGATCATCAAACGTACGAGGCGGGTCCATGGAACGGTGGCAAGGGCAACGTAAATCTGACTGCGGATGCAAGCGCGGCAAATGCGATTGACGGAGATCATTGGACTGGCTGGCGGACGATGACGGATCAAGTTCCAGGCCAATGGTTTGCCATTGATATGAAGCAACCTCAGAGTTTCAACAAGATCGTCATGGATAATGTCTGGGCGATTTATGACAGCCCGGCGGGATATGCCATCTATGTGTCCAATGACCATACCAAGTGGGGAACCCCGGTGGCAACCGGAACCGGTGCCAGGTGGGGAATCACCACCGCCACGTTCCCGACGAAGACCGGGCGTTACATTAAGATTGAGCAGACCGGGACGAAGAAACAAGTGTGGTCAATCTTTGAAGTCGATGTCTGGCGGATGTAATGCAAGGACGACAATGAGAGGAATCAACACAATGCAAGTAATAAGCAGTATGAAGACAATGTCAGGTTTGGCGGCATTCATTCTCGCCGCGGTGTCCGCCCGTGCGGACGTAAGGCTGAACGCAATCTTTGACGACCATATGGTTCTCCAAAGAGACATTCCTGTTTGGAGAATTTCCGTTTTGAATTTGTTTCGTATTTCGGGTATGGGACTTGGGATTTCTCTTTAAGGAGGTATTATATGGGAATGTTTGAAACAAAAGGAAATGCGGCTGGTGGAGAGAGGAAATTGAACACGCTTAAGAAACTTGAGCGGATGAACAAGGCCTTGAGCCACCAGGAGCCGGACCGTGTGCCGGTGAGCGATTTCTTCTGGGGAAGTTTTGTCCAGCGCTGGCGGAAAGATCTGAATCTGCCAGCGGATGCAAATCCGTATTACTATTATGATTTGGACTGGATTTGTACGGTGCCGAACATGGATCCGTGGATCAGGCCTTTTGAGACAATTAAGGAGAACAACGAAGAGGTAACGGTCAAGACCGGTTTCGGCGCGTTTATGCGCAAGAAGTTTGATTGTCCGATGCCGGAAAACTATGCCTGGGAAACCGACAGTTTTGAAAAATTGCAGAAGGCCGTCACAACGTTCAGTGATCCCCGTGACTGCAGGCGTTACTATGAGGCTGGAGACAACCAGATCGCAGGGGTAGGCGATGGCTTCCAGAGAAACTCACCGCCGTGGATCGATACTGTCAAAAGTTTGCGACCTGATTTTCCTGTCTACGGGAGCATGATAGAGGTGTCGGAGTGTCTTACGCGGATGATAGGGCAGGAAAACGGAATGTTGTGGATGGGTTTGTATCCGGACGAGATGGGTGCTGTCGTGAATTGCATCGGGGAGCACTATCTTGAATGTGCGAAGGCAGAGATTGATGCAGGGAAGGGATTGCTGGATGGCTTTGTTATATGGGGTGATGTGGCGTACAAGAACGGACCATTCTTTTCGCCAGATTACTGGCGCGAATATTTCAAGCCGTGGGTGAAGGCCATGGCGGCCTACGCCCACAAGAATGGTTTGCCGGTGATTTATCACGGCTGCGGACGCGTGCATAAGCTGTTCGAGGATTACATTGATGCCGGTATCGACGCCTACAATCCTCTCGAAGTAAAAGCGGGGATGGATGTCAATGACCTGCGCCGCCAGTACGGGCAGAAGATGGGTTTCTGTGGCGGCAGTAATATCCAGGTGTGGGAAACAGGCGACAGGGAGAAGATCCGGCGAGAGATTCTTTGCAAGCTGAATGCCGCGAAGGGAGGCGGATATATCTTCCAGTCGGATCATTCCGTTGCCGGCGATGTGTCGGGTCATACGTATGATTATATTGTCAAGCTTGTCAGGGAGTATGGTAAATATCCGCTGAAGCTTGGCGAGTTTGAGGAAAATGTTGTGTCTAACAAGTAAGACATAAGTGAAGAAATGAACCCGCTCAGTCTTCTATTACCATGGCAGACCTGGCAGGGGCAGACGTACCGGCTGTCCGGGAATTGGAAGCTGCGACACATACTTGAAAAATTGAGTCATGACAAATGAACTTATTCACTATTATAGGCCTGACCCCGCAGCCCATTGAGAAATAAAAAAACAAATGAACTATGAAAATCAACACATTTACTCAACAGACACTGCACAACAAGACTTTACAACATCAAGTACAGACGACTCTAAAAAACTTAAAGAACAACTACTTCCACTCCATGAATCAATTCTACATCATATAAGTGATTATGAGTTCGTCCAAGAAGAAGATGTCTCAAAGCTTCAAAAAGGGATCAACAATTTCGTTCATGCCGCATCGTATCATGCCGAAAAGGGCCCCATGGACACCGTTCAAAAAAACATCGAAATTCTTAATAATAACATGAATGTACTCGGCCACAATGTAGCATCCACAGTTCTTCAACAAGAACATCTAAGTGTGACTCCCCATCAAAATGACTTGAATTCTATTTTGCAAGAAAATGTAGACATCAAAGAAACAACAATTCCTAATTTGAACCAACAAGTTTTGAACCAACAAGATTATTTAAATAGTCTCTTACCTCAAAAAATTTCACATTCACTTAATGATTATGTGCAAACGTATGAAATGAACGAACTTCGGAATCAAAATCACGGTAATGCAACATACGATGCTCTCGATAAGTTTATGACAGCAAACACATTATCTACGAACTATTTGCAATTAAACGATCCTGATTATGCGACACTATCCTCACAAATAACAACTTCGCCGTTAGCTTCAAAAGGGGATCTCAATAACTTGGTGTTGAAAAGTCAGAGTCATTTGAAATATTTTGATAAGAGTGCTCTGGCATTCGGAACTCAACAATCCGATCTGCTCACTTTGACACGCGCACCTTTACACAAGGATAAAATGAAGGATATGAACAAAAAGATGAGAAGCGCAAAAGCTAACTTGATGTCTCTTCCAAAAAATTATATCCCTACATTGGCATATAAACAGATATCGGATATTGCGGCTAATCTAACGGTTAAGACTATGCAACAACAACACCGATTCAAATATCTAATCAACGACTTGTATGTCCCAAACACCGACTTCGACAGTTTGATAACTCAAAATATGACAAAAAACACATACAATTCACTGTCAGAACAAATTGAAACACTCAACGGCCTCGTCGCGAACTCTTCAAATGTATATGCGAATCCAGGATATATAGAAGAAAGGTATGCATTGCAAACAACCGTACAAGACCTTCAAAAACAATTCAATAGCCTTCCGAATAAGAATATCGACGAAGGTGTCAAAACCTATTTGGACAACTTTTTCGCCACACCATCGGATGT
>Ga0118677_10010220_pt1 | contig 14415 bp, 11 predicted proteins | sample AliMusrvi5mmetaG_FD_86154 | JGI IMG/M metagenome (GOLD analysis project Ga0118677, IMG submission 86154) | reverse complement strand
TGATTTCATTGAAAGTGTAAAAAAAAACAAATCAGATAAATGATCAACTCATCCATAAAAAAAGTAATTGTCCTCGGTTCGGGAGCATTGAAAATCGGGGAAGCCGGAGAATTTGATTACTCAGGTTCACAAGCGCTGAAAGCTCTAAAAGAAGAAGGAGTCTACACCATTCTGATTAACCCCAATATTGCTACTATTCAAACTTCGGAGGAGATTGCCGACAAAATCTACTTCCTTCCGGTAACTGCCTATTTTGTTGAGAAGGTAATTGAAAAAGAGCATCCGGATGGGATTCTGCTCGCATTTGGGGGACAAACCGCTCTTAACTGCGGGGTTGATCTGTTCAGACAGGGAATTTTAGAGAAACACAGTATAAAAGTATTGGGGACTCCTGTTCAATCGATTATCAATACAGAAGACCGTCAGATTTTTTCGGATATTCTGCACGAAATTGATGTATTGACGCCAAAAAGTGTGGCCTGCGATTCGGTTGAAAAAGCCAGGGAAGCTGCTAAAAAGCTTGGTTTTCCGTTGATTATCAGGGCAGCATATACGCTGGGTGGATTAGGTTCAGGATTTTGTGCCAACGAGGAGGAATTAAACAAACTGGCTGAAAATGCTTTCAGCTACTCCCCGCAAATACTCGTTGAAGAGTCAATTAAGGGATGGAAAGAGGTCGAATATGAAGTTGTCCGTGATATTTATGACAATTGTATCACTGTTTGTAACATGGAGAATTTCGATCCGTTGGGAATTCACACTGGTGAATCGATTGTTGTGGCCCCTTCCCAGACTTTGTCAAACGACGAATACCATAAGTTACGGGCGCTCTCCATCAAAATTATCCGTAAAATCGGAGTAGTTGGAGAGTGTAATGTTCAGTTTGCACTCGACCCCAACTCCGAAGATTACCGTGTCATCGAAGTAAATGCACGCCTTTCAAGATCTTCGGCACTTGCATCTAAAGCAACAGGCTATCCTTTAGCTTTTGTTGCAGCTAAGCTTGGTTTGGGATATGGCCTCCATGAACTGAAAAATTCTGTTACCAAGGTGACCACCGCTTGTTTCGAGCCCGCACTCGATTACGTAGTGGTGAAAATTCCCCGGTGGGACCTCAACAAATTCGAGGGAGTTTCTAAAACGTTGGGCTCAAGTATGAAATCGGTCGGTGAAATCATGGCCATTGGTCGTTCGTTTGAGGAAGCCATTCAGAAAGGGATCCGAATGGTAGGCGCCGGAATGCATGGCTTTGTTGGCAACCGAGGCGAAATGGAAATTATTGACATTGACGGAGAGTTAAATTTCCCCACCGATCGCCGCATATTTGCCATTGCTGAGGCGATGCATGTCGGATATTCCGTCGACAAGATCTGGGAGATCACCCGTATCGATAAATGGTTTCTCCAAAAACTCCATAATATCTATCAGCTTCGTAATGAACTTATTAAATATAATTCGCTTGAGGAATTACCATTTGAATTATTACTTCTCGCTAAAAAGCAGGGGTATTCAGATTTTCAGATAGCGCGACTGATACTTAAAAGATTTGACTTATCGATAAACAGAGATTTACTTAAAGTCAGGGCATTGCGAAAAAGTTTAGGAATACTCCCTGTGGTTAAGCAGATTGATACCCTTGCCGGCGAATATCCCGCAATGACCAATTATCTCTACCTCACCTACAACGGTACAGAACACGACGTTGAATTTGAACACGATGGCAAATCAGTTATTGTTCTTGGATCGGGTGCATACCGGATCGGATCTTCGGTTGAATTTGACTGGTGTTCGGTCAACGCCGTGAGCACCATCCGTAAGGAGGGTTTTCGCTCCATCATGATTAATTACAATCCTGAAACCGTTTCAACCGACTACGATACCTGCGACAGGCTCTATTTTGATGAGTTGACACTCGAAAGGGTGCTTGACATCTGCGACCTGGAACAACCAAAAGGGACAGTACTTTCGATGGGTGGACAGATTCCCAACAATCTGGCAATGCGTCTTCACAGACAACATGTACCAATTTTGGGGACTACCGCCGAAAAAATTGATAATGCAGAGGACCGCAATAAATTTTCAGCAATGCTCGACCGGCTTGATGTCGATCAACCCCGCTGGAGCCAGTTGACCACTATTGAGGATATCAACCGCTTTGTCGATGAAGTGGGCTTCCCTGTGTTAATCCGTCCCTCCTACGTACTTTCGGGTGCAGCAATGAATGTGGTTTCAAACAAGGATCAGTTACACCACTTCCTGACTCTGGCTACTAAAGTTTCAAAAGAACACCCGGTTGTGGTTTCTGAATTTATTGAGAATGCCAAGGAGATTGAAGTCGACGCAGTGGCTAAAGACGGTGAAATTGTGGCCTACGCAATTTCGGAACATGTCGAATTTGCCGGGGTTCACTCTGGTGATGCAACGATCGTCTTTCCACCGCAAAAACTATATATCGAGACGATCAGGAGGATCAAGAAAATTTCCCGGAAAATTGCCAAAGCACTCGAGATCACAGGACCTTTCAATATACAATATCTTGCTAAGGACAACGACATCAAGGTAATCGAATGCAATTTAAGGGCATCACGCTCATTTCCGTTCGTTTCCAAAGTGTTAAAAACAAATCTTATAGAGATAGCGACCAAAGCAATGCTGGATGTTCCTTTCCAAAAGCCAGACAAATCGCTTTTCGAACTCGATTATGTTGGGGTAAAGGCTCCCCAATTCTCTTTCCACCGTCTTTTAAATGCTGATCCTGTAACCGGTGTTGACATGGCTTCGACAGGCGAGGTAGCCTGTATTGGCGAAAACTTTTATGAGGCATTGCTTAAATCGATGCTATCGGTCGGGTACCGCATCCCAAAAAAGAATATCCTGATCTCTTCTGGTCCTACAAGGGGAAAAATTGAGTTGCTCGAAAGCGCAAGGATGCTGAAGGAACTGGGATTTACAATCTATGCAACAGGTGGAACACACCATTTCTTTCAGGCAAACGGAATTGATACAGAACAGGTTTTCTGGCCCGACGAAGATAAACAACCGAATACTCTTGATCTGATTAAAAACCGGATGGTTGAGATGGTGATAAACATTCCAAAGGATCACACAACAAGAGAAATATCAAACGGTTACAGAATCCGAAGGAATGCTATTGACTTTAACATCCCACTCATCACCAATGCAAGGGTTGCCAGTGCCTTTATTTATGCGATCTGTAAGTTGGATCTGGATGCCATTCCGATCAAGGCATGGAACGAGTACAAATAGAAAATTAAAATATCCGAATAGAAGAAGGTGCCCTCAGATTCAAAATTGAGAGCACCTTTTTTTATATTTACTATGGCGAGATTTTCAATCTGATCGATTATGGATGAAAAAAACATGGTATGAGTTTAACACATGATTACCTTGCCTGATATTCGAATCCTAAACAAAATCGCGTATCTAATGTTACTGATAAAAACACCCTCATGAAGATTCTACTCACCGGAGCAACCGGATACATTGCCCAACGCCTCCTGCCCGTTTTACTTGAGAATGGTCATCAGGTGGTTTGTTGTGTCCGTGATAAGTCACGGTTTAATCATGAGCGATATTCCTCTGCTGATCTGAGTGTGATTGAAATTGATTTCCTGAACGACCAAACACTCGGTCAGATTCCAGCTGATATTGATGCAGCTTATTACCTGATTCATTCCATGTCAACAAGTGTTGGGGATTTTGCAAAACTGGAGGATGTATCAGCCCGAAATTTCAGATTACGAATCGAGCAGACCAATGCAGTTCAGGTGATCTATCTGAGCGGCATCACAAACAATGATAAACTCTCAAAGCATTTAAACTCACGCAAAAATGTGGAAGAGCTTTTAAAATCAGATAAATACGCATTAACCACGCTCAAAGCCGGTATTATTATCGGTTCGGGCAGTGCTTCGTTTGAAATTATTCGGGATCTGGTTGAGAAATTACCACTGATTATTGCCCCTCGCTGGCTGAATACACGTTCCCAACCGATTGCGATCAGAAATGTGATTCAGTATCTGGTAGGTGTGCTCCACAATGAACCTACCTATAACAACAGTTACGATATTGGGGGAAAGAATATTCTCACTTACAAACAAATGCTTTTAAAATTCGCCAGTGTAAGGGGATTGAAACGGATCATTTGGGTGGCACCTGTGATGTCTCCCCGACTATCCTCCTACTGGCTCTATTTTGTCACCTCAACCTCATATTCCCTTGCCAAGCACCTGGTAAACAGCATGAAAGTGGAGATTATTTGCAAAGAGAACAATCTCAACGAACTCATTGGAGGTATTCAACTTATCGGATACAACAAGGCCATTCAGCGGGCATTTGGTAAAATAGAACAGAACCAGGTGGTATCGAGCTGGAAGGATGCACTCACAAGTTCAACACTCAAAAACGGAATCACTCAACATATTCAGGTCCCTAAATTTGGATGTTATATAGACATAAGGAAGGTGAAAATCACTCAGTGTTGTGACATGGCATTGCATAACATATGGTCTATCGGTGGTACAAGGGGATGGTACCATGCCAACTGGCTTTGGGAGATAAGAGGTCTCATGGACCGGCTGACGGGGGGCCCCGGATTGCGGCGTGGCCGAAAAAATCCTTCTGAAATTTCTGCGGGCGAATCGCTTGACTTCTGGAGGGTACTATTTGCCAACAAAACAGAAAAAAGATTACTTCTGTATGCCGAGATGAAACTTCCCGGTGAAGCCTGGCTGGAATGGAGAATCGTCAACGGAAATGAATTAATCCAGACAGCAACGTTCAGACCTTTGGGGATTTGGGGACGAATATACTGGTTTTCAGTGCTCCCGTTTCATGGATATATTTTCAAAGGTATGATCAAAAAAATTGCTACGTTGCAATAATTATTGACCTAAATAATAAAATAATGAGATCTGTTAAAATCATCCTTACACTACTTATTTGTCTTTTTATTCCTTTAGCCATTGGCGGAATATCGGGTTATGCCACAGCATCCGGGCTCAGCGAATGGTATATTAACCTACATAAGCCATCGTTCAATCCTCCGGGTTACCTTTTTGGTCCGGTGTGGACATTGCTCTATCTTTTAATGGGGATATCATTATTTATCATCTGGAGCTCTCCGAAAAAGCAGAATCGGACAAATGCCATTATAATTTTTTCTGCTCAGCTTGCACTTAATTTTTTATGGAGTTTCCTATTCTTCAAATTTAAACTCGTTGGATTAGCTTTGCTTGACATTGTTTTAATATGGATCAGTATACTTCTGATGATTATATCATTCAACCGTGCCAGCAAAGTTGCTGCTTATTTGCAGATTCCCTATTTACTTTGGGTCACCTTCGCCACAACGCTCAATTGCGCCATCTGGTTATTAAACTAAACCAACAACCTCTTCATTTAATCATCTCCTATGGCAGTTTACACCTTTCGCAATTTTCAAATAATCCCTTCATCGCTTGAGAAAGTATGGGATTTCATATCTTCACCGCAAAATCTGAAGCACATTACCCCCGATTATATGGGATTTGATATTATCTCAGAAGAATTACCGGAAAAAATGTATGCCGGAATGATCATTAAATACAATGTCAGCCCGTTAATGGGAATAAAAACGTTATGGGTTACAGAGATTACACATGTGAACGAATTAAGCTATTTTGTTGATGAACAACGGGTTGGTCCATACAAGATGTGGCATCACCAACACATTCTTAAAGCTGTTGATGAGGGGGTAATCATGACAGATATAGTTGATTATCAGCCACCTTTTGGCATTCTGGGTGCAATCGCCAATTCATTGATTATCCATAAAAAAATCGAAGAAATTTTCTCTGTGAGAACAAGGAAAATAGAAGAGCACTGCGGGAAATTCTGAAAACTAAATTTTACAATAAAAAATCGCAATTAGCTCTGTTTTGTCCAATATTTTACCCAATTTCGTAATATATTAATTGAAATTTTTGCTGCATGTTTTTAGAGCGGGTTTACGAAGGCAAAAACGATATTGGCAGGTGGATTGCCATGCTTATTATCGTATTGATATTTTCGCAGTTAGTTGGTGCTTTACCCCTATCAATCATGATGTTTCTGAATTTAACAGACAATCCTGATCTTGAGCCTGATCCTCAAAATTATTTTGACTTCGCCGGGTACGATATTTCTCCTCTTACCGGACTTGTGTTGATGATGATCCCATTTGTACTGGGACTTCTGTCATTGTTACTTTTGATAAAACCAATTCACGAAAGGCCAATGCTTTCTGTGATTACAGGAACTTCTTCGTTCCGTTGGAAGAAATTTTTCTGGGGAGCAGGAGTGTGGTTTATTTTATTGACAATTTATTCCATTTTTGCCACAACTACCGGAATACAAAAAGTTGAACTTCAATTCAATCCCCTAACGTTAATTTCACTTGTAGCGGTTTCCATGATCTTTCTTCCTTTTCAGACCGGATTTGAAGAGGTTCTTTTCAGAGGATATCTTATGCAGGGATTCGCTGCATTCGTGAAATATAAGTGGATTGCTTTACTGATATCAGCCTTTATATTTGGCGCGCTTCACTTTTGGAATCCTGAAGTCAGGCAGTATGGTGCCATGATTGCGATGCCACAATATATCTGGTTTGGCATCTTCTTTGGGATTTGCACACTCATGGATGAAGGGCTTGAATTGGCGTGGGGAGTGCACGCTATTAATAACATTTTTCTTTCCATCTTTTTCACACAGGATTCCAGTGCTTTGCAGACACCGGCTTTATACCGGATTACTGCGTTTAATCCCTTGTTCGATCTGATTGCATTGATCACTCTTTCGGCAGTATTTATTCTTTTTGCCCGAAAAAAGTTTAAATGGCCTGAATGGAAATATTTATTAGCCAAAGTTGACAAACCTGCAGTCACGGAAGAAGATTTATCTTTGGAATATATTGAAAATGAATACGATGAATACGAGTAGAAATTTAACCGCAATCTTTTATAACCATGGAATTATTTTCAGCAAAAGAAGTCTCAAAAACCTATGATAGGCATCAGGCTTTAGCAAACGTTTCGATCTCTGTTGAGGAGGGAACTATTTTCGGTTTACTTGGACCGAATGGAGCGGGTAAAACCACGCTGATCCGGATCATCAATCAGATTACAGCTCCCGACAGTGGCTCTGTCTGGATTGATGGCCGTCCACTGAAATCGCAGGATATCAACCAGATCGGTTATCTTCCCGAGGAGCGTGGACTATACAAAAAAATGAAGGTTGGAGAGCAGGCATTATACCTTGGGCAGTTAAAAGGGCTTTCGCGACATGATGCCATGAAAGAACTTAAATTCTGGTTCGAGAAATTCGAGATTACAGCGTGGTGGGATAAAAAAGTGATGGAGTTGTCCAAAGGGATGCAGCAAAAGGTCCAGTTCATTTGCACCGTGCTGCACAAACCCCGGTTGCTGATATTTGATGAGCCTTTCAGCGGATTCGACCCTATAAATGCTGATATCGTAACCAGAGAAATTCTTCAGATGAAAAAAGAGGGTGCAACAATTATCTTCTCAACTCATAATATGGAATCCGTAGAGCAGCTTTGCGACCATATCGCTCTGATTGACAAATCAAAGAAGATCCTGGATGGCCCGACTCAACAGATCAGGGAACAATACAAATCGAATATTTATGATATTTCATATCGCGGAGAGTTCGACACTGTCAACCATGAACTTGCCGGTAAGTACAATATTCTTAAAAACGAACAGAATGGGAACGGAAATAAACTGAGCATCCAGTACCTCGCCGGAAGTAATTCGCGCGAACTCATTAAAGATCTTATTGAACATGTCGAGATTATTTCGTTTAACGAGGTAATCCCCAGTATGAACGAGGTATTCATTAAAGTTGTCAAACAAAATTCCTAAAAAACTCTACCATGCACAAAATATTATTAATCATTCAAAGAGAATACACCACACGGGTTCAGAAAAAATCATTTATCATACTGACACTCCTAATGCCATTATTGATGTCTGCCTTAATGATACTTCCCTCTTATTTTGCCACAATGGATGACGAGCAGACCCGCACGATCGGTGTCTATGACAGTTCAGCCGTTTTTCTGGGAAGACTTGAAAACTCCGAATTCACTAAATTTCTGTTTATTCCTGAGGCGGATTATCAGGTGGCAAAAAATAATATCAAAAAATCAAAATATTATGCACTCTTGGTAATAACACCTAATTTTCTGACAACCAAATCAGTCCAGGTGATATCTGGAAGTAATATTCCATGGGACCTTAAATCGCAGATACAGGACAAAATCCAGAAAGTGATAGAGAAAGACAAAATAGCGGAAGTGGCCCGTCAGACAGCTATTCCCGATCTTGAACAAAAGATTGCCGCCACAAAGACGCGCATCAAGGTTGACACAATTAAACAGGGAGAAGGAGGAATTGTCAAGAAAAGCTCTACCGAAATAGGCATGATTCTTGGTTATATTTTTGGCTTTATGATCTACATTTTCATATTTCTCTACGGCACAATGGTGATGCAAGGAGTTATGGAAGAGAAGCAAAGTCGTATTGTTGAGGTGATTATCTCAAGTGTAAAGCCCTTCCAGCTCATGATGGGAAAGATTGTAGGGATTGCATTTGTCGGATTAACCCAATTCGCTTTATGGGTTATTCTCGGATTTGCAATTCTGTCTGCTTCCAAAAACTTTTATCCGGAAGCATCTCGTGCACAACAAGTTCAGAATGTGATGGCTCAATCTCAGGAAACCACTCATCAGGCTGTTTCAACACAAATGGATAAGATGCAGGAGATTTTCTCAATGATTGATACCATTAATTTTCCATTAATAATAGGCTGTTTTCTTTTCTTTTTCGTTGGTGGATATCTGCTTTACAGTTCGATGTTTGCTGCCGTCGGTTCTGCTATCGATGCACAGGAGGATGCGCAACAGTTTATGCTCCCGATTACCCTTCCGATCATTCTCTCCATCATGGTGATGATGAGCGCCATAAAGAACCCCGAAGGACCGGTCGCATTTTGGTTTAGTATCATTCCTTTCACCTCACCGATTGTGATGATGGCAAGGATACCCTTTGGTGTACCTGCCTGGCAATTGATACTATCGATGGTATTACTGGTGGCCACCTTTGTAGGTATGGTTTGGGTAGCAGGAAAGATCTACAGGACTGGAATCCTTATGTACGGTAAGAAACCATCGTGGAAAGAGATCGGTAAATGGCTAACTTATAAATCATAAAAACACATCGGTTTGTTTATAGTATTCAAATTTATGATTGGCATTTCATTAGTTAGACCTTTCTGGAAGTTATTATTAATAAGGCATATAAAAAGAATATGATTACCTTATTGATTATAACTTTCATTCTGGGGTATATACTGATTGCCTTTGAACACGCTATTAAAATAAATAAATCAGCAATTGCCCTGATTACAGGTGTTCTTTGCTGGTCGATTTACATTGTCTCTTCACCTGGAAAGGAACTGGTAAATGAACAATTGACTGAACATCTGGGGGCACTTTCGGGGATATTATTCTTTTTGCTTGGTGCAATGACGATAGTGGAACTGATCGACTCGCACAATGGCTTTGAAATTATTACCTCCAGAATCAGTCAAACAGATAAAAGGGTATTACTTTGGATTATCGCGCTTATTACATTTTTCCTGTCTGCCGTACTCGACAATCTTACGACAACGATTGTTATAGTATCCCTTTTAAGAAAACTGATCAGGAGTTCCAAGGACAGGCTATATTTCACAGGTATGGTGGTGATAGCAGCTAATGCTGGTGGCGCCTGGACCCCGATCGGAGATGTTACAACGACGATGTTATGGATTGGCGGACAGATTACCACAGCCAATATAATGTTAAAACTTTTTTTGCCAAGCATCATATGCCTGTTTGTACCACTGGTTATTTTATCATTTAAACTCAGCGGTGTAACTGAACGACCTATTGTGTCAGTAAACAGCAAATTTCCAACACTTTCAACCCGGAATCAAACAATCGTATTCTTTTCAGGCATATCAATCTTAATACTTGTACCTGTATTTAAGACTATCACCCACTTGCCACCATACATGGGTATTTTGGCAGGACTGGGAATACTCTGGATAATTACAGAAATTATGCATGGCAAGAAAGAGGAAACGGTACGACACTCTTATTCTGTTGTTCAGGCACTTCGTAAAATAGATACGGCAAGTATTTTATTCTTCTTTGGAATCCTTATTAGTATCGCAGCGCTGGAGTCTACGGGAATTTTAACCGAACTTGCCAAATGGATGACAGCTACTCTATCTAATCTGAATATAATAATACTTTCTCTCGGCATTCTGTCAGCCGTGGTCGACAATGTACCACTTGTTGCAGCAACTCAGGGAATGTACAATTTGTCACTGTTTCCAACTGACCACTACTTTTGGGAATTCCTTGCCTATTGCGTTGGTACAGGTGGAAGTGTTTTAATTATAGGATCTGCTGCAGGAGTTGCCGCAATGGGAATGGAAAAGATTAATTTTTTCTGGTATTTAAAGAAATTTAGTTTACTGGCACTCCTTGGATACTTTGCAGGAGCATTTGTATATATTATGCAATATCAATTATTAGGACAATAACAGTTTAAGTATTTGATTTTCTAACTTTAAACAAAAATCAAAAAAGTCTGTTCATGAACCGATATGCCGTAATTGATATTGGGACAAATACATGTAATTTACTTATCGCCAACGAAATGTCTTTCGGTTCTTTCGAAACAATTTATGACCGGAAACTTCCGGTAAAGTTGGGGCGGGGAGGCATTCACAAAAAGATTTTGCTTCCCGAGGCGATAGAAAGAGGATTACTCGCCCTTCAAAGCCATTCAGACACGATTCAGAAATATGATGTTGGTAAGGTAAAAGTCATAGGTACCTCTGCCTTACGCGGAGCTGCCAATAGCGATGTATTTTTAATAAAAGTGAAAGAATTATTGGGGTGGGAGATCGAAATCATTGATGGGGAACGTGAAGCGGAACTTATTTACAGGGGAGTAAGTTTATCGCTGCCCACCGGAATAGGGAAATACCTGATTGTAGACATCGGTGGTGGCAGTGTTGAATTCATTCTGGCAGACGACTGCGGGTTGATCTGGAAAAGGAGTTTTAACATTGGCGTAGCACGTATACTTGAGGCGATTCAAATTTCCGATCCCCTCACCAGAAACGAAATTCAGAACTGTGAAACCTGGTTCGATGAAAATCTTCAGGAGTTATGGGATATTTGTAATCAATATCAGCCTCAAACACTTGTTGGTTGTTCAGGCGCTTTTGATACCTTTATGGACATTTATGAAAAGACAATTCCTGACCTGAAAATCAGGAAGGTGACAGAATTTCCTCTGGAAGCTTTCCTGCAAATTCATCAGCACCTGGTATTATCGGATCATGAAACAAGAAGTAAAATGGAAGGAATGGACAAAATGCGTGTCGAGATGATTGTGATTGCATCAGTTTTTACTAATTTCATACTTCGAAAATTAGGGGTCAAGAAAATAATTCACACTCATAACTCACTTAAAGAAGGAGTTATGGATGTATTCATTAATAAAAATATATAAATTGGCATTATGGTTAAGATTTTAGTCATCGACGACGAACGGAGCATCCGCAACACACTTAAGGATATTCTGGGATTTGAGGGTTACCATGTGGAGGTAGCTGAAAACGGCTCCATTGGACTTGATATGCTAAAAAATACCGATTTTGATATTATTCTATGCGATATAAAAATGCCCGAAATGGATGGCATTGAGGTTCTTGAAAAGATACTTGAATTGAAACCCGAGACGACTGTTGTGATGATATCAGGACATGGAAATATAGATACAGCAGTAGAAGCAATAAAAAAAGGAGCCTTTGATTTTATAGTTAAACCATTGGATTTAAACAGGTTGCTTATCACTATCCGGAATGCTGGCGATAAAACACTCCTTGTAAAGGAAACAAAAGTGTTAAAGCAAAAAATCAATAAGCAATACGAAATTATTGGGGAATCCCCACAAATAAAAAAAGTACTTGAAATGACAGATCGGGTTGCACCAACTGATGCCAAGGTTTTGATTACGGGTGCAAACGGAACGGGAAAAGAGCTGGTAGCCAGAAGGCTTCATGAATTATCTTCCAGGTCTGAGGCTCCATTTATTGAAGTCAATTGCGCTGCAATTCCTTCCGAATTAATTGAAAGTGAATTGTTCGGACATGAAAAAGGGGCCTTCACATCTGCCATTAAACAGCGAAAAGGTAAATTTGAACAAGCCGATGGCGGAACGCTTTTCCTGGATGAAATTGGAGATATGAGCTACTCAGCACAATCAAAAGTGTTGCGGGCATTGCAGGAAAACATTATCACAAGGGTTGGAAGCGACACACCTATAAAAGTAAATGTAAGGGTAATTGCGGCGACCAATAAGGATCTTGCAGAAGAGATTAAGAATGGAAATTTCAGAGAGGATTTGTACCATCGGTTAAGTGTAATTCTGATCAATGTACCATCACTCGAAAGCAGAAACGAAGATATTCCTTTACTGGCAAGCTTCTTTATTGAACAAATTTGCAGCGAATATGGTCAACCCCCAAAAGAGATCGAACCGGATGCCATTGAGGAGCTAAAGAACCGCCGCTGGACCGGAAATATACGTGAGTTCCGAAATGTTATCGAAAGACTGATCATCCTGTGCAACAAAACAATCACCCTTGAAGAGGTAAGATTATATGCACCTCCCGGAAACGAAATTGCAGAATAATACCATTCTGCGCATTCCAAAGTGTTAAATATCATTTTCAAAATCCATTTTTCTCGAATAAATACAGGGATATCCAGGTGTTGTTAAAGACAATTAACAAAATAGTGATTTTGAAAATATCTCTAAATTTACTGATTATTAATAATATAGAACCTCATAAGTTATAAACAATTGTTAATAATGTAGGTTGATACAAAGTTGATACAAAAGTCTCAAAATAGTTGCATTCCGGGTCATTTGTGTTGTATCTTTGATATATCAGGTAAGCGATAAAAGGTTACTCTGAAGTTGTGGAGACGGGGAAAGACTCTTAGCTGAGTAAAGAACCAGATCATTCAGACCCTCGGGTTTGCACAGCGGAAGAGTCAGAGGTTGGACGAAATGAGCAATCTGATCGTTCAGACAACCAGAAAAAAACGCTAGTCGTTCATTGGAAGGTTGAGTTCAGGACCGGGAAAAACGGAGACGAAAGTTTCGCAGGATATTCCGGGGGACAGGAAAGCTGAAAAGTTTGAAATGTTCCATGCAGCAAAAGAACAGATCGTAAGTGAAGAACCAAGCTGTAGTCTCAATGACACTCCGTCCGGGAAGGCCAACCGAAAGGAAGACCGAAGGGACAGCAGGAGGATGAAGTTGTAAAAGGCGGAATCCAATGGCGATGGGTTGCAAGGTAATAACTGAATGCGCAAGCATGAAGAAATGAGAAAGCAGCCAACCATAATAACAGTAGCTTGACGCCACCGGCAGAGCAATTTGCCAGCGACGAAATGGGAACAATCTGAAAGGGTGGTTCCCATTTGTGTTTTAAATACCTTACAATCTTGGAACGGTCATTCCCCCATCTACCTGCACAACCTGTCCAGTTGAGTAAGGCATACTTCCCGTGGCCATTGCAGCAGCGACTTTACCAACATCCGAGGGAACGCCCCACCTTTGCTGAATAGCGAGACCATTTGCAAACAAGTTGTCGTACTTCTGACGAACCCGGGCAGTCATATCAGTACGGATTACACCTGGCTGGATTTCATAAACTGGTATATCGAACTCCCCAAGTCGCGAAGCCCACAATTTGGTGGCCATGGCAATTCCCGCTTTCGAAATGCAGTATTCACCCCTGTTGACCGAAGCTACGGTTGCTGATACTGATGAGACATTGATAATGCAAAAGAACTCATCCAACGATTGCTGTTTGGATTCGATCATACTGTTGGCAACCAATTGAGTCAGAAAATAAGGACCCTGAAGATTGGTATTCATCACCAGTTCAAAACTCTCTTCGGTTGCTTCAAGAATGTCTTTCCGTTCAGGTGGAGCAATACCTGCATTGTTCACCAGTACATTTATCTTTCCAAAACAGGACAGTATCGCCTCGACCATTTGTTGGCGATCATCCTTCTTTGACACATCTCCTTTGAAATAGGCCACCTGAACTCCAAGATTCCGCAATTTCGCCAACACCGGCTGCACCTGATTCTCATCACGTAGACCGTTTATTGCAAGATCGAAACCGTCTTTGGCCAGTTCGATCGCAATTCCAAGACCTATACCCCGGCTTCCACCGGTAATCAATGCTATTTTTGACATATTGTAGTTGATT
>Ga0118677_10010218_pt1 | contig 14419 bp, 8 predicted proteins | sample AliMusrvi5mmetaG_FD_86154 | JGI IMG/M metagenome (GOLD analysis project Ga0118677, IMG submission 86154) | reverse complement strand
GCCTCGGAGCGATTTGATGTAGTTTCTACCTTGGCCATTCTGTTGGCCCACCGCCCCATCGCCGCCGTCACCAAGCCCCGCCCGCCCCGGGGAGAAGTTCGCGCACCAGCCTAACCCGCGCATGCCTTCCGGTCGGTTCGCCGGGCCGGGATGACCTCGTACCTGCAAGGGGAAAGTTGATCCCATTGTTGAACCCCCAAATGGCTAAAATGGCCATGTTGAACCCCTTTCGGAGCCCACCAGAAGGCAGCGAAACCAGGCTCCGGACCTCACTTAACCACAGCATTTACGCTATTATGGCCGACGTACGCCTCTTTTCCGGAGGATCATCACCCTATGCATTAGCAATCGCTGAAATAGCCCGAGCCGCTGCTGAGGGTGTTCGTGGCCAGTGGAGACCAGACGGGACTGACCAGGTTCGGGCAGGCTTCGACCACGACCTGGAGGTTAGTTGCCCAGGAAATTGTGAAGCCGAACTGGTTGGTCTTCACGCCAAAGCTGGGGCCGATGGTAAGGATGAGTGGGTTGGGAAGAAACCATAATGCTGTCGGGCGATCGCAAAACCGCGTGTCCCAGCCGACGGTGCCGGGGAGATAATACACGGTCGCGTTCTTGTCATAGGCGAATGGATCAGGACCTACCCCAGGAGCATCTCCCCTGAAATAGAGCGCCGTCAGGCTGCTACAGCCAGCGAACGCTCCGCCCGGAAATCTGTCGCCTCCGATGTAGGTCACGCTATCGGGGATCGTGATGGTAGTCAGGCTGGAGCACTGGGCGAAGGCAGCGTCATCGATGTAAGTGACGGTGTTGGGAATCGTAACGTTGGTCAGGTTGGCGCAGCCAGCGAACGCGTTGTACCCGATGTAGGTGACGGTGTCGGGAATCGTGACGCTGGTCAGGCTGGTGCAGCCAGCGAACATCCACTCGGGGATGATCGTGGTGCCGTTCGGGATCGTGACGCTAGTCAGGCTGGAGCAGTCATAAAACGCATGGCTCCCGATGCCGGTGACGGTGTCGGGAATCGTGACGTTGGTCAGGCTGGAGCAGCGATAGAACGCATTCTCCCCGATGGAGGTGACAGTATTGGGAATTGTGTAGCTCCCGGCTTTGCCGGCAGGACATTGATTGAGCATGGTGTGGTTGTACAACAGCACTCCATCCACACTGCTGTAGGCGGGGTTGAGTGCATCCACCGTGATTGCGGTCAGACTGGCGCAGTAGAAGAACGCAAAGTCCCCGATGGTGGTGACGCCGGCGGGAATCGCGATACTGGTCAGGCTGCTGCACCCAACGAACGCATAGTTCCCGATGAGGGTGACGCTGTTCGGGATCGTGACGTTGGCCAGGCTGGAGCAGTAATAGAACGCATAGTTCGCGATGGCGGTGATGTTGGTGCCGAACGCCACGCTGGTCAGGTTGGTGCAGTATTGAAAGGCCCAGCCGCCCATGACGGTGACGTTGGTGCCAATCGTGACGTGGGTCAGGCGGGCGCAGTTGTCGAACGCAAGGTCCCCAATCGTGTTGACGCTGTTCGGGATGGTGTAGCTTCCGGCTTTGCCTCCCGGACATTGAATGAGCGTGGTCTGGCTCCTGTCGAACAGCACTCCATCCACGCTGCTATAAGAGGGGTTGAGTGAATCCACCTTGATTGCGGTCAGGCTGGTGCAGCCAGCAAACGCATCGCGCCCGACGCTGGTGACGCTGTCCGGGATCGTGATGCTGTTCAACGCATTGCAGGAATTGAACGCCCAGTTCCCGATGCTCTTGACTCCGTTCGGGATGGTGGCGTTGGTCAGGCCGGTGCAGTGATCGAACGCATTGTCCCCGATGTTGGTGACGCTGTTCGGGATCGTGATGCTGGACAGGCTGGTGCAGTAATAAAACGCCTCATTCCCGAGGCAGGTAACGCTGTTCGGGATCGTGACGTTGGTCAGGTTGGTGCAGCCAGCGAACGTTGCGTCCGCGATGTTCTGGACGCTGTTCGGGATCGTGTAGCCTCCGGCTTTTCCTGCGGGACATTGAATGAGGGTGGTCTGGCCCTTGTCGAACAACACTCCATCCACACTGCTATAAGCGGGGCTGAGTGCATCCACCGTGATAGCGCTCAGGCTGGTGCAGCCAGCAAACGCACCGCCATCGATGTTCGTGACGCTGTTCGGGATCGTGACGTTGGTCAGGCTCCGGCAGTTGCCGAAAGCCCAGAAGCCGATGCTTGTGACGTTGGTGCCTATCGTGACGCGGGTCAATGCTTTGCAGCGATAGAACGCATCGCCTCCGATGCTGGTAACGCTATCAGGAATCGTGACGCTGTTCAGGCTGGTGCAGTGATAGAACAAATTGTCCCCGATGCCTGTGACGTTGGTGCCGATCTCCACGTTGGTCAGGTTGGTGCAGTATATAAACGTATTGTCTCCGAGGTTGGTGACGTTGTTGCCGATCGTGACGTTGGTCAGGCTCGAACAATATTGGAACACGTAGTCCTCGATGCTGGTGACTGGCAGTCCATTGATCCGGTCGGGGACGGTCGCCGCACCGCCAGAGCCCACGTATCCCGTGATGGTGACCGCACCGTTATTGGTCGTGTAAGTAAACTGGGCTTGCACCACGGCGGGCAACGCGAAGAGGAGCAGCAGCGTCATGCAGAATGTTCGCATTGCACGCATGTTTAGCCTTTAGCTTTAGACGCGCCAGACCCACTCACGGCACATATTGCAGGCGGAAAAAGCCGACGCCATTCGTAATGAAGAGGTATTGCGAGTTGGTCACGTCAGTCGGGCTGAATAAGCCCCCATTCCAGTTCCCCCACGGTCCGCCAAGGTCCGGCTTGAATTGGATCTGATAGTTGTCATATGGAGCCAGGTTTGCGGAATCCACACGCATCACCGGCAGCACCGTAGGGGACACGGCAGCGGCGGGCGGGGGCGCGATGCGGACCGTTGGAGTGTTCGTGTAGCCATTTCCAGCATCAATAATGGCGATGCTGGTCACCACGCCACCGGAAATGTGAGAAACCGCCGTGGCATTCGTGCCGCCAGCCCCAACGATGGTGACTGCCGGACTTGTGACGTAGCCGGAACCGCCGCTGGTCACGGCAGCACCGACGACAAAACCATTGACGACCTGGGCGGCAGCGAACGCTTGGGCCGGGACCGGATTGAGCGCCAGCCGGTAATCTCCGCTGTCCGCCACTCCCTCGACCATCTGCGTGTAGAGGGCATTTGTGGCCGTGAAGCTGACTGGCTGGTTTGACCAATACCACCCCACCCAATGCTGCAACTGATAGACCCCGCCAAGGGTTAGATTGGAAACGACCAGAAACGACATGGGCGCTATATCCAAGACCGGATTGGGAATAAACGGCGGGTCAATGACAATTAACGGCGTGCTGGTGTAGCCGGAACCCGCATCCAGGAAGTGGACCGCGATGGCTACCCCATTACTCACCACAGCCACGGCCTGCGCCCCACTGCCGCCTCCGCCAATGATTTTCACGATGGGCGTGTTGGTGTAGCCATAGCCGCCATCCGTTATGGTCGCACCCACGACAAAGTCATTCACGAGGGTTGCCGTTGCGGTGGCCGTGCGAACCGTTGGGGCTACCCTGCACTTGCCCTCGCTGCCAGCATTGTAGATGGCCGCAATTTCGCTGGCCGAAAGGGCGCGGTCATAAATGCTCACCTCATCAACGAGGGCTCCGCTGTAATAGTTCCAACCGCTTATCGGATCGACCTGTGCCCCGATGTGTAGGGCCTCCGTCGAGGGATAGAGATTAATTTTCGAAGCCCCCTGGCGCAAGGTCACGGCTCGTTGCACCCCATCGACATAGAAGATCGGATCCACATCACCATTGCTGGCGGTCACCGCGCAGTGGTGCCATTTGAAATCGGCAATGCTCAGCGAATGCCGTGCACCACCGGCAAAGGTGAACGCCAGTGAGTTGTCCCAATTCGGCGGGTTGATGATTACCCCGTAGTTCAGCATGCTGCGAGTATAATCGCCGCCCTTGTTGGCGATGCAGTCACCGTCCTGTAAATCCTGCCGCTTGACCCAGAACTCGATGGTTAACTGGTTGGTCAACCGCAGGGAGGGAGAATCGGGCACTTCGACGTAACTGTTTGTGCCATTGAAGCTGAACGCTGAGGCGACTTCGCCGCTGGTGAAGGTCACTCCACCGGACAGGGTGCCGCTATTGCTGCCCATGATGTCGTTAGCATTGCCTTCGCCCCGCCACCAAGCGACCAGACCCGAAGGCGGTGGAACACAATTCGGCTGCGGCGGCATGCACTTACCGGCGCTGCCAGCATCGTGGAGAGCTTGTATCTCAGCCTCGGTCAGCACGCGGTTGTAATAACTGACTTCGTCGATAAGCCCGTTAAAGAACTGTCCCACGTAATAGCAATTATCGCCTGGCGGGCTGTGGTAGAAACCGCCAATGGAGAAAGGACAGCCCGGATCAACGGGCGAAGTGCCCGGCGTGTTCTGCGCGTTCAAAGCACCGTTGACATAAAGGCGAAGGGTCGTTCCGTCCCACGTTCCAACCAGGTGGCTAAACTGGCCGATGGGTATTTCGTTGGTGCTCACTGCCCAGTCGAACGTCACCTGACTGGTGCCGAATCCGAATAGAATCACGACTCCGGAGTTCCCTGGGCGAGCAATCAACAGCGAGCGGCCAAAGCTCTGTCCGAAGATGACAGCCTGATTGATCCCACCGCTCGGCAGGGAGAGAGGCTCGATCCAAGCCTCGACTGAATAGATGGGACCAACCAGCGCCTGCGAGTAGGGAACCTGGACGCACTGATTGCTGCCGTTGAAACTGAACGCCTGGCCCACTTCGCCAGGCGCGAATGTGGCACCATTAGGCAGCGTGCCGTTGTTGGTGCCCGCAATGTCATTGGCATTGCCTTGGCCCGCCCACCAACCGACCAGCCCAGCCGGAGGCGTAACGCAGTTGGCTGACCACGCCCGGAATGCAGAGAGCAGGCAAAAAAGCCCCACCGCTGCACACCGCGAAGTTCTAATGACGATGCTTGGCAGAGTACCTGACCGCACGAGACGGGAACCACCAAATGAGAGAACGAACTTAGCGAGTTTCATAATGACCTTTCCATCAAGGGGGAGCTGGTTGTTGAGATGCGACAGGGACACGGAAAGCGATGACCGAGGAAGGACGTGCAGGGATGCAGGGGTACGCTTACGGTCCTGACCGCAAAGACCGGCATCTTCACCGCCATCTGTGTCGCGCTCAAATAACCCCGCACCGAATGAGCCGTCATGCCGCGAACACCTAAAAGGCGACTAGTTTTCCGTCCTCGGAATGCGGGTCAAACGCGGCAGGCTTGGAATTCTCCCGCACTCATTGCTGGTAGATTCTCAGAAATGCACGAATACGCAAGCACAAATAATACCCAGTATGCTGGGTGGATAGAAAGGGGCGTTCCTGCTTTCGTGACAAGCTGTGCCGCAGAGGCTCCACCATCGCCGAGTCGTGGGCGAAACGATTCGCACATACCGCAAACGCGCCGGTTTCACGCAGGAGAAACTGGCCGAGCGGGCTGACTTGCACCACAATTTCATCGGTGAAGTCGAACGCGGGAACATGGAGATTTCACTGAGCTCGCTACTCAAGATTGCCAAGGCCCTGGGGGTTCGAGGTCGCGACCTTCTCAAGGACCTCTAATCTTCTTACTGCTATGAAGCAGGCCGTTGGCCTGCACTGGGAAAACCGGGCCATGAACCCAGGGCGAGTACCCTGGGCCGGTATGAGGCAGGCCGTTGGCCTGAGAGCATCGGCGTATCACCCGAGCCCGGATTGGGCATGAGGGTGGAGGCTATATGGGGATGTATCTACTCTCCACCTACAAAAGCCGCCTCAATCCTGCCCTATCGCGGCCGTTGAAGAAAGCTGTCCTGCGCCCAGCCGATCAAGACCTGCGATTCCCCAAACCAGCACCATTCGAGGCAGATGACGCGAACGAGAAACGGGGCCGTCAATGCTGGCGCCGGCGGCGCTCTGGCGCATCTTAGCATTACCACCAGCGCATAGGAGCGCGGCCTTCAGGCCGCAGAACGTCATTTGGGAGACGGGCTAAGGAGCGTTTCGGTGCTACTGGGTTTTCGTGTGTTTCTGCAGCCTAAAGGCCGCGCTCCTATGGCATCGCCGGTCCTCGTGCGCGGTGGTAATGTTCAGATCAGCCCGGGGCGTGCTGGGACGCATCTTGGTCATTCACACGCAGAGGAACTGGTGGTCGCCCGGGAAGCGCGGCGGGTGGGCGGCGGCCTTCGTGCCAGGTGATGACAGGGCGGCGTGGTAGCGGATCAGCGCAGCCAACCTTTTACGACGAAGAAATAGAGGCTGCTCACCATGGCGAAGCCAACCACGAACGTCACCTGCGGCAAGGTGAACGGCCACGGATTGTCGGCGAGGTTCATGCCAAAAAGCCCGCCTACCACTGCCGGAATCAGCCCCAGGACGCTGACGACGGCGAGCACGCGCATCACGCGGTTCATCTCGAACGAGACGATGTTCAAGTGCAATTCGATCAGTGACAGGACGCCCTCCCGGACGTTGTTGACCGTTTCGTAGAGGTAGTCGCCGGTTTCGGCCAGGTCGCGCAGGAATGGAATTTCGCCAGCTACGACGCCGGGCAGTTTGAGCCGCGGTTCGGCCAATTCTTTCAGTACTCCCCGCAGGCGCCACAAGTCGGACTGGGCGGCGGAAAGTTCCTTTTTCAAGCGGAACGTGCGCTCGAAGAACTGCTGCCGGCTGTCCCGCACCGGGAGCTCCTCCAATCCGCCGAGTTCTTCGTCAAACCGGGCCACCAGCGCCTCGTTAGCATCGAGCACCGTCTTGAGGAACTGGCACAGCGTGCGGGTCGGAAACGGGAGCGACGCCAGCTCGCCCGTCACCGAGCCGGCTATCTTCTCCATCAAGTGAACCGAGCGGCGGCAGAAGGTGACCACGCTCTTGTCGCTGGCCAGGAGCAGCAGGCCGTTCCGCACAATCTGGTTGTCGGCGGTCCGTTCCGGCACCCAAACGAACAGGGATAGGTAAGTGCCGGTGGCTTCGAGGTGCGGGTAGCTGGCGCCCAGCAGATGCGCCGTGATGAACTCCTGCGAGATGCCCGCCGCCTTGGCGACCTCGGCGAGGTTATGCGGGCCGACATTGGCGATGCTATACCATTCAGTTCCCGGCTTCTTCGCCCAGTGGACGAACTCCTCCCAGGTGGCCGGGCGGGGCGGGGTACCAGCCGCCGCGGGCAGCATGCGCACCTGCATCGGAGCCCGCTCTTGCGGTGCCACCGCCGCCTTCTCTTCACGCGCCATGACGCCGCTGGCGCGCGCCCCGAGCGCGGCTACCCGCGCCAAACGGATCAGCCGCAGCACGACCGAGGAACGCAGGAAATGCGAAGCGCCCGGCACCAGCGTAGCCAGCGGGATGACGATGGTGGCGGCGTCCACGATACGCCACGGATTGAGCATGAAATTCGCTTTCGAGCCGGCGGCGGCCAGGGCTTTACCGTATTCGACAGCAAAGAGCGCAATGATTGTCCACTGGCCGGCTTCCAGGAGGGCGTCGAGATGCGGGGTGATCTTGAAGATCGAGGGAACGATTGTCAGCGCCGCCGCGACAATGGCCAGGAAGCCGAGGAACACATCGCCGAGCACAAAACTCACAAGGCGACTCGGGCCGCTGCGCTGGGAAGTACCGGGCACAATCACATTCGCTGTCACAGCCAGCTATCTGAACATGCCGCGGCCTTTTGTGCGATCCTGAATTGTCCGCGGCAAAGAGAAGCCCCACCGCCAGTGACAAAGTCCGGGATAAGGACTCCAATCGGAAGCTGTAGGAAACGACGTAAGGAGTCTCTAAGCAGCAGGTTCCGAACAGGCCCAAGTTCGGGCAGCAGGTCAGGGATCAGAGACTCCTTACGTCGTCTCCTACAATGACTTAGGAAGGCTTGGTTCTGGGCCAAGGGAGAAGCCCGGGCCGTCAAAGGGGCTAGGCCGCCCCCCTCTGCTGCTGGCCGGCGAAAAAGGAAAGGCGCAGCAGGTGTAGACTGCGGCCGAGTGGTAGCCGCGCGGTTACCTGCGCCGACGGAAGAGGATCGGCATGACAGCCCCCCAGGCCGACCAAGGCGGGGGTGGACGGTTCAGGGAAGAAAAATGGGGCTAACGTAATCCCGGCGAACGTGCTGCTCCGCTTAACGGGAGTGCCAGGAGAAGTGAGAAGCGGGTTTCTGATAAGAAGTTGCGGCCACCTTGAAGCCCTTGTCATTACCCACAAGTTAGACGCGCTCAGATTAGCGCGGCTGTTTGGCAGGCTGGCCTACCACCCCGAAGGTGCAATGGCGCTTACTTAAGGTTCAGCAAAAGCATGGGCCTTTCAATGGTCGCTGAGGACAGGGGCGAGGGCGCCCTCGTAGCTTTCCAGCCACTGGGCCGGACGCCCCGATTCCCTAGCCTAAGCCAAACTCGCTCCCAAATACCTCCAGGCCGCCCGCAGGCCGACTCCAGGCGTATTACTAGCCAACCGGTAGGCAACCACTAGGCAACCACTCCGATGTGGATCGGATCCACATCGGAGTGGTTGCCTAGTGGTTGCCTACCTCTTGGCCAGGCCCAGGCTTCAGGCTCCCCTCAGGCTACCCGAAGGCCGGGGCGCGGATATCGCCTGTTTCCCCTGGGCTTTGGTCGTAATGAGGATTTGCCAAAGGAGAATGGCGAAACGGCGGGGCGCTAAGAGCAGATTGAGCGACGACACCTGGGCTTGATTCGCCGGAGCCGTGATGAAAAGATCTCAACATGTCCGTCAACCATTCCATCCGGCAGGGTTTCTTTGGCGATTGGAACAAATCTGTCGCTCGCGTCCTCCTGGGGGTTCTTGCGCTCGTGGTTTTGTTGGCCAACAATCAGGCTGCGCTCGCTCAGACCGGGTCGCCGTCCGGATCAAGCACGGCCTTTAATGTCGAGACCGCTACGCGGGCTTACCTCGACCGCTTAACGCCTGAAACGAAACATCGAAGCGACGCGTATTTCGAAGGCGGTTATTGGCTTCAGCTCTGGGAGTTCCTCTGCGGCATCGGCGTCGCGGTGTTATTGTTGAACACCCGGCTGTCCGCGCGGATGCGGGACCTCGCAATGCGAGTGACGCGGTTCAAGGCGCTCCACACCATGGCCTACTGGGTCCAGTACTTGCTCCTGACCTCCGTGCTGACGTTTCCGCTAACGGTTTATGAGGGGTTCTTTCGCGAGCATCAGTACGGGATGTCGAACCAGAGTTTCGGCGGCTGGCTCGGGGATTCCCTGAAGGGACTGATGGTTGCGTTGGTGCTGGGGAGCGTCGCGCTGATCCCGATTTTCGCACTGGTGCGGCGCCGGGGCGAGCGCTGGCACCTTTATGCCTCGGTGGTGATGGTGGTCTTTATGGCCGTATTGATTGTAATCGCGCCGGTCTTCATCGCGCCGATGTTCAACCGGTATACGCTTCTGACCGACGCCAAGGTGCGCGACCCGATCCTGCGGCTCGCCCGGGCCAATGGCATCCCGGCCACGGAGGTTTATCAGATGGACGCCTCGCGCCAGACAAAACGGATCAGCGCGAATGTCAGTGGCGCATTCGGGACGACGCGCGTCACGCTCAATGACAACCTGCTTAGCCGCAGCTCACTTGCTTCCATCGAGGCCGTGATGGGCCACGAAATGGGGCATTACGTGATGAACCACGTTTATAAAATGCTCGTCTTCATGTCCGTGCTAGTGGTGTTGATAATGAGCGTGTTGCGCTGGAGCCTGGACTGCTTGTTGGCGCGGTTCGGAGCTCGGTGGGGAATTAACGGCGCGGGCGATCTGGCCGTGCTACCCCTGGCGATGGCGCTGATCACTGCTTGCGGCTTCATCGCCACACCGATCACGAATACCCTGGTCCGCACGCAGGAAATGGAGGCCGACGTCTTCGGCCTGAATGCTTCCCGGGAGCCGGACGGGTTCGCCGAGGCAGCGCTGCAATTGTCCGAATATCGGAAAATGGAGCCGAGTCCGATCGAGGAATACATCTTTTTCGACCACCCTAGCGGCGCGACGCGCATCCGCACGGCGATGAGGTGGAAAGCGGAGAATCTTACCCAAGGCCGCAGCGCCGCTATCCCGTAAGATCCGCACCAACGCGGGGATCCTCGGCCCTCGATCCTTGACGGGCGAGTCATTCCTCCGAACGGCGTGAACACAACCGCCCTCGGGAGTTGGCGAATCGGGGCATCCTCGCTCCACGTTCTCGCCAACGCGGCCACGGGGCAGTATTTCTGAAACAATCCTCCTCCCTGCCGGGTTATGCCGGTGTAAACACGAATACGACTTTAATGACTATGACGCTGGCGAAGATGATTCTCGAGCCACGCCTTCAGCTAAGGCCGGTGAACGATTGGCCGGTCTTGAACGCTTCGGTCGGACGGATTCTTGGAGCGTGAACTCATGCCCGGCACAACTTCCAGTTTCCCGGCACACCTGCGGCTTTGCCTTCGGTTGCTTGGGCAGGATAGAATCTTCGGCGGATGGCCTAAGCCTACCCATGACCGACGCGCAAGAATTCGAGACGTTTATGCGAAACTACCAGGACATGGTGTTTAGCACGGCTATACGCTTGCTCGCGAACCAAGCCGAGGCCGAGGACGTAACGCAAGACGTTTTTCTCAAGGCTTACGAACGCTTCGGCGAACTGCGCGAAAGCAAAACCGTCGGCGGCTGGCTCAAAACCGTGGCCACCAACCTATGCTTGAACCATCTGTCGCGCTACCGCTCGCGCTGGAGTTTCTTTTCGGATTTGTTTGGCAGGGGTAGGCAAGAAGGAGACGAAGCGGAGATCGAGTTTCCCGCGAATGATGACGTCGAAGCGGACCTGGCGAGGTCGGAACGGCGGGAAATGGTGGAGCAGGCGCTGCAGACCCTGCCGGCGGCACAACGCGTGCCGCTGGTGCTTTTCCACATGGAGGGCCTGCAGTATGACGAGATCGCCGCCAAGCTCGGCGTTTCGATGGGCAAGGTGAAGACCGACATCTTCCGGGCCCGTGAGACCTTGCGGCGAAAGCTGCGGCTGAAACTGGGCGACGAATATCTGGCAGGTGCAGTATGAACGAAAACAAGGACTCCCAACTGGAAGCGGCAGTTGACCGCGAACTGAAGGCGCTGCCGAATTTGCGCGCCCCGAAAACGCTGCTGCCGCGCGTGATGGCGGTGATCGACCAGCGCGCAGGGGTACCCTGGTACCGGCGAGCCTGGCAGACGTGGTCACTGCCGCTCCAGGCGGTTTCGATGCTCGTCCTCCTGGCGGCTTTCGCCGGGATGTGCTTCGGAAGCTGGCAGTTGGTGCATGGGTCGGCGGTGGCATCCGCAACAAGCGAGGCGAGTGGCTGTTTCAGGATACTGAGCACGACCTTGAGCACCTTGGGTGTGCTCGTAAATGCACTTGCCCTGGCGGTCAGGAGCCTCGGCTCGGTGGTGCTTTTCGGAATCTTGGTGGCTTTGCTGCTAGGCTACGCCGTGTGCGTCGGCTTTGGGACATTGTATGTGCGGCTCGCCTTCGCGCGCCGTTGAAAGGAAACAAACATGAAGAGACGAAACTTGAGGAACATCGCGAGCGGCGTGTTGGCAGTGCTCGGCTGTCTGGCACTTTGCGGGTCCACGCCAACCTGGGCGCAAACCACCAATGCGGAGGAAGTCGCAGTGGCCGACGATTCGGTCACGAACGCTTCGTCCGCCGAAGCGGCTGACGGCACTACACAGATCGATAGGCACGGCAGCGGCGCGCCGCTCGTCGTCTTTGGCCATGACATCGTGGTCAAAGCGGGAGAGACGAAAGAAGTGGTCGTTGTCATCGGCGGCTCCGCCAAAGTACAGGGCAAGGTGACAGAAGCTGTCGTTGTCATCGGTGGCAGGGCCGAGATCAGCGGCGAGGTCGGCGATGCGGTGGTGAACGTGTTCGGAGGGGTGCGGTTAACGCCCAGCGCACGAATTCACGGCAACGCGGTAGCAGTGTGCGGCGACCTGGACGTGCAAGATGGCGCAAGCGTTGGCGGGGATGCCGTCTCTGTGCTCGGTAAGCTGGATTTGGCCAAGACTGACGCCGTCAAAGGCCAAATTATCAATATTCTTCCCGGGGCGTTTCCTGGGTTCGAACCGTTGCGGAAGTTCTTTGTCGAGTGCGTGCTGAAAATGCGTCCACTCGCACCCAGCGTGGGTTGGGTGTGGGCGGTGTCAGGCGCTTTCCTGCTGCTGTACCTCCTGGTGGCGCTGGCCTTCCCGCGGCCGGTGCAGAGCTGCATGGATGAACTGACCCGCCGGCCGGCGACAACGTTTCTGATCGGCTTGCTGACCAAGATGCTGATCCCGATCGTGACGCTCATTCTGGTGGCGACGGGCGTCGGCATCTTCATCGTGCCGTTCCTATCCGCGGCAGTGCTTTTTGCAGGCATCGTGGGCAAAGTGGCATTGCTGCAATACTTCGGGCAACAACTTGCCAAACAATTCGGCCACGGCACTACGCTGAAGCCGCTGGTGGAGTTACTCATCGGCGCCGCCCTCCTGACGGTGATCTACCTTGTGCCCGTGCTCGGCCTGCTGGCTCTGCTGACGACGGGGCTGTGGGCGCTGGGCGCCGCAGTGATGGCGCTTTTCGGAGGCTTGCGCCGCGAGATGCCACAACGCGCGCAGCCTCCAACAAGTCCGCTGCAAGCCGCTTACCCTCCTGCAGGACCACTGAACCTGGGCGGCGCAGCTCCAGCGGCCGGCTTTGCTGCGGTGCCTATGGACCCCGTTGGCTCGGCCCAACAACCCGACGCCGCGGCATCCGGATTTGCCGCGTCGCCAGTGGCAGCGGCCACCCCCGCCCCGGTGACGTCTGAAGCTTGGACCTTACCGCGCGCTAATTTCTGGGAGCGCATGGGCGCCGCGTTCCTCGATGTGATTCTGGTGAGCATTCTTTTCAGCATGGTCGGAGGAGCGACGCTGGGGTTTCTCGTCGCGCTCGCCTACTTCGCGGGCCTGTGGGCTTGGAGAGGCACAACGGTCGGCGGTGTCATTTTGAAGCTGAAGGTCGTCCGTTTGGACGGCCAGCCCCTCACGTTTCCGGTGGCCCTGGTCCGCGGGTTGGCCGCGGCGTTCTCAATCGTGGTGATGTTCCTCGGGTTCTTGTGGATCGCGTGGGACAAGGACAAGCAGGGCTGGCACGATAAGATCGCGGGCACGGCGGTGGTGCGCTTGCCGCACACGCAATCGCTGATGTGTATCTAACCTAGGGTTCGCTCCGTTCGGGCTGGCCGAACTTGAGATAGAGCCAATTGCCGAGGGGAATCACGGCGGCGGCGGTGACCAGTCCGGCCAGGACATCCACTACATAGTGGTATCGGCAATAGACGGTCGCAAAGCAAAGCATGATCGCGACGGCCAGATGGAGGTAGCGGATGGGCCGCAGGTAGCGGAATGAGAAATACACTGTGCACAAGGCCACCGCCACGTGACTGCTGGGGAGCGCCGCGCCAGGGGCCTCAAATACGCGATATACCCACTTCATGATGTGAAAGAAGACACCCGCCTGAACGGCATCAGGGTAGGCGTCCGTTACGGCCAGTTGTTGAGTTGCTTCGGGCAACGCATAGCCGTCGACCTGCCGAAAGAATGCCCGGGATCCGATCACCGGCAACACGACGTAGATCAGGTAACAAACATAGAAAAGGAAGGAGACGACGGAAACGTAGTGGAAGAATTGCCGGCGGCTGCGCAGGAACAGCGCAATTCCCACCCCGGCGATCATGATATAGTAGGAAAAGTAGGAAATATAGAACAGCTCACTAACGGCTAGCCAGGGAAGCTTCTGCATGAAGAGGACGCTGGGTTGGCAACCAAAGATCTGCTGTTCCCACTGGGCCACCAGGGGATCGAGGTACTCCTTAAAGAACATGCGATTCAGCGAGCCGGTCTCGATGAAGAACGCGGTGTAAAGGAGCACTGGATAGAAATGGCGCAGGAAATCCAGCAACCGGGCGGACCTCCAGCGTGCCTGTGCCTGGATAAGCAGGTGGATTAGCACCAGTCCGGCCGCGTGAGCGGCCAGCAACCTTGGCCAGGCCGGGACGGTGCTGTTGTGAAAGAACAGGATCAGCAGCCCTACCAGCGCCAGATAGGCCTGCGTCGCGTAATCAACAAAGGTGTAGTTCTTCACAGCAATTCTGCCCCTGAACCTCATAATGCGGTTGTTGATTATCAAGCACTTACGCATTTTGAGGTTCATGGGCGCAATGCGCGCAAAGAGGTTTCGGGGCAGTCTCATTATGGCCCTTTCACCCCGCGCCGGGTGAGGGCACCCGGCCTACATCCCCCGCAAAACCGCCGTCTTGTAGGCCGGGTGCCCTCACCCGGCGCGGGGTGAAAG
>Ga0118677_10010217_pt1 | contig 14420 bp, 16 predicted proteins | sample AliMusrvi5mmetaG_FD_86154 | JGI IMG/M metagenome (GOLD analysis project Ga0118677, IMG submission 86154) | reverse complement strand
ATTTTTAAATTCGCACTTCTATTTCACATGAACCTTAAAATATTTAAAGCTTTAAAAACAAATTCAACAACATTTTCCTTTTTAAACTTTTGACGAAATCAACTTCCAACTGTTGCAGCAATATAAGGTTTAAAGGTATAAGTATCCTTATTACTGATTGTCTTATACCCTTATTCCCTATACCTGTTTAAGATTGGGTTAATCAATTCCGTTTTTGTCAATTAAAATTTATTTTTTCTTCAAAACAGTATTTGCAAATTTCTTCTCTTTAGCTCCAGTGTTTTCACGTAAAAATTTTACTTCGCGTATCAGTGTGTTTAATGAATCATCCGAATTCCATTTGACTGAAATCAGTGAATCGTTCTTTAATTTTAACGTGTTGATACACCCTTTTGCATTTGAGTATTTCACCACTAAAATAAAATTATAAGTTAAGGAACATATTGCGACAACGCCAATAATAAAAAATATTGTAACTTTTGTTTTACCGCTTGCCATTTTAAACAAATTTTCCTTCTTAAAACTCCTGAACCTATTTGAGAATTCTTACTTATGATATCATTGTTTTTTCCCCGGCTAACCTGATTTTTTTTGCAAATTAAAATGCTACTTATAGTTTCTAATCTGAAAAAAAACTTCATGGCAAAAATCAAATCATATCAATCACCAGCCCCTTATTTTAAATTTTTTATCGTTGTGCTTATCCCAATTCAACATATCTTTTCTGATAAGTCAACAGCAAAAATTTGCACAAGAGTACGACGCCAATATTAAGGAGGCGTTAAAATGACATTAGAAAATTATTAGAATTTTATTAGAGCAACATTAAGGAGAGCTTGAAAAAAGAATCCAATTGCTTCAATGGGTGTAAGGGATAAGCTGGAGTTAATAAATGTATAAGTGAAACTTTCAACACAATTACTTCATTCCGGAGATTCGGAATTGTATCGAAGTACTTCCCGAAATTTCAGGATTCGCACTTTTTTTCACAATTCAATGGAATAATGTTTTTGTTGAATTTATTTTAAGTTTTTTATTAAGTAATGCTGCAAAACCAATTTTTTACTTCTCCCGGTGACCTCAGGAGGAAAAGGAAACCGAAAACACACTTCCCTTATTGACTGTGGAAGAAACACTGATCTTTCCGTTATGAAGTTCAATAATTTTTTTAACCAGTGGCAATCCCAGTCCATGACCGATCTCGCCTTTAACATTACTACCACGAAAAAAAGGTTCGAAGACATCCTTCAGTTCATTTTCAGGAATACCAATACCGTTATCTGAAAATTGGATAATGATCATTTCCGATCTGTTTTTCAAACTTATCTTCACTTTGTGAGTATCCGAAAATTTACAGGCATTGTTCACCAGGTTGTAGAATGCAAGGCTTAACAACTGCTCATTGCCTGGAATAGTGATCAGTGATTCATCATCGGGAAGTTCATTAAAATCTATCTCAACAGAATAATCCGGTTTGGATTTCAACACAACCGCCCGTGTTTGAAGAATAGCGTCATCTAACCTTAGCGGAGAAAACGAAAATGCAGAAACATCAAGGCTGGCACGAGTAAGTTCGAGAAGATTTTCAGACAAATTATGAAGGTTTTTTATTTCCTGCGCAATGGAGTTTAATGCTTCAATATATTCCCTGTTCGACCGTTCCTTTTTCAATGCAAATTCAATTTCATTCAAAAGGATTGCAAATGGAGTGCGGAATTCATGCGAAGCATTCGAAACAAAATTTTTCTGCGTCTCGAAACTTGCTTCAATGCGCGACAACATTTCATTAAAAGTGATGGCCAGCCGGGCAATTTCATCTTTGTCATTTCCCGTAGTAAGCCGCAGGTGAAGGTTGGAAATAGTTATTTTTCCAACTTTCGAAATAATATCAGTGATAGGTTTCAGCGCCCTTCCCGCATAGAATGCGCCAAGCAAAATGGTAAGCAAAATGCTTGACAGAAATCCAATGATGAGTATCAATCGCAGATTATCCATTTCTTCGTATCCCATGGTGTCAATTGCCGAAGCGATCACCACGTATTTTCTGGGGTATTGGGTATAGGAAAGTCCGAGAATTTGTTTTTTACCTATTGTTTTGCGGACATCAGAATTCAGCCGGATCTCGTTTAGAAAATTGTTTGAATAAAAACCCGTGTCTCTGTCACTGCTGTTGTAGATCATTTCGTTCCTGAAGTTGTAAACCCTGATGGTTTGATCATCCAGCGTGAAAGAATTTTTATCAATAATTTTCATCAAAGGCACATCCACTTCTTTCACTTCAATCAGCAGCTTTGCAGTTGTCAGCGCCCTTAGCTTTAACCTGTCGTAAAAATCATTTTCACGATAGTATTCCGAAAGGTAATAAATGGAGATCGTGAAAAGCAAAAGGATGGCTGTTACAATAAGGGCAAACTGAATTGTCAATCGCAAACGGATATTCACGGCTATTCCTCCTTCATGATATAGCCCATACCGACAACAGTGTGGATAAGTTTCGGAGAAAAATCCCTGTCAATTTTTTTGCGGAGATAGTTAATGTAAACTTCAATGATGTTGGTCCCCGTGTCGAAAGTAATCTCCCAGATATTTTCGGCTATCTCGGCTTTCGAAATCACCCTTCCAATATTTTTTACAAAAAATTCGAGCAGCAAAAATTCCTTTGAAGTAAGCATTATCAATTTGCCATCACGCTTCACAGTTTTGTTGCGCACATCAATTTCGAGGTTTGAATATTTCAGAATAGATTCTTCGCTGGCAATGGTTTCGGTCTTTTTAATAAAAGCCCTGAGACGGGCAACAATTTCTTTCAGTTCGAAAGGCTTCGTAATATAGTCGCTGGCGCCTGCATCAAATCCACAGAGTTTATTCTCGAGAGAGCCAAAAGCAGTAAGCATCAGTATTGGCACACCGGCATTGACTTTTCTGATCTCCTTGCAAACTTCGTAGCCATTAAGGAGCGGAATATTGATGTCGAGAATAATCGCATCGTAGTTATTTTCGAGCGCCATTTTTTTCCCCACATACCCATCGCCTGCAATATCTGCTGTAAAGCCTTCTTCAATTAAGGTCTTTTTAAGAAGCTGCGAAATTTTACTTTCATCTTCTATGATCAAAATATTATTGGCCGGGGGTTTCAACATTTTCTTTTCTTCTTATTAACGCTTGCGCTAACAAGGACAAAATTAATTTAAAAAAACGAAACCAGGCAGAAAATGAATAAAGGTGAAGAAAAGTTATTTAAGGTTGAAAATATTGTGGCAGTCCGGGCGTGATTTAAAGTCGCACCCGAACTTATGTTTTCAGATTTTAGTATTATCACATTTTAATAATTTTCGTACAGTAGCTTTTTTCACCATCAATAACTCTGATAATATAAACTCCTTTTGGAAATTCGCCCAGGTCCATTTCAGTTTTATTGGATGTCAAAGCCCGGGTGGTTATAACCCTTCCACGGATATCACTGATAGTTGCAATAGCATTTTCATTACCTGCTGAAATAAAATCATCAACAATGTAAATTTTTTGGTCTGTGGGATTTGGAAAAATACTAATGTTTGACGTATTCAATTCAAAATTATTTATTGTATTGAGATTATCAGGTATAGATATCAGGACTGAGGCAGTATCAAGACCACAATTATTTCTGGCCACTAAAATCACAGTATAAGTGCCGGTATCGGCGTATGTATGAATGGGGTTTTGCGAAGTGTCATAGTTGCCGTCTCCAAACATCCATTCATAAATAGTTGTTTGGGAACTATTGTTTGTAAAAGATACAGTTGAATCAGAAACTGAATAACTAAAACCTGCTACAGGATTATCTGAGCAATCACAAACAGTAGGAAATATATCCGTTGCGGTAACTGAAAGAGGGTTTGAATAAATTCCGGTGTCAGTCAATAAAGTCAGACTTTGAGTATAGAAATTCGTATCCGGTGCCGGTGAAACAGGATTTTGAATAATTGAAATACAATTATCAACACCCATCGAATCGGCGAAGAGTAATGAATTAGTGTTTTGAAAGCTATATGCACCGTCTGCTAACAATCCTGCGAAGGCAATGCGTTTGTCGGCTAATTGAACAGCATCACCAAAACGCATAGTATAATTTGAATAATAAAAAGGCTGGTATTTAACTTCGGATAAAATATCCAGATTTTGGCTTACCCTCCTGAAATACGAAGTATAAGGGGTGTAAACATCACCAAAAGCGCCTCCGGGAACCAATACATTCAATGAGGAATCGAAATTATTACTGATAATTTTTGAAGGCGACCAACTGCCATTATTGACAAATTCGAAGTTGCCTGTACTATCTAACCTTGCTGTGAAATAACCCATGTTTATCATTTGAACAAAATTATATACTCCGAAATTTACATAGAATTTTTTATTTATTGAATAGAAAATACTGGTTCCGCCAAGTTCAATATCATCTAAATTAGGGGGAGGATTGGTATAATAAAATGTTTTACCCCAAAGCAAATTGCCCAAAGAATCTGTTTTCATCGTGGCTACTGTTGAAACATAATACTCCATTGGGAAAGTATTAGGCGGAATAATTGCATAGATTTTTATGCGTGCTGACCCACAAAAAATTATTGAATGATCAGGCAATTCAACAGGCGGACCGGATATGCTAAATGGGTTGCCGGCGATACAATATTGCTTTGACCAGACAACATTTCCCGAAGTGTCAACTTTTATCAGTAAAGCACGTGCACTGTCATCCGCAGTAATAAGAATTTTTCCATCATGCAATTTACTTATTCCACACAAGGATGTGGAAGAAAAATTGAAATATTGTTTTGACCAAAGCGGGATCCCTGAAGAATCAACCCGGATCAAACCGGCGACATGATTATGAAGGTAAGAAGAACTGAATGACAAAAAAGCTCCATCGCTGGCAGCAGGAATAATGCAATTAAAGGATGATACAGGCAATCCCTGGTAGGTTTTGCTGAAAACTATATTGCCTGCAATATCTGTTTTGGTTAGATTCTTATTGCCTGCAATAAATAGTTTGCCATTATCAGTTATCGTTAAAGAATTAAAATCGCCATCAGAATAACGTTTGAAAAAAGATTGTGATAAAGCAATAGTGGCGCTGAAAGTAAGAAAGAGAAAAAAAGTGATTGATTTCATGGGAAAGGTATTAAAGTCAGAAACAACTTTTTGATTTATAAGGCGCAATTATTTGACAAAGGTTGCCTTGTTTTTATATTTCTTAGTCCGGGCGCGACTCCAAGTCGCACCCGGACTAATGCACTTTTCAATCACAATTGCACCCCGTAGTTATTTTCTTGAAATAATAAATCAATCCAAACTCCACACCGCAATGATTTCGATAATCTGAAGCAAGGTTGCTGCTGTTTTGCCAAATGCGGGTTTCAAATGTTGGTGCAACGATGATGGCCACTTTTTTAATCTTCAGATTACCTTCAAAACCTGCTGTTGCAAAAACATCATGAATGCGAATAGTTGCTGATCTGCCAATGTCGGTTTTTTCATAAAAGCTGGTGTTCATCGTAGGTCCGGCAAAGGCATAGAAAGAAAGTTTCCTGTATCTTTTCGTAAGCTTGATGCGCAGGTGGCAGTTGGCTTTGATCATTCGTGCATCATAAAAATTTGGCCACTCCTGATCCGCTGATCTGAATAGAACATAAAGCGGGTTGCAATGATCATTTGCATATCCCAACCCCGCATTCAATGACAACTTTTTATTGAGCACAATCTGACTCTTCACCCCTGCCGAAAAATTAAATGCCGACTGATCGGTATTCGTAAAATTAAGCGTAGGCTGAAAATAAATGCCAAGACTTTTTTGGGCAATGCAGGCCAATGAAGATATTAAAGAGAGAAAAAAAATGAAACTGAATTTTCCTGACATTGATTATGAAATTTCTTTTTGCCTTGCTTACAAACGCAGCAATATTAATACAAATACTTGAAAAAGTTCTGTTTTTCAAAGTTTGACGAAACACCCCAAATTAATCTTATTGTAAAGGCATTTCCTGTAATATCCGTACCTCCCTTGTTTTTAAAATTCAAATAATTGAAATTTGCCTGTAGTCCGAAGTAATGCCTGTAATCATAATAATATTTGAATCCCAATCCACCGCTGACATTTGGCGACCAAAAATGTTTGCCATCAATTTTTTTCGTATCATTTGAGTGAATACTTGCCAAACGTTCACCACCAAAGCCAAAGGCAAAGTAGAATTCACTTTTTTGGGTTGTAACCAAAGCTCTGCTGTATTCTGCACCGATATAGAAAAAGTTGCAGGTATCAGTAGCTGTAAGGCTATCTTTATACATGACATTATATTTTCCTTTGGAACTTCCCGGTTTTACATCAAGCACGAAATCGAAAGTGTTTCCCCTGGATTTTGATCCGGCAAACACTCCAATAATTCCTTTGTTGCCAAGAATTTTATTGTTGCCAAGCGGATTAAAATAACCTGTGTATAAACCCGCCTCCATGCATGGCTGGTGAAGGATACTATCTTTATAATGCTTGTAAATTTTTTGCAAATAAGTCCCATCAAATTTTTTATTTCTGATCATTGTATCAATATGAACAATCGCAGAGTCGGAATAGAGTCTTGATAATAATTGTTCAGCAGGGCTTAGCTGTTTTGTTTTAAGTTTTTTCGCCATTATATTGATGAAAGCATCAAAAAGGGAATCTTCGGTTGATTGTCGGTAATAGTATCTGTAATTGTAGTACCTGTTAACCTTATAAGATACCTTGTTTCTGTTGTAATCCGTCAACTGATGAAAAACAGCCGGTTTCAAATTTTCTTCTTTAAAAGTACCCATTTGAATTGACAATAACAAACGCGCTCTTTCAATTATTTCATTATTGTTCCATCTGCATTTTTTCTGCCAATAATTCAATAAAATATTTACGCTGTCGAGTTTGCCATTTGCATAATATTCCGGGATCAAATATTTACAATTATACTCAACCTCCCAACAAGTCAGAGGCCTTCTTGTCATTAATTTATCAAGGCTGTCGGTTTGTGAAAACGATCTTAAACTGAATGAACACAAACAAAAAAGAAAAAAGATCCGGAAGAAATGAACATAGGTTTTTGTCATGATATTTGGGTTGTAAAATTTCCTTTATTCAAATTGATCAGGCTTGATCCTGGCATCTTCAATAATCACCCTCAACATTTGCCAAATTATTGCCCTTTAATCATCATCAATTCATTCACAAAAATAATAATTAATTTGATGCCATAATAAACCGGAATTTTAAAAAGCATTTCCTGCATCGCAAAAAAAATATTAATTTTACATCAGGAAAATTCAACCTTAAATTTGAATCAATTTCCGCGGATTCATTTAACCAAATAAGTGAAAAAATGAAAACAAAACTATTCAGAACTGCTTTAATTTCCTTTTTGTTTCTTCAATCGTTCATCTCGTTTTCGCAAACCTTTTACGAATTGCAATTTCATGATAACACTGGCATTCCTTATTTGGGATTCATGGTTTACTATGGCGAAAACAACTGCTATCTGAGGGTCGCTTTCTCGCAGGGAGATGTTTATAATGTTGTGAATGTTGAATACGAATCAAAAACCGGAAACGAAAATGGTACCAACTATCAATTGCTGGTTGGGAAAAATCCAACTTATATTACTGAAAACCCCACGCAATTGGGCTATAATCCTGAACATTTTATCTGGTTCTGGAATGATTCAATATCTTCTGAAATACCCTTCTTTACTGATGATCCCGATTTTAAACCCGAAAATATTCGTGAAGTGGATAACTTTAGTGAACTGCATCTTGATCAGCTTTCGGAGGAATATCTTCACCAGTTCTATAATGCAGATGAACCGGACTATTTAAGTTTTGTCAATGCGCTCAACAATCAGAACAGCCAGGCTGACCAGGATCATCAATACAATCAGTATTATCAAAACGATCAAAACAACCAGATCAATCAAAACAACCATATCAACCAAAATGATCAAAACATTAACACAACAAGACCCGACACTGCATTGGCGAAGCCTGTGCTGCATTTGATAATTGCCGCCAACACTTCAATAAGCAACATAGGGTTGAGTTGTACCATTGATATGAAAAATTTTAAATCCGATTTTGAAGGCATCGCAGAGGCTTTGGGAATAAACATTCAGGAATATTTTGTGTCGGACAATTCCTTTTCAAAGCAAAATGTTTTGGACGAAATTGCTAAGGTCAATCCGGCAGCGAATGATATTGTAATTTTTCTGTATTCCGGCCATGGTATCCGCTACGACAATCAAACAGACAGCTATCCACAGCTTGATCTGCGTTTGAATTCATTCCAGGATCTGAATGATGCAACCTCTTTAAGTTTATCAACCGTGTATAGCTCATTGGTGAGTAAAGGCGCGCGGCTGACATTGGTTTTAAGCAATTGCTGCAACTCAAAATTGGGTATAAACCAGGTTACAAGTTCAAGTTTCTTATCCACCATGTCGAATCAAAATTATAACAAAAGCAACCTCGCAAAACTGATTTTAAATTCATCAGGAAGTCTTATTGCTACCGCAGCAAGTCCGGGCGAATATGCATGGTGCAATGATTCGAACGGAAGTTATTTTGTGAATGGTTTTTTGCAATCGTTCTACCAGGAAATAAGTTTTCTGAACACCAAAACTCCTGACTGGGACGGGATATTGACAAATGCAATTGCAAGTGCAAAATCGGCAACATCGCCCGCATCATGCCCATCCTGCAAGGTTCAGAATGGTTTGATGTCCTCAAAAATTTCAAAGTAATTAAACAGAGCCGGCAAGAAAACGATACTTAAAATTAAATTCCATTTCCCAATACTCAAATTCCAAATTCCGGCAACGGAAAAACACTCAAATATTAAGATGGTTTCGGTCCCGGAATTTGTATAGTGGAATTTGGAATTTGGATCTTATGATTTTATTTTAGAGTATTCCTGCAAATACGATTCAGCAACTCTTCATTTATCAGGCATGATCCAACCCAAGTCATTTACATGAAATGTTGGAATAGGGTTCACAATATATTCCCTGCTAAGAAAATTGCCGTCTTTGTCATAGAGCAGTGTAATCTTTTTGGTGTTGCTTGCAATCATCACTTCATAAGAAACTATTCTGCCATCAGCATTTTCAACTTTAAAAGCTTCGAGCAACTTGTAATCAGGATAGGTTTTTCTGATGTTCTCCATGATTCCTGCTTTAAGTTCCGCTTGTGAAATTGGCGTCTTTTTCTCAGCCTGTTGTTGTGAATGAGCTGTTGATTTAGACATTTTATTGTTTACTGAACTTATATCAACCTGCCCGAAAGCAATTGTTACTCCTAAGCAGAGAACCAAAATTAAAATCAACTTTTTCATAATTCAAAATTTTCAAAAGGATCAAATCCTTTTAACCTGTAACACAAAGTTACGGGAGATAAAATCATGGAACAAGTTTTGGGAGTTAAGTAATGTTAATGATGTGAAGGAATCCTAGGTTTCCAAATCAGGTATTGCCAATTTCATTGTTTTCAGAAAAACTCTGTTAAAAGAAACTGTATATCCAACGATTCAGGAACTCTTCATTTGTCAATCATTACTGTACCCGGTTACTAGAGTTGATATGATGGAATAGGATTCACAACATCTCTTTTACTCAGATAATTCCCATCTTTGTCATAGAATAAGTCTATCTTTTTGGTGTTGCTTGCGATCAATACATCATAAGAAAGTATTTTGCCATCCGTATTTTCAACTTTATAAGCTTCGAGTATCTTATAATCGGGATAGCTTTTACTGATGTCATCAGTAATTCCTGCCTTAAGTTCCGATATTGAAATCGGAGTCTTAATATTAGTTTGTTGTTGTGAAAATGCTGTTGAATTAAACATTTTATTGCCAACGGAATTTTTATTAACCCGCCCTACAGCAAATGTTATTCCTAAGCCGAGAAACAAAATTAAAATCAACTTTTTCATAATTAAAATTTTTTAAAAAGGATTCAATCCTTTTAACCTTCAATACAAAGTTATGGTAGATAAAATCATGGAACAAGTTTTGGGAGTTAAGTAATGTTAAAGATCAGCTTACATTTTTGAGGAGTAGTAATTTTGTAGTGTTTTCTACAATAATGATTGGGAGAGAAAAATACAAGTAATTATTGAAAGAATGTTTTAATCAGCATGAAGAAAATGAGCATAGAAATATTATTGATCCTGCTGGTCATCGGACTTGTGGCAGGGGCTTTTGGCGGAATGGTGGGAATTGGAGGAGGATTGATTATGATACCAGCAATGGTATTATTTGCCGGGTTAACACAACATGAGGCAATAGGAACTAGCCTTGCAGTGATGCTTCCGCCAATTGGCTTGTTTGCAGCTTACAATTATTATAAAGCCGGACAGGTTAACCTTACTTATGCCATGATCATCGCTGCCGCCTTTATAGTCGGGAGTTTTTTCTCATCAAAAATAGCAGTTACAATTTCCGAAAATGTGATCAGAAAAATCTTCAGCGTCTTCCTGATCGTTGTTGCGATCAAGATGTTTTTTTCGAAATGAAAATTGAAGCAAGTCATTGAATGCTTTTCAAAAATACCACTGTTATGCAGATCGGTAATGGCAAAGTTCTGCCACAATAAACATGAATAAACAGCAGTTTGCTCAAATTGATAAATTACAATTTAAAAAGTCAATACGATCTTGCTTTTTTTAATCAAATCATATAAATCGGACATGGACGACATTTTACATACCTGTGGGGATGTGATATTCCTGCTTTTAAGGCAAGTTCCGCATCCAAGTATTTCGCCACCCACATTGGTGAATAAACCAACCTGCATTCTGATATCACTGTTTTTTTTGACCAGGGTATCAAGTTCTACTCCCTTTCCCAGTAAAAATATTTTAACTGTATCACCCGAAGTGATAGAATAAACGGCAAGTCGCAAAGCATTATAAACAGTTTCGACATCATTTGAATAAATAATAATTCCAATTCCACCGCTTGTTGAAGTGGAAGCACTTGTCGTTTTTGCTGTTGTTCCGCCACATTGTGCATAACTGTTGAGACTAATTAAACTCATCAAAACCGATAAGATGATAAGTGATTTTTTCATTATTTTAAAGGTAAATTTTTAATTTATTTTACGAACTAAATTAAATTGTACTTGTGTAAACCTCAAATTCCGGTTGACTCTGAATTAATTTTTTTACTGTGCAAAGTTCCGCAGAATTAATGACTGCATCTTTATACTTTTCGGGAAAATCTGCCGGTAAACGAATTTCTAATCCTATTTTAGAAACAGTATGTTTTATTGGATCTACCTCCATGTGCTCAATGATCTTTATATTGTCCGTTGGCAAATTCCGCTGATCGCAAAATGACTTAACATAAATTCCTGCACAGGTTCCAAGTGATGCAAGGAACAATTCAAAAGGTGAAGGCTCTTGTCCGTCTCCTCCTGCTCTGACAGGTTGGTCAGTTTTTACAATAAATCCATTTATGCTGGCATTAACTTTTTTATTGCCGGCAAAGAAAATTTCTATATCCATTTTGTTTAAATTTTAATTTTTAGTGTGTTCATTATTGTTGGTGCAATAAACATGTTTAAAATATTCGCAATCCTGAGTGTCGTCAAACTGCAATCCCATTTCTTTTGCCTTTTGTTCTGAACATTTTTCAATGTTTTCAAAAAAAGCTGTTCCACCTGACACATCAAATATCTTCTTCAATTCAGCCAAAGCATCATCAGGTATTTTGCGCATTGCTCCTGCTCCATCGCCCTTGTAATTTCCACCCAATCGTTCATAAACTTCTTTGGCATTTTTGCGAACCCATTCCCACACGGGGCCTTGCTCCGGATGCATTTCACCCGTAATACGATCAACAAACATGCAATATCCGCTACGCAGAATTTCATCACCCGTAGTGCGCTTGATTGCCAATGATTGCCGTCCTTTTTCACTTTCCACAAAATATCCCAGAGTGTGTGAAAGATGCCGCAATGCCTGAATGATAAAGCCTGGTGTGTTGCTTCGCGGACAGCGGGTTTTGCACGACAGGCATTCACCGCAATACCAAATTGTATCGCTTTTCAACAACGTTTCAATTTTATCATTGTCTTTACTTTGAACAATGTCAGCAATAATACGGGGATCATAATTGTAAAACTCGGCAGCAGGGCAAATAGCAGTGCATGTACCACAGTTAATGCAGGCGGTCAATCCCTCTTGCAGCCTGATGTCTTCAGATAAAATTTTATAAAAATCCTGTTGCGCCATTAAACTTTTTCTAAAGCATTCATCAAATCTTCAACAATATCTTCCACATTTTCAATACCCACAGCCAGTCTGATCAAATCATCAGTAATACCGGCGGCTATCTTTGCTTCTTTCGATACTTTTGCATGTGTCATAGATGCGGGATGCTGTATCAATGTTTCAACTCCACCCAGAGAAACAGCCAATAAAGCCAGATGAACATTGTCAAGAAATTTCTTTGCCGCTTCGAAACCACCTTTCAATCCAAAACTGATCAATGAACCGGGGCCTTTCATTTGTTCCATTGCAAGCGCATACTGCTTATGGGATATTAATCCCGGATACTTTATCCATGCAACAGCAGGATGTGCTTCTAAAAATTTTGCAACTATTATTGCATTTTTTTGTGCTTCTTTAACACGTATGCTGAGTGTTTTCACTCCGCGCAATACCATATATGCCTGATGAGTATCCATGTTGCAGCCCATAACGATCATCATGGTACGCAATTTATCATAAACACTTTTCTCCTTAGCGACTATGATGCCCGCTACTATATCTGCATGACCGTTGATAAATTTTGTCATCGAATGAAAAACAACATCAGCACCTAAATCCAACGGGTTTTGCAAATAAGGACTGCAAAAAGTATTATCCACAACAAGCAAAATATTTTTTTCTTTTGCAAGCTTTGCACAAGCTTTTATATCCGTTATATCAATCGTTGGGTTTGCCGGAGTTTCAATAAACAAAACTTTTGTATTTGGTTTAATAGCCTTTTCAATATTGCTGATATTAGTTGTGTTTATATAAGTTGACTCAACACCAAAACGGGAAAAATGATTTTCCATCAATCCTCTCGAAGGTCCATAAACAGCATCGGTACTTACAATATGGTCACCACTGTTTAACAATGCCATATAAATAGTTGACACAGCAGCCATGCCTGAAGATACTGCAATTCCACCAAAGCCATTTTCAAGATCAGCAATAAGGTTCTCCAGCGCCCCGATTGTTGGGTTTCCTATTCTTGTATAGATGTAACCATCGCTTTCACCTGAAAAGCATTTTGCTCCCTCATCGGCTGATTCAAATGCAAATGTTGAAGTCTGATAAATTGGCACGGTTGCGCTGCCTAAAGCATCTTTAAATCCTCCGCCATGAATTAATTTTGAATTGAATCCTAATTTTTTTGTATCCATAATTTTCTATCCATCTAATTCTTTAACTAAAAAATATTTATTTAATGATTCTAATAAAAAGTCTGGAGGTAAACAGGCTTTCCTGGTTTTGTTATTCATAAATGCCAGTGTAACTTCTGCTGTGGTTGTCTTGATGCCTGATTCATTGTAAAATTCATATTCAAATTTCATTCTTGCTCGTGGCATTTCCCTCAATATTGTTTTCACAGTGAGCAGGTCGTCATAAAATGCGGGCCTGATGAAATTGAAATTCATTGAAATTACAGGCATGAATATTCCCCTGTCCTCAGTTTCTTTATAACAAGCGCCTAGCTCCCTCATTGCCTCAATTCTTGCGGTCTCGCAAAATACAACATATTTTGAATGATGCAAAAAACCCATTTGGTCCGTATCAGTATAACCAACTCTGATTAAGGTTTTATGTGAAAACATGAATTTAATTATTACAACCTTCGTGATTGTGGCAGCCAACACCACTGTCCGCAATATCTTCGTGCAGGTATGCACTTACTACTTCTTTCACATTTCCGCTGCAACCCCTGATAACATCAATGCCACTCATATTTAATACATTTAATGCACCTTCTCCCATATTTCCGGCAAGCATTGTTTTAACACCCATATTGGCAAGTATTGGTGCTATGTTCGATTTGCATCCGCAACCTTCGGGCGATTTCATTAATTCTTCATTGACAACTTTTTTATTTTCAATTGTAAATATTGTGTAATATTCGCAATGTCCGAAATGGTCATCCACATTCTCGTTTCTTGTTGGTATTGCTACTTTCATAAAAATCTCCTACTGTTTTAATTATTACTTATTTTATTTTCTCCTTTTTGATTCCATTCAAGATCTCCTAAATTACCTTCAAGAAAAGCACTGATCAATTCTTTCACATTTCCTGAACAATTATAATATACTTTAATTCCATGAAAAACCAGAAGTTCTAATTCTTCTGT
>Ga0118677_10010216_pt1 | contig 14420 bp, 8 predicted proteins | sample AliMusrvi5mmetaG_FD_86154 | JGI IMG/M metagenome (GOLD analysis project Ga0118677, IMG submission 86154) | reverse complement strand
ACCCACAACGGTAAACCCCAGGGCTCCCAGCTTGAACGCAAATCCGCCGAGGCCGGCCTGTTCAGCACCATCGCGCTGCAAAACGCCATCTTTAACAGCGCCAACTTCTCCAGCATCGCCACCGATGCCAACGGTGTGATCCAGATTTTCAACGTCGGTGCCGAACGCATGCTGGGCTATGCCGCCGCTGACGTGGTGAACAAGATCACCCCGGCCAACATCTCCGACCCGCAGGAAGTGATCGCCCGTGCCAAGACCCTGAGTGCCGAACTCGACACCCTGATCACCCCCGGCTTTGAGGCCCTGGTGTTCAAGGCCTCGCGCGGCATTGAAGACATTTACGAACTCACCTACATCCGCAAGGACGGCAGCTGGTTCCCGGCGGTGGTCTCGGTCACCGCCTTGCGCGACGGTGAGGATGCCATCATCGGCTACCTGCTGATCGGCACCGACAACACCGCGCGCAAGCTGATTGAAGAAGAACAAAAAAAGCTCGACCAGCGCCTGCGCGACCAGCAGTTCTACACCCGCTCGCTGATCGAATCCAACATCGACGCCATCATGACCACCGACCCGGCGGGCATCATCACCGACGTCAACAAGCAGATGGAAGCGCTGACCGAATGCACGCGCGACGAACTCATAGGCGCACCCCTGAAGAAATACTTCACCGACCCCGAGCGCGCCGTGGCCGTGATGAAATCCGTGCTCAGCGGCAAGAAGATCACCAACTACGACCTCACCGTGCGGGCCCGCAGCGGCAGGGAAACCGCCGTCTCGTATAACGCGACCACCTTTTACGACCGCGACCGCGTGCTCCAAGGCGTGTTTGCCGCCGCCCGCGATGTGACTGAGAGCAAGCGCCTGGACCAGGTGCTGCAGGAAAAAAACATCGAGCTCGAAAGTGCCCGCCTGGTGGCCGACAAGGCCAATCTGGCCAAGTCGGACTTTTTGTCCAGCATGAGCCACGAAATCCGCTCCCCCCTGAATGCCATCCTGGGCCTGGCCTACCTGCTGGAGCAGGCCCATCTGGATCCGGACTCCAACACCATGGTGCGCAAGATCCGCGCCTCCGGGCGCATGCTGCTGAGCCTGATCAGCGACATCCTGGATGTCTCCAAAATCGAGGCCGGGCAAATGATGATCGAGCAGGCGCCGTTCCGCCTGTTTGACGTGATCGACAACCTGACCGTGGTGCTGGGCGTGGCCGTGGGCGACAAGGACATCGAACTGCGTATCCTGCCTCCGCCCGAGGGCATCCAAGCCCTGATCGGTGACGCTCTGCGCCTGGAACAGGTGCTGATCAACCTCAGCATCAATGCCATCAAGTTCACCAACCAGGGTCAGGTGGAATTGCGCACCGAGCTGCTGGCCAGCAACAGCGAAGAGCTCACCCTGCGCTTTTCGGTGCGCGACACCGGCATCGGCATAGCGCCCGAATTGCAAAGCGGCATATTTGCCGCCTTTACCCAGGCCGACAGTTCCACCACAAGGCGCTTTGGCGGCACCGGCCTGGGCCTGACCATCTGCCGCCAACTGGTCACCCTGATGGGCGGCGAGATCGGCCTGAGCAGCGTACCTGGCCAGGGCAGTGAATTCTGGTTCACCCTGCCCCTGAAAACCGTGCCCGACCACATTCCGGCCCGGGCCGCACGCCCGGGCGCAGAGGCCTTGCAGGCCGGGCGCAATGCCGATGCCCTGGTCCAGGGCCGCAACCTCGCCGAACGCCTGGGCTGGCAGACCCAAGCCCCGGCGCAAGCGCAACTGACCGGCGTACGCGTGCTGGTAGTAGACGACAGCGAGATCAACTGCGAAGTGGCGCGCCGCATTCTGCACGCCCAAGGTGCTGTGGTCTCACTGGCAGCCAATGGCCAGGAAGCGCTGGACTGGCTGCAGGCCCACCCTGCGGATGTGGATCTGGTGCTGATGGACGTGCAGATGCCGGTGATGGACGGCATTGAGGCCACGCGCCGCCTGCGCCAGATGCCCGCCTTTGCCACGCTGCCCATCGTGGCGCTGACGGCCGGGGCCTTCAAATCGCAGCAGGACGCAGTGCATGCAGCCGGCATGACGCACTTCATCAGCAAACCCTTTGACGTGCCCTCCACCATCGCCATGATCCTGCGCCTGACCGAGCGCAGCCGTGCGACCGCGGCACAGCACCGGGAGCCACCCGCCAAGGACGACGCCGCCGAACAGGCGCCAGAGGCCTGCGCACAGCCGGTCATCGACGTGACCAAGGGCATGGAAATCTGGACCGACCGCGCGTCTTACCACCGGTATCTGCGGCTTTTTGTGGAGGATTACCAGGACTTCGTTCCGTCAATGCGTCAGCACCTGCAGCAAGCGAACCTGCCCGCCGCGCAGGCGCTGGCACACAAGCTGGTTGGCGTGGCTTCCAACATGGCCCTGCCCCAGACCTACCACGCAGCGGCCGAACTGGACCGGAGGCTCAACACCGCCAGCGACCCGGCGCCTTACCTGGCAATACTGCAAGGTGCACTGCAGCGCGCCCTTGCCAGCATTCACCAACAACTGAGCACCCCCCTTCAATGAACACAGAGACAAGCGGGCCCGCGCCGGCAGGCACATTCTCTGCGGCCCCGTATGCGTCCCGCGTCCGGCTACACCTGCTGCAAATCCTGCTGGGGGTGGTACTTTTGTCGGGGCTGGTCTGGCTGCAGACCTTTCAGCTGATAGGGAGGGAACAAAAACAAGCCATCGACGCCCAGCAACGCGATATGACCAACCTCGGCCGTGTCAGTGTGGAGCATGCAGAGCGCACCCTGCAAAGCGTGGAACAGACACTGCGGGTGGTCCGAAGGGCGTACCTGCAACATGCCGCAGGCATGGACCTGGCGGCCTTTGTCACCGAAGGCCTGGTTGATTCGCACATTGTGTTGCAAGTCAGTGTCATCAATGCCCTTGGCATGCTGCAGTACAGCAGCCGTGGGTTCCAGCGGCCGGTCAATCTGGCGGACCGCGAGCACTTCAAGGTCCACCTGCAGCCCGGTAACGATGCACTCTTTATCTCCGACGTGATGATTGGACGGGTGACGGGCCAGCAATCCATCCAGTTTTCGCGCCGTATCACGCGCCCGGACGGCTCGTTTGCCGGTGTGGTGGTGGCTTCGGTGGATCCGGCTTACTTCACGCGCTTCTACCGGGACCTGGAGTTGGGCCCGCAGGGCGCGGCATCCCTGCTGCGCCCGGATGGCTCCATTCTGGCCCGCACATCGGACCGGGCGGAACAGTTTGCGGGCCGCCTGGAGATGCCGGAGATGGCGCAGCTTTTGGCACGGGGGGTGTCGGAGGGCAGCTTCACGCTGAGCGCTTCGGCCGAATACGACGAGCGCATGTTGCACTTCCGTCTCCTGCCCGGCTTCCCTCTGGTGGTGACGCTGTCGCAACAGACCGCCATCGTCATGCAGTTGCTGCAGACCTACCGGCAGGCCCTGCTGCGTCAGGCTGCTATCGCCACCATGCTGCTGCTGGCCCTGGGTGTGTTGCTAAGCTGGTACATCGTCGAGCGACGCACCCGGCTCGAGATCCACCTGCAAGAGCTGAAAAACCTGCAGGATCTGGCCGATTGCGCCCCCGGCGCGCTGTACCAGTACGTCGTGCTGCCGGACGGCACACCGCGGTTGCGCTACATCAGCGTGGGCGCACAGTCAGTTTTTGGACGAAGTCCGCAGGATCTGATGCAGGACGCATCGTTGTTGTTTTCGATGATTCATCCGGATGACCTGGCAGCGATGCAGGCCTCTATCGAGCAGTCCGCCAGGGACATGAGCGTCTGGCGGCACGAATACCGTTTGCTCCTGCCGGACGGCACGGTGCGCTGGCTCAAGGCCAGTTCCACGCCCCAGCGTCTGGAGGACGGCACGATTTTATGGAACGGCTTTGTGGCCGACATTACCGAGCACAAGCGCATTGAAAAGGTGGCTCAGGAGTCGAACCAGGCCAAGTCCGAATTTTTGGCCAATATGAGCCACGAGATCCGCACCCCCATGAACGGCGTGGTGGGCATGGTGGACATCCTGCAAACCACCGGCCTCAACCCGGCGCAAAGCCGCATGCTGGGCACCATCCACAAGTCCGCGCTGGCCTTGCTGGACATCCTGAACGACATCCTGGATTACTCCAAAATCGAGTCCGGCATGCTCAACGTGGAGCAAATCCCCATGCATGTGCGCGACCTGGCAGAGGGCGCAGCCCAACTGACGGCGGTGGCAGCCGCCAACAAGCAGGTGGAGTTGCTGGTTTTTGTAGCGCCGGAACTACCCGCCTGGGTGGTGGGCGATCCCTCCCGGATGAGCCAAGTGCTCCTCAATTTGGTCGGTAATGCCATCAAGTTCAACCGGGTGCACGCAGACGGCACGCCTGCACGGGTGATGCTGTTAGTTCAGCCATGCAGCCTGGCCGGTGGCGTGGCGGGCCTGCAATTCCGCGTGACGGACAACGGCTTGGGCATGCCGCAGGAGTTACTGGAAAACCTGTTTCAACCTTTTACCCAGGCCGATGCCAGCACGGCGCGGCGCTTTGGCGGCTCCGGCCTGGGACTGAGCATCAGCCAGCGGCTGGTTGGCCTGATGGGTGGACAGATCACGGTAAAAAGTGAGGTGGGCGTGGGCTCAGAGTTCACTGTGGAGATCCCGCTGCAGGCCAGAACACCGCAAGGCATGCCGGTCTTCGGGCCTACGCTGCAGGGCCTGCAGGTGCTGGTGGTGGTGGCAGATGCCGGTCTGCGGCAATGCGTGCTGGCCTATGCCGGTGAAGCCCAGGCACAGGCGGTTGCGCTGCCCGATCTGGCGACTCTTGCGCAGTACATGGCAACACAGCCGCAAGGCAGTGCGCCCGTGGTGGTGCTGGGCCCTGAAGCCGTCTTGCCGCAGCCCTGCCCCATCTCAACGGAGCGCGTGGTGTACCTGGGCGCTGCCGCCGCGCCCACCGACACCCACGACGATTGCATCGTGCCCGGCTTTCCCCTGATATACAACGAGTTGATCCGGGCGCTGGCACTGGCCAGCCGGCGGCTCACGGCATCACCCGAACTACAACACCTGCCGGTCGGGCAGCCGCTGGCACTGCCTTCGGCCACCAGCGTTGCCATGGCCCTGGAGCAGCGGCAACTGATCCTGCTGGCGGATGACAATGAAATCAACCGTTCGGTGATTCAGCAGCAATTGCGCCTGCTGGGCTACGCCTGCGAGACCGCTGTCGACGGCCTGGAGGCCCTGTCCATGTGGCGCACCGGCCGCTACAGGCTGCTGCTCACCGATTGCCACATGCCCCGGATGGACGGCTTTGCCCTGACCGCCGCCATCCGGCAGGCCGAGCCTGCGGGCATGCGCAGCACCATCGTGGCCATCACGGCCAACGCCATGCAGGGTGAAGCGCAACGTTGCCTGGCGCGCGGAATGGACGACTACCTGTCCAAACCGCTGCGCATGGCTGAGTTGCGCACCATGTTGCACAAGTGGTTGCCCCTGCCCGCTCACGGCCCACAAGCCCTGATGGCTGACCCCAGGCCTCGCGGGCCGGGGATCGTGTGGAACGCAGCAACGCTGGGCGAGATGGTGGGCGACGACGCAGCCCTGCAACAAAACCTGCTGGACCGCTTTGTGCGCAACACCGTGACGCAAATCGCCTCACTGCGCCAGGCGCTGGCAGGCGCAGAACTACAGGAGGCCGCTGACCTGGCGCATTCTTTAAAGTCCTCTGCGCGCATGGTCGGCGCGCTGGCGCTGGGAACCTTGTGCGAGGAGATTGAAACCGCCGGGCTGGCGGATGATGCGGCCTTGTGCGCCTCACTGGCCGCAGCGCTGGAACCTCAGTTTGCCGCTGTGCAGCAGGCCATTGCCCTGCACGCCGCGCGGGCGGGCGCTGAACCGCACTGAACCGCGCCATGCACACACGCCTTCATTCCCTGGGTGCCGTCTGGCGCCGCATAGGAACGCATTGCCCGGGCCGCGACACGCCATGGCGACAGGTCTTTGAACTGGCTCTGCTGGTGACCGTACTGGCGGGACTGGGCTGGTCCTACACCGTGGGCTTGATTGCGGATCACGGAACCAGCGAACTGGCCAGGGCCAAAACGGAAATCAGCAATCTCGGCCGGGCGGGTCTGGAGCATACCGAACGCAGCATCCGCAGTGTGGACCAGCTCCTCAAGGTGGCGCGCACCCAGTACCTGAAGCACGGTGCCCGGCTTGACCTGCGGACCTTGACGCTGCAGGCCCAGGGGGATGCTTCCTTTATTCGCGATGTCCGCATCGCCGACGCGCAGGGCATCCTGGTTTACGGCAGTCTGCCCTTGCGCTGGCGCAAGGATGTATCCAATCAGCCCTTTTTCGCGGAGCAGAAGGCCAGCACCACCGATGCGCTTTACGTCGCTGCGCCCAGGCGGGAGGACGCCGCTGCCGATGCCAGCATCCAGGTTTCACGCCGCATCAATTTGCCCGATGGCCGGTTTGCCGGAGTCCTGGTGGCATCCGTCGACCCGCACTATTTCACCCGCTTCTATGCCGACCTGGTGCTGGGCCCGGATGCCGTGGTCTCCCTGCTCAAGGACGACGGAACGATTCTGGCCAGACGGGTCAACGGACGCGACGAATTTGGCGGCCACCTCGGCGCCACAGAGCTGACCCGGCGACTGGCCCAAGGAGATACCACAGGAACTCAGGTCTTCCCGTACCCCAGCGACGGGGTAGAACGCATGGTGCACTTCCGGCGCCTGCCGGCTGTGGGCCTGGTGCTGACGATAGGGCAATCCACCAGCGTGCTGCTCGCGCCGCATTGGAAAGTCCGCCAAGTGCTGCTGCTGCAGGCCGCACTCGCCAACGCATTGCTGCTGCTGGCGGTCGGGCTGCTGGCATGGCATGGCGGCGTGACGCGCCGACACGCACAGCTGCATCTCAAGCAGTTGCAAGACCTCACCGCACTGACCAACCGCACGCCGGGCATGGTGTACCAGTACCTGCAGGACGCGGCGGGCAGTGGACACTTTGTGGTGGTTAGCGAGGGCGCACAGGCCCTGCTGCAGGTGAGCCCGCAGGCCCTGATGGCCGACGCCGGCCTCGCCCTCGCCCCGGTGCACCCCGACGATTTGCCGGGTTTGCACGCATCGATCCAGCATTCGGCCCGCAGCCTGCAGCCATGGCGCCATGAATGGCGCATGTGCTTTACCGGACAAGGCACGTGCTGGCTGGCCGGTGATGCCCTGCCGCAGCGCCTGGCCGATGGCTCCGTGCGCTGGGACGGCTTCATGTCCGACATCACACGCCACAAGGAGATCGAGGCCACCGCCCACAGCGCCAACCTGGCAAAGTCCGACTTTCTGTCGCGCATGAGCCACGAGATCCGCTCTCCCCTGAATGCCATCCTGGGCCTGGCCTATTTGCTGGAGCAGGCCGCGCTGGATGCCGATTCGCATTCCATGGTGGGCAAGATCCGGGCCTCCGGGCGCATGCTGCTGGGCCTGATCAGCGACATTCTGGATGTTTCCAAGATTGAAGCCGGCCAGATGGTGATTGAGAAGGCGCCGTTCCGGCTCAGCGGTGTGATCGACAGCGTGGCCGAGGTACTGACACTCGCCGCGGTGGACAAGCACATCGCCTTGCAGATCCACCCGCCGCCGCCCGGCATTTATACGCTGATGGGCGACGTCCTGCGCCTGGAGCAGGTGCTGCTCAACCTGTGCACCAACGCCATCAAGTTCACGCCCCGGGGCCTTGTGGAACTGCGCTGCGAGCTGATCTCCAGCACCAGCCGGGCCGTGGTGCTGCGATTCTCGGTGCGCGACACGGGCATTGGCATTGCCGCCGACATGCAGCACACCGTGTTCGAGGCCTTCACCCAGGCTGAGGGCTCCACCGGGCGCCGCTTCGGCGGCAGCGGACTGGGCCTGACGATTTGCCGGGAGCTGGTGGAGCTGATGGGCGGCGAAATCGGTGTGACAAGCGCTCCCGGACAGGGCTCGGATTTTTGGTTTACGGCGCGATTTGCCCAGCCAGAGGAACTCGCAGGTTCGATCGACACTCCCATCAAGGCCGCTCCGCTCAAAGACACCCGCATTTTGATCGTGGATGACAACGCTTCCTTCCGTGAGGTTTTGACAATCCAGCTCCGAGCATGGGGAGCACGAGCCGACTGGGCACCGAGCGGTCCCGCCGCCTTACAAAAGCTGACGCGAGCAGCAGAAACCGGAAATCCATTCCATGCGGCCATTGTGGATATGCAGATGCCCGGCATGGACGGCGCAACGCTGGCACGAGCCATCAAGGCGGATGCCTCCCTAAAAGATGCCCGACTCGTTATACTGGCTGCATTAGGGCAGACAAGCGGCAGCCTCGAAATATCGGACATCGCGGCTTGCCTGACCAAGCCGGTACGCAAGGCAGAACTTCTCAGCGGACTGCTGGGCACAGCTTCTATCGACAATCGGAAGGATCTTCCGCAATTGGCCCAGAAGAAATACAATGGGTCAGCACGTATTCTGCTCGTCGAAGACAACCCCATCAACCAAGAGGTGGCCGCCGCGATGCTCGAAAAACTCGGCCTGCATGCTGACCTGGCCGCCAACGGCGAGGAGGCGCTCAAAGCCATCTCGGCCTCCCCCTACAACTTGGTCCTCATGGATGTGCAGATGCCGGTGATGGACGGGCTAACTGCGGCAAGGGAAATTCGGAAGAAGGAATTGGAGAACGCCCAAGGCGCTGCGGACGGATCGCTATCTTCGCACCTCCCAATCATTGCCATGACAGCCAATGCCATCCAAGGGGATCGGGAAGATTGTTTGAAGTCCGGGATGGATGACTACTTGCAGAAACCGGTGACACCTCAGGGATTGGCGGCAATGCTCGCGAAATGGTTGCCGTCGGAAGCAGCTGACGGCGAAGTTGCACCTGTGGAGCAGGCGTCGCGCCTGCTTATCTCAGACTCCAAGGCAGCCGGGACGTCCGCCCCACATCCTGCAGGAAATGAGGAGCAGAAGGTCTGGGACAGCGCGGTCTTGCTGGAAAGAATGTCGGGCGACGAAGAATTGGCAAAACGAATGCAGGGAAGCTTTCTGACGTTGATGCCCCAGCAAATCACGTTATTGAAGAATGCGGTCGAGGCAGGCGATTTAGTAACCTCCACGCGACAGGCTCACAGCATCAAGGGCGCTGCGGCAAACGTGGGAGGAGAAGAGATGCGCACAGTGGCGGCTGCAATGGAGGCGGCAGGCCATGCAGAAGATCTCGATGGCATCAAGTCGCGTCTGGATGTCCTTGAGAAAACCTACGAGCGACTGAAGGGAGCGATGCAATGAGCAAACCATTTCTCCTTCCGCTCGAAGCAGCACCTTCCGCTTCCATAGCCCCCGCTAAACAATCCTCAATCGATGGTCCCCCGGTATCTCCAGTGGCTGAAGGCGGCATTGTGCTCGTCGTTGAAGATGAGCGGAGCAACAGATCTCTCATGGGAAGAATGCTCTTAACTCTCGGCTATCGTGCCGAATTCGCGACCAATGGGGCCGAGGCGGTTCATGCGTTTGTTCCAGGCAGGTTCTTCGCTATCCTCATGGACATACAGATGCCAGTGATGGACGGGATTACAGCCACAACAAGAATTCGCGCAATTGAATCGAACTGCAGGGTTCCAATCATTGCTCTTACGGCAAACGTGACGCCTCGCGACCGCGCTCACTGCCGCGCAGCAGGCATGGGCGAATTCCTCCCAAAGCCATTCAAAAGAAGTGAGCTTGCTGCCGCCCTTGCCATCTTCGCGGCGCACTGAGAGCTGGAAGGAGAAGCCCCCCCGCACTCAGAGGCTCCGGCCCCGCGATCGGCTCGTCAAAAAATAAGAACGCGGAAGCCGAAATTCCCTTCGAAGATGGATTCAAGGACTTTTAATTTCGATTCTCAACAGATTTCCTCTTCTGTTTGTAAACACGTTTGGGAATCGTCGAGCTGAAAAATGTATTCCCATTGTGAACCTCCCGAATCGCGCGGCAGACAATGTCAGCGGGGGTGTGTTTGATCAGATAGCCCATCGCTCCGGAATTGACCGCCGCCGTGATATACGCTTCATCACTGTGCGCAGAATGAATGAGCACCTTGGTAGCGGGGACGGCTTTGAGAATCTGGCAAGTGGCTTGCAACCCATTGAGCAACGGCATGGAAACGTCCATCAGAACCAACGATGGACGAAGTTTTTTGGCCATGGCGACAGCCTTCCGACCATCTTCCGCTTCGCCAACCACTTCGAGGTCGTCTTCGAGTTCCAGAAGCTCTCTGATTGCGTGGCGCACTACCTCGTTATCGTCCGCCAGCAGGATTTTAATTCGTTCCATGGCCTCCCCAGCCTTTTTAAAAGGTTTCATCTTTTTTAGCCCGTAGAAAACTTTGGCCTCGGCGTCTAAGACCGCCGCTCCCTTTGGATCGCTTCCAATAAAAGGTCATTCGCTCGATCCTGATCGCCAGCCTGCCTGCTATATTCGGACAAATTCCACTCACCCAGCACACGCCGCACCGTTCGCGGCATATCGGCAAATGCATCCGGTGACTTCACCACATAGTCAACGGGACCAGATTTCATCGCAGCCACCGCAACAGCCTCATTGCCACAACCTGTCATAATCAGGACGGGAAACGGGCTACTTTCTGACAACAATGTCAGTGCCTCCATTTCGTTTCCATCGTGGAGATTGAGGTCCAGCAAGGCAATGTCCGGCGGACGGGCGGCGACCTTCTCACAATATTCCTGCAAGCTGGAGGCCACCCGGACATCAACAGGCTGGTACGCGTCTTCAGAGGCGCGGCAGATGGCGTTCACATGTGAGGACTCAGAATCGGTGCTTCCCCGATTGCCGAGATGAGCAGCGCAGCAAGCCCGACCACAGCCCCTATGAGCAGCACGATCAGGCATCCCTCGCCCCCGTCAAACTCCAGAGGAACATCCAAGTGTTCCCACCAGCTTTTGTCGGTTACCCGAATACCTGAATCGAATCGTTGTTCGTCTTGTTCGAGCCCCTTCTGAATTTCTGGATCTTCCGGGTCAAAGTGCCGCCGTTCCACCTCGACCCACAAGCGAATCAGAACAAGAAAGATTCCATACGCCAGAAGAACCGCCGCGGGATACCGCAACCCCATGGACGTGAGCCCGAATTTCAGCAGCCAGAATGAAATTCCAAAGCCGCTCAACGCGGTGATGAGGATGACGAGCGTGAGCATAAAGCGCGGGGAGCGCCGCTTCTCGAAATATTGCTGCAGTGCCCGCTTTATCCGTTCCCGCATGTTTTTGGGATCCGCGCTCATCGTTTTCCAGTTTTCATCATGAATACCACCCTGCAAAATCACCGCTCCCGGCTTCGCCTGTATGTTTGGTGACAGCAACCAAGCCCACCGATTTCTCTAAAATGACGTCGGCCATAGTCAGTTGAGAATTTCTCCTGTCAGACCAGCAACGTCGCAAACGAGACAACTTCCGCCTTCAAAAAAGGCGGAACGATTGGCTTTCACACGCTGCGGGAGGCTTTGCTCAGCTCTCCTGTCCGCAGCAGCACCCGCTGTGTCATGATCTTGCCCGACTTGAATTTTACCGTAGCGCGGGCAGGTATGGGCACATCGGTTCCCGGATCCTTGGGATTCCGGCCGATACGGGCCTTGGTCAGGCGCACCTCGAAGACGCCGAAGTTGCGAATTTCCACATCTCGTCCGGATGCCAATGCGTCGGTGATGCTGTCGAGGGTCAACTGTACCACGGCAAAGACCTCCTGCTGGGTAATCCCCGTTTCTTTGCTGACTTGCAGGACGATATCGCGCTTGGTGAGGTTGGGCATAGGTGGAGAGTGTCTACTGTGAAGAAAGGCCTTCTGCCATGAGTGCGCAACCTTTTTCGGACAAGGCAGATAGACGAATGTCTGGATTTACTTGGCTCATTGGCCCGTGGCGGTCGTGTGAAGACTTTCCTACCCGGTTTTCAGGGCAACCGCTGAATTCCCCGCGCCCTTGCCGATGCGCGAAATGCCGAGTGCGAACAATAGGGAAACCAGACAGGCCCCGGCACCGAAGGTGTAGGCGTGGCTGAATCCAGACACCCACGCTCTCGCAGCCGTGGCGACAGGCACTGCATTTCCCAGGGCGGCTCTTGTCCCGGCGTAAAGCGTCTCGAACGAGTTCACTCCGACGAGTAGACCGAGATTGTAGATCGTTCCGTACACGGCCGAGGCTGCCCCCTTTTGTTCCATGGGAGCGGAGCAGAGGACCAGCTTGGCGTTTGCCGTCATGAACAGTGCGTAGGCGATGGCGAGCCCCACAAGAAAGATAACGACGTTTGTAAATCCCGGCGCTCCCAACGTCCGGGCGAAGACGAGGCTACAGGCTGCGGCAACGCCCATTCCCGCGACGCAAAGGTGCGACGGGGCCAGCCTGTCGGCCAACCTGCCCGCGACGGGCGATAACGCCATAAATGTGATGGAATAAACCATGAGCACCATACCCGCACGTTCCGGGCTCAGGCCCTTGACCAATTCGAGGAGGAACGGCATGAGAAACACGTTGCCGCCCATAAGGAGTAGCCCGAATACGGTGACGGCGTTGGCCAGTAGAAAACGCCTTTCCTTCAGAAGAGCTGGTGCGACCAAGGGTTCTTTCGACATAAACTGCCGGACGAGAAAGAGACTGCCGCAAAAGACGGAAAAAGCGAGGAGTGCATCGAAGTGAAGAGAGTTCCATCCTTCTTTTTGTCCCACGTTGAGGGCGAGTACGAAGGAGACGACGCCGAGCATGCTGAGCAGGGCGCCCAGGAAGTCCAGTTTGCCCATCGGTTTTCCGTCCCCCATCTCGCGGGGGATCGCCCATGAGGCCAGCAGAATCGCAATGACGCCGATGGGCACGTTAACGAAGAAGACCCACTGCCAGGAAAGCCTCTCCGTAAGAAAGCCGCCCAGCGGCGCTCCCACCGCGATCCCCAGCGCACCGCAAGTAGCCAGTATGCCCATGGCCCCTCCCACCTTGGCGGGAGGAAGAAAACGGGAGACAGCGGTGTAGGTCATGATCACCAAAATGGAGCCGCCAAGCCCCTGCACGCAGCGGAAGAAGACGAGCATGCTCAGGCTTGTCGCAGGCCGCAGAGCAGCGAACCGGCGGTAAAGACGGCATATCCCCAAATGAACAATGTTCGCGGGCTTATGGTGTCGGCAATGCGTCCAATAAGCATCATCGCCCCGCAGTTGAACAGAAGGTAGCTCATGGTGACCCATGAGACGGCGCTCGTTCCGACGTGGAACTGCCTTGCGATGGTGGGAAGGGAAATATTGACCGCGTAGATGTCCAACCTCGCCATGAAGACGGCAACGGCTACGCAGACGACGAGTCGTCGCTGGGCGTTCCTGTCAGCGAGCGGCTCGCCGTTCATCTGGCATCAATCACAAAGGTCGGAACGATGCTGCCCCCTTGTGCGACGTTGGTGATCTCGGCAGAGCTGATCCGACTGACCACGGCCGAGTACCCGCCCGGAAAGCAAAAGGGATCCGTGTCCTCGAAGAATTCCCGGAGAGCGAAGCCGTTTTCCAGAAGAGGATACTCCTCTCGTGTGACCTCGACTTTCTCTTGAACGATGTACTCGCCATCGACAGCCTCGCGAAGGGCCGCGCCCCACTGGGCATCGTCGCACTTCCATCCAAGGCAAACGCCCTTGCCTCCGGCTGCATGAGCAGGTTTCAGGACAAGGTTTTCTTTATGGTTGCGCACATAATCCAAGAGATCAATCCGCTGGCCCGCTGCATTCGTAGAGAAGCCTTCTCGAAGAATCCGACCCCAAGGAATGTGTGTACGGATGACGGCCGACTCCTCCTCAGTGAAGCCGAAATCGTGACTGTCATCCGTCAGGAGGGCAAAGAGAAACTTATGGCTTAGCAGCTCGCTGCGGAACGGGTTCACGAGACAGACTGCGCGGTTTTTAACGGCCTGCATGAGCGGGGCAATCTCATCGCATCGCTCCAAGCAGTCGTCGGTGTGCATGATCCGATACACAAGGTCCACGACGCGTCCCCTCGCCCGAAGTTTCCCTCGGTGAAAATCCAGATCCTCCGGGTGGGCAGCGGCAACTTCGATGCCCAGCTTCTGCAAGTCTTGTGCGTTGAGGCGGGCGAAAATGTCTTCCATGCCGCCGGGGAAACTGAGGATGCACATTCTGGGAGTGCCTGCGCCGCCCATGCTCTGCCATGCGTGCATGAATGTCTGAATCATGCCGATCTGCACGAGATTCGGCCGCACGTCATATCGCTCATCGAAGGTCTTGTAGAATTCGAGGCTTTGGAAGAGAGGAACAAGACCGTCATTGCAAACGCCACCCATGGGAATGTCGCCGTTCAGCTCGACGAACCGGACTCCGGCCTCCGTGGTGAACGAGTCAAATCGCAGAATAGCCCGACC
>Ga0118677_10010215_pt1 | contig 14421 bp, 9 predicted proteins | sample AliMusrvi5mmetaG_FD_86154 | JGI IMG/M metagenome (GOLD analysis project Ga0118677, IMG submission 86154) | reverse complement strand
GGTTGGTGATATTCTTATCATGGGTATTTCATTTAATCTATTTTTTTCTGCTAAAACAGCTAAATCACGCCTGTGAAAAGCTTGATTCATTCTTTTCCTCAGGAATGTTTAAATTAAGAAGCCGGAAGCTTTTGGCATTCCGGCTTCTAATATTATCTTAAAAGTTTAAAATCTCTTCTTTCGGTCGCGACGTTTGAATCCATCCCGGTCACCTTCGGGTTTCCGGAAGCCTCGTTCGAAACGAGCTCCTCTGTCTCCTCCCCGGTCGCCTCCTCTGTCACCTCCCCGGCCACCACCTTCACGTCCAGTGCTATTAACTTCTGCATCAAAAAATGACCCGCGGAAGTTCATTCCACGGCTGTTTTTCAGCAGAGTAGTCGCATAGCCGGATTCAACCTCAACAGTTGCATGTGATTTGTGAAGGTCGATCTTCCCAATTTCAACATTACGTCGTCCGGTGGCATCAATCACAAAAGTAATGATATCTTTTGGGATTAAACCCTGAGATAAACCGACATTCAACCGAATAGAGGTCATCCCTTCAGACGAAATTTTACGCCTTTCCGACCCCTCCCGACCCTCTCTGCGGTTCAGGTCATGGGTGTCAGGAGCATTCAGGTCTGGAGTATTGCCATAATATTCGAGGAACCGGTTAAATTCCAGAGATACAACGTGCTTAATCAGATCCTCCTTCGAAAGAGATTCAAGTTTTTCATAAACTGAAGGGAGGAATGGTTCTATCTCCTCTTCGTTAATGGTGACTGTCTGTAACTTATCAATCAGGTACATCAATTGTTTTTCACAGATCACCTTTCCGGTAGGAACGGGCATGCGAAGGAATTTTTTTCCAATTCCCTTTTCGATCATCCTGATCCGGCCATGCTCTTTCATGTGGATGATTGAGATGGAAATGCCCGATTTTCCGGCACGTCCTGTCCGGCCACTGCGGTGGGTATAGTTTTCGATATCGTCTGGTAAATTGTAATTAACGATATGGGTAAGGTCATTGACATCGAGTCCGCGTGCTGCCACATCGGTTGCAATGAGCATCTGTACCCCTTTGGTACGAAACTTTTCCATCACATAATCACGCTGCGCCTGGCTCAGATCACCGTGAAGCGCTTCGGCACTATAGCCATCCTGAATCAACTGTGAAGCAACCTCATTTGTTTCCATACGGGTACGGCAGAAAACAATCCCATAAACTTCGGGGACGAAATCCAAAACTCTTTTTAGTGCTGAATAACGGTCTTTTGCATGAACCATATGATAGATATGCTCTACATTTTCAGCGCCGCTCCCTTTCCTTCCAACCGCTATTTCGATCGGATCAGTCATATAATTTTTTGCAATCGCAGCAATCTCTTTTGGCATTGTTGCAGAAAACAAAAGTGTATTCTTTGTTTTAGGGGTTTTTTCAAGAATTGCGTCAACGTCTTCCTGAAATCCCATATTAAGCATCTCGTCGGCTTCGTCAAGCACCAGAATTGTCACCTGCGATAGATCGACTTTGTTTTTGCGGATCATGTCATGCAGACGACCCGGTGTGGCTGCAATAATGTGCACCCCTTTACGTAACGCACTTACCTGGGCGCCGATATCAGCTCCTCCGTAAATGGGAACAATCGAAATATCGGGCAGATACTTTGCGTAATCCGAAATTTCTCTTGAGATTTGAACACAAAGTTCACGTGTTGGACTAATAATCAATGCCTGGGGAACTCTGTTTTTTGGATCGATAATCTGGAGTATTGGAAGACCAAAGGCAGCGGTTTTACCGGTTCCGGTTTGCGCAAGTCCAACAATGTCAGTGGGTTTTTTCAGGAATAAGGGGATAAACTGTTCCTGGATTGGCGAAGGTTGTTCGAAGCCCATTTCCTGAATCCCCTTTAGGATTCTGGGGTCGAGTCCCATTTCATTAAATTGCATCATCTGTTTTTTGTGACGGGTGTTATAGCTATCTAATGAACCATTTACCCGACTTATTATTATCTGTAAAAAATCCAATTCCCTGAGCGGGAAAAGTTGCGCAAGATACGAATTTTTTCGGGATTATTGCGGATTATTCTGAATATTTTATTATGAGTTGCGAAAGGGAGATGGAGAGACGAATGATAGTCTAATGTGTTAATGTGCTAATATGTTAATGTGCTAATGGGATAATTCGGCAATTTGAAAATTTGTCTGGTGCTGAAGAAGGTTTACAGAAAAAGTAAACAAAAATCAGAACGATTCAGATTGAGAGTGATGGAGAGCAAGTCCCGCTATTACTCTTCATCTCTGAATCAGATGAAGAGTGAATGATAAGTGAAACCAGCCAGTAGCCAGTAGCCAGTCGCTTTTCCCAGTTATTTCTGTCTGAAATAGAGCTGAATAGGTATTCCAGTGAAATTGAAATTGCTCCTGATTTTATTCTCGAGGTAACGCTTGTAAGGATCCTTAATGTACTGAGGCAGGTTACAAAAGAAAGCAAAGCTCGGAATTTTTGTTGGCAACTGAGTAATATACTTTATCTTGACATATTTTCCTTTATGCGCCGGAGGCGGATAAGCCTCAATTGCACTCAATAGCAATTCGTTAAGTTTGGACGTCGCAATATGACGGTGCTGGTTTTCGAATACCATCATCGCTTCCTCAAGGATTTTCAGAATACGTTGTTTTGTGAGAGCGGAGGTGAATACAATAGGAACATCAACAACCGGAGCGAATTTCTCTAGGATGTCGTTCTCAAAATTCTTCATTGTGTGATTGTCCTTCTCAATCAGGTCCCATTTATTAACCACTACGACAATCCCTTTTTTATTCCTGTGGATCAGGTGGAAAATGCTTACATCCTGCCCTTCTACACCTCGCGTGGCGTCGAGTACAAGTACGCAAACATCCGAATCTTCAATAGATCGCACAGATCGCATCACCGAATAAAATTCCACATCTTCGGCAACTTTTGTCTTTTTACGTAATCCTGCAGTATCGACCAGAGTGAAATTATGGCCGAATTTATTGTAATTCTGTGCGACTGCATCACGAGTTGTACCGGCTACATCGGTGACGATATGACGCTCTTCACCTACTAAAGTGTTGATTATTGATGATTTGCCAACATTTGGCCTTCCAACAACCGCAATCCTTGGGATCTTCACATCTGGTTCATCCTCGACTTTTTTCGGAAGAAGTTCCACGATTTCGTCGAGCAGGTCGCCTGTTCCTGATCCGTTAACAGACGATACGCAAAATAATTTTTCGATACCCAAAGCATAGAATTCATTGGCATCCAGGCTCCTTTGGTGATTATCGACCTTATTGACTACTGTGATTACAGGTTTGTCGTTTCTGCGGAGCAGATCGAATACGGAGATATCGAGTTCGGTGAGTCCGCTTTCCACATCGACCAGAAAGACGATCACATCCGATTCCTGAATAGCCAGGTTGGCCTGACGGCGAATCTCCTCTTCAAAAACATCATCCGATCCTGAAACATAACCTCCAGTATCGATAATCGAAAATTCAACCCCGTTCCAGAGCGATTTTCCGTAATTCCGGTCACGCGTAACACCCGGCATGTCGTCCACAATGGCGGCACGCGACTCGGTCAAACGGTTAAAAAAAGTGGACTTCCCAACGTTTGGACGTCCTACAATTGCTACTATATTACTCATTATTTACTTTCCCTTTTATTGAATCTCGTAGCCGAAATTACGAAGCTGACTCTCTTTATCGCGCCAGTCTTTTGCTACTTTTACATACATTTCTAAAAATACTTTCTTCTCAAAAAACTCCTCCATATCGAGTCTGGCTTCAGTTCCAACTTTCTTTAAAGCTTTTCCCTGATGTCCGATGATAATCCCTTTTTGGGTATCACGTGCGACATTAATAACGGCCCTGATTCTGAGCAATTTTGGCTCATCCTTGAATTCTTCTATCTCAATTTCAACTGAGTAGGGAATCTCTTTGTCATAAAACAGGAGGATTTTCTCACGAATAATCTCCTGTGCAAAAAACCTTTCATTGCGGTCGGTCAATTCATCTTTCGGGAAAAACGGCATCCCTTCCGGAAGATTGGCTAGAATCCGTTTAAAAACATAGTCCAGATTGAATTTCTCCTTTGCAGAAATAGGCATTACCTCGGCGTTTGGAATGAGTTCGCGCCACTTTTCAACCAGTGAGATCAGTTTCCCCTGATCGGTGAGGTCTATTTTATTGATCAATACTAAAACCGGAACTTCGGCGTTTTTAATCTTTTCAAGGTAGTCGGCATTTTTCGAAAAATCTTCCACAACATCGGTCACATACAACAAAATATCTGCATCGACCAATGCCGTATTGACAAACCCGAGCATTGATTCCTGCAGTTTGTAAGCCGGTTTTAAGATTCCTGGGGTATCAGAATAGACGATCTGAAAATCTTCTCCGTTCACGATTCCCTTGATGCGATGCCGGGTAGTTTGCATCTTTGAAGTGATGATCGAGAGCTTTTCGCCCACCATCGCATTCATCAGCGTTGATTTGCCGACATTTGGATTGCCAATGATATTGACAAATCCTGATTTATGTGCCATTGTGCTAATAATTATTCCTGAATTTTTTGCAAAGATAGTAAGAATTACCAAACTATCGGTGACACACTCCTTTACCTTTCAATAGCCCTGCCAGTTTAAAAGTGTTGAAAAAATATAAATAGCCACTAAAGCACTAAAACACCAAATTTCACCAAAAAAACTAATTTAGCACTAAATTCCTGTTAAATGAGAAAAAACAACCCACTTCCAGGTTTAGAATTTGTCCGGTTTTTTCCGGTATCATCACTGATTTTAATTTGTCTTTTGTATTGCCTCCCTGCTTTTGCTTTATTAAAAGGAATCGGCACAACCAGGATAGACTCTTCCAAAATCATAAAATCTGCCTTTGACCCCAAAACAGCATCGTGGAATATTGAATGGCCAGGACGCGTGTCGCAATACGACCTCGTTTACAAGAGCCCTCCAATCGATCCGATGCAGGGGATAGCTCTTGGTAACGGTGATGTTGCTGCGCTGGCTTGGTGCGAAGATTCGAAAATCATTATCGTCCTGAATAAATGCGATTTGTGGGACGATTCAAAATCAGAGAAACCGGAAACCTGGAATGAAAAATACGATTACTATACTACGCAGCGCCAGGCATGCCGCATCGAGATCGATTTTAAATATCCGGTTTTTAATATCCTGTATCTTACGGACTTCAAGGCCAGGCTAAATCTTGCTGACGCCACACTGAGTTTAAGCGGATCATCTCCCTTTGGAGACCTCAACTTGAAGGCATTTATCGATCACCAGTCTGGAATTCTTTTTTGCGATCTGGGGAACTCTTTCACGGAGGATATCCCTTTAAAAATAACTGTTGATCACTTTGGATCAAGAACTTTTTCGATGTGGTATACCCGCATGAGAAGAGATGCCACGATTGGATTGCCAGGAACTGAGGCTTTTGCTGACGGGAATAATGCGGTTCTAACCCAGAAATTATCAGGTGGAACATTCGCTGTCGGTGGCTCGGTATTGCAATCTAATAACCTGAAGGTGAACTGTTCGCGGGAGCACTCCCGTAGTGCCTTGATTCAGTTAACCGGAAGCCAAAAGAAGCGTGTTCAGCTTGCATTTGCAGTCACTTCGCCGGGGAATGATCCTATTGCCGAAGTAAAGTCGAAGCTCATCGCTGCATGCGAAAAGGGGATGGAGCCTTTCACTCAATTAAATGCGCAATATTGGAAATCGGTCTGGAACCGCTCCTTCATCGATTATGGCGATGATTACCTGAACAACCTGTGGGTTCTGACCATGTATTATGCCAACGCCTCACAAGGGGGGAAATATCCCGGAAGGTTTAATAACGGCTTGTGGAACTGGAACCACGACGTTCAGCAATGGAATTTCTATTTCCACTGGAACCAGCAACAGCTTTACTGGCCATTGAATGCAGCAGGTTTCGATGACCTTGTGACCCCCTACCTCGATTACCGGTTTAACTCCCTCCAATTTGCAAAAAAAGATGCCAAAGAGTTTTATAACACTGACGGGGCATTTATTTCGGATGTCACAAACCGGAATGGATATAACAGGATGGATGCGAATGTAAAAGATAACCATACCCCGGTCGCAGAAATTGCACTCGATTTTTGGCGGCAATATCAGTTTACATCAGATAAAAGATATTTTAAAGAGAAGGCGCTCCCCTTTATTCTTGAAGCTGCACGGTTTTTTGAGTCACTTCTTGAAAAAGAAAAAGACGGTTTGTTTCATGCGAAGGAAGGTAACGGATATGAAGGTTCTGTCGTTTTGCACGATGGCCTGACTGAACTGGTTTATGCGCGAATCATATTCAAAACTGCTTTAGAGGCCTTGAAAACAGCAGGCACCGAAATTCCGGAGGCTAAAAAATGGAATGAGATACTTGGCCATTTAGCTCCACTTCCAATAGTGAAAGCGTCTGAAGGGTTAATCGTAAAAGGTGAAACCGGTAATCAAATCAATCAGGGAATTTACAGTGGAACCCCGGTTCAGTGGGATGAAATTATTGCTGCGGGCTGGGGAATTAAGGAAAAAAAGTGGCTCACTGCGTGGTATAAAACGGATGATCCCGAATATGCTTATCTGCTGTTGGGTGACACTACCCGGAATAAAAAAAGTGAGTTTCGGATTTACGATGGAATTTTTCCGGCAGTTCCCCGCTCCCCTGTTTATCCCTCCGGGTTAGTCGGTCTGGCTCAAAAAGGTGAACCGCTGTTTAATATGATGACCGCCACAACTCTGTTATATGGTTCGGAGAATATGGGTTGGGATCCTGTTCCGATCGTCATGGCCCGCCTGGGACTTGCCAAAGAGCTTGCAGACAATCTGGAACAATTCCCGGAAAGATGGCAGTTTTTTGTTAACGGGTGGGGGCATATCAGCTCTGAAGTGAAAGAAGACGGAAACGGGACTTCCTACTTTAAAACCAATCTGGTCAATGTGGTTGGATCACCGAATGGGGAGAAAGTTCCCATTCCCGCATGGCCATTCCGGCATATGTCGATGGAGGCGATGTCGGTACTGGCCACTGCAATGAACGAGTCGCTGCTACAGAGTTACGACGGGACAATCAGGATATTTCCGGCATTCAGCGGCAGGAAAACAGCGCGGTTTACCCTTCATGCGCAGGGTGGATTCGTCATCTCTTCCGAAATTAAAGCCGGAGAGGTACAATGGGTCTTGATCAAAAGTCTTCATGGTAACCCCTGTAAGCTGGAGTTACCATGGACTAAAGCAATTTTACAATCAAATCTCACCAATAAAACAAGAATCGTGAGTAGCAAAACGGCAGTTATTAATACAAAGCCTGAAGAAGTAATTACCCTCGTTCCTGAAGGGCAAAATCCTCAGAATTGGTCTGTCATAGGTGAGAAACCTGCGGCAAATGAGAATGTCAAATATCACTCTTCGGGGAAAACCCAATTGGGAATTCCAAGGATGTTTTAAATGAGGTTTAGAGACGTTGGATCTAACGTCTCTACAATACCCTTATTATTTTTTTACCGGTGCCGTATCGACATCCCAGTTATCGGTGCGGAAGAGATTTACCGGTAATCCTTCTTTGCTGAAAAGATTGGAAATTGCAGTATTTGTGAAACAAAATCTGACAGCAACAGGTATTTTGATAGCCTTATTCCAAACAATTATTGAGTTCCCATCGATCCTGGCCAATGCAGGCTGGAATTGGCGATCCTCACCGGCTATGTAAAGTTCTGTGATTGATTTGTCTTTGGAAATTAAACCGTTCTCCGCGTTTTCGAACAGAATTCGGATTTTATCCTTTTCGTTTTTCATCTCTTTGTACATCGGGAATTTATAGTTCAACCCGGTTTTACCGTAGGTTTCCGCCAAGGCAATATTGGCAAGCCTTGCAGCAACATCAACTTTATTCTGAGGATGGATATTTTTAATATCGTCAACCAGGTCGGAAATCACGGCTATGCCGGTCCTGGGGATAGAAAGGCAGCTGCTTTGCACTTCGCGCTGGTGTGCAGATACATCGTGATCACCATAACCTGAATAAGGTGCAATTTGTACATAATAGAATGGGAATTCTTTTTGCCATGCTGTGCGCCATGATGCGATCATTTTGCTCATTAATTGCTTATAGGTAGAAAAAGTCGGGACATTGCTCTCTCCCTGGTACCAGATGACACCTGCGATTTCAAAATTGGTAATCGGGTAGATCATTGCATTGAAGGCCAAACCAGGAAGATTTGGCCACCAGGCTGTCGGACCTATTTTTTTAGCTGCCTGACTCAGTTCAGGATCATTTTCTACCTCTTCTTTCGGTGTCCAAACCTCGGCAGCTGTTCCACCCCAGTTGCTGCCAATCAACCCAACAGGGACATTTAACTCCTGCTGAAGCTTTCTGCCAAAAAAATAGCCGACCGAACTGAAATGTTTCATCTCTTCAGGAGAGCAAACTTTCCAGCTACCTGCACAATTTTCCTGAGGAAATTCGGAGGTCGATTTCGGAATAAAGAAAAACCTGATATTTCGGTTGGTTGCATTGGGCATCTCGCTGAGTGACTGCTTTATCCCCTGATCACCGCTCCACTCCATATTGCTTTGACCGCTGCAGACCCAGGTCTCACCGATCATAACATCCTCAAGAGTGGTAGATTCGTTGATGGTAATAGTGTAAGGACCACCGGCGGCCGGGGTTTTTATCTTCTGAATCCATTTCGCTGATGACCCACCGGTGGTTTTATAGATGATGGCATCCCAGCTTGTTTTTATCGTTATCTTCTCTGCCGGGCCGCACCAGCCCCAAAGTTTCACTTCGCTTTTCTGTTGTAAAACCATATGACTCCCCAGAATTGAGGGAAGACGAACTGCTGCAGATGCTACTAAGGCACTAATCATCAAAATAATGCAGACAATGGTCGCAAGAATTGATTTTTTCATAATCTAAAAAGCTATTATTGTTTATAAATTCAGGAAGAAAAATGAAACTTTAAGATTGTGAAGCTAACTAAAATGTATTTAAAAGGTACCAGATAACTGAAATTTTTCTATGTATAATCAAAACACACATATTCGTCAATAAGGGTAAGATTATGATATGATTTCATATCCATTGAGTTAAAGATCCCGATATTTGCTTTGGCTACTGATTTAACACCTATGGGACTCCCAGAGAGTAATTTAAGGATGGTGATCACCCGTTTTCCGTAGGAGGTCGTATCTCCAATAAAGTCATTGGCGACAGCTTCCCGGTGGTTCTCAATCTCCATTATCAGCCGGGAATCATTGTTCTTGGCAATTAACGTGTATTTTTCAGGAAAGCATAGTGATATTTTATTACTTGTTTTTTTCTCATGAATTGCAAGGTTAACAGTATTAAATTCAGTGAGTTTGCCATGTAAAATGCAATAAACTTTGGCTTTGTTCTGTGTTTCTGAAGTTCCGTTAATTATAGTAAAGGTGAGATTCAAATCATCGGATTGCACTCTTCCCCAGTAAAGTTCCTTAACCGGAAGCGAAAAGGGGAGAAAAGATGACAATACCTGATCAATATAACCTTTATCATCTCTGAAGCTAAAAATATTATTTGATCCAAGGTTTACTTCCCCGTTTACATTTCCGCAAAGAACCAATGGTTTCCACGAAAGTCCGGAGCAGAATCTTCCTTTAATAATGAATGGATTAAGTTGACAATATTTCTGATCTGGAATATGATAAGTAAGATTGACTGAAAAAGTGCCACAATTAAGATTAAGGCTTATTTGATGGACATTAAAATTAATAGTTCCCTGACGGGTAATGATTGAATTATTGCATTCATCCAGAAAATCAAGCTTTGTTTCAAAGATCAGCTTTCTTATATAATTTCCGTCATCGGCTTTTTCCGCCCCGTGAGCCTGAAGATAAATTTTGTGGATTCCCAAAACAGTGATCCTTGAGATGAACAATATGAAATATTCATCCCTGGAGGTGTAGACATCAAAAAACCATTTTTTATAGTTGAAAAGTGGCATATTCGCTGGTTAAAAAAAACAGGGGATACGTTCTGTTACACAACTCGTTGCGATGGGATCCTTGTAGGGACCGAGGCAGCGGAAATCGGGGGTTGCATAACTGCCCCTGAGCATCTTATGGCCTGCCCTGCATCCTCCGCCGCACACCGACGAGTAACTGCATTCTTTACAGGTTTCCGGAACGGATTTCAGCTGCATAAGTTGTGTCTGATGGTACCTGTTTCTGAAAATTGTCCAGAAGTTATCTGTTCTGATGTTTCCCAGCGTGAGATCGTAAATAAAGGGACAGGGTTGAACCGATCCGTCGGTCTTGATTGTAAAAACAAAATTACCTCCTGAACAGGCATTTCCCGTCAGCATTTCGAAATCCCTGACAAACGCGGCGTGCGAGGAGTGCTTTCCCAGGATATTGTCCTTGATTTGGTACCAGTGTTTGCGGTCAATCACCAGCGGATCGTTTTGCTCTTGAGGAATATACTGGTAAAACAATGGTTCAACTCTCAGCTCTTCCGTCACAAATCTCTGGATCTCATCTGTTTCGTCTTTGTTTTCGGCATGAACTGCGCTGAATGTATAGGTTTTGATCCCTGCATCGCGGAAATTTTGAATACCCTGTATTGTCTTTTCCCACGAACCTCTTACGCCGGTAAACTGACCGTGTATTTCCCGATTGGTAGAGATGAGCGTGACGATGGCCGCATCGAGACCAGCTCTTTTCAGGTCAGCACATTTTTCCTTTTTGGCATATATTCCGTTGGTGTACAATGAGATGAAAGGTACTTTCCCAATGGCCTTTGCTGCTCTGACGATATCAGGGAGGTCTTCCCTAAGCATCGGTTCACCCCCCAGGATCTCAAGCCGGGTTCCGCTGTTGCTGATCTGCCGGAACAGGTTTTCAATCAATGAACACTCAAGAGTGGTGTCCACGGTCGGAACGTAACACATCTTGCAGGCCAGGTTGCAGTGCGTGTTGATCTCCAGTTTGATGGAATAGACATAACCGCCGATAGTTCTGCGTGAGATCCTTGCGAACAGGCTTCCCAACGCCTGCCAGTGATTCAGGAACCGGAAAGTCTTCAGAAATCTGTACTGCATCGAGGTAATGATCCTGTTTCGAAGCCGGAAATCGAAATTAGTAAACCCGTCATCAAGAATTGGATGTCCGTAATTTGTATTCCTGTATTTCATCCTATTTTTCTTTATCGGGTTGTTACTTTTTTATCGGATAAATTGCCGATCAGCAGCACCAGCAAATCCTGCCAGAGCAGCACGCTTGAAAAGGCGAAAGTGAACTGAATCAGTTCATCCGTATTATTTCGATAGAGCTGGAGTTTATTATTGCTTTCGATGGTCACTGAATCGAAATCCAACAGATTCAGGGTTAGCTGAGCATCTCCCGGAGAAACAAGAATTCTGCTGTCCGTTAGCAATACTTCTCCTTTCCGTGTTGGAACAACAGTTGTTCCTATCTCCACGAAGTAAATGCCGGCTGAGTGATAAATAAGCTGCTCCTCATCCGACAAATATGAGGTGTATGTCGATCTTTTGTTTTGCCGGGCAAAAGTATTCAGATCAGAATATAAAATTTTGATCTGTTGATATATAGAATGAATTGACCGGGCCGCATTACCCAACGGTTTCTCTTCGCTTAAAAAGAAGTCCGGCTGAAGAATATATTTTTGTTTACACGTCCGGCATTCGAGTATATCGGGGGGAATCTCCAGTAGCGATTCCATTTCACGGCAATGAGGGCACCGGTAAAGGACAATGGATAACTTCCCGATCCGGCTTCTTGACCTGCAGATACCCGATATGCTTATTCCGCTTTGGTGGTCTATCCTGTCGCGGACAAGGGTGTCAATTTCAGCAATTTCCATTTTGCTTTCTACATAAAACGGTTTTCCGATATTCACCCGCAGGTCGGCCTTTAACATTTTGTCTGACCACCTGGGCCAGGAATGGTAGTTTCCCTCAAGTCTGACCGGGAGGAGCGGAATATGGTGAAAATGGCGGAACAAAAGCAGTGTTTCCATTTTAAGGGAGCGGATCTCTCCTGTCCAGCTTCTTCCCCCATCGGGAAAAATGCCGATTGGAAATCCGTCGTTTAGTGCATTGATTATAGCCCGGTTACTCTCAATATCCGTTTTGAATCTCCGCTTTGGAATAGCTCCTATCAATTTAAAAAACCAGGATTTAACCCTGCCTCTGAACATTTCGTAGGTGCAAATGTGTCTGACCATATGGGGTAGTGCATAGCTGATAAAAAACGGATCGAGATAGTTCCGGTGAGCAGCAACTACAAAATATGGAGGTGAATCGGGGATAAATTCCGGATGAACAATTTTTATCCTGAACCGATTGTTAAAAAATGGCATGGCCACAATCCTTAAAATATTAATGAACTTTGGAAACAGTAAGGGTACCCGATTTCTGTACAAAATGTACTTTGCTCCAAATCGCTTAACAGGAATTCGCTCTTCTACCCAAATATAAATTCCGGCAAAAACCAAAAAGACTGGCAGAATGATCAATATAAATCCGAGGGACCGCAATGCAAATGAGCAGCCTGTAAAAATAAAAAAGGCAAAAAGATAAAGGGGGTGTCTCCAGACCGCGAATAACCCTTTTTCAATCAGTTTTGATGGAGGAAGGGCTGAAACCGGAAATTCCCCTCCAAATTTTTTAAATTGAAAAACAGCGTATATTAATGTAAAGGAACTGATTGAAATAATCAGCCAGCCGATTGGCGAAAGATAGTCCGGCAAACTACTGGAGGCAAAATAAGCTTTGTCAATCAAATTGGCTCCGGCAATCATTGCTGCAGGCAAGGCTACCCAGAAAAGCATAAAATAAATTGCGACAATCAGAAGCCTCTTCATTTTTTGGCTAATTATAGTGCTGTTGTTTACCATTGGTTGAACATGAATATCTAAAATTTTAATCTTACATATTCTGAAAATATCGGCTTAGTTCATGTTAGCTTTCGCCCAAATGATCAAAAACGAGCTGTGCCAAATCTTCATGGACCTCTTCATAAGGGCTTTTCCGAAGAAAAGGATTAATGCGGTCGGCCAGACATACCGGCGACAGTTTTCCATTTCGAATTGTAGCGTCTGGACAACCGTAGCAAATTGATACTTTTTTAATTTCCTTGTTAAAGGAGGGGCCGTCCTGAATCGCCAGATAATGAAATCTCAACTGTCGAAAGCTGCTGGATTTTCGGATCAGCCTACTAAAACTTCCGGTTCTTGAAGGCTTTAGAAATATTTCCAAAAGAGCTGTTGCCAAAAGAGAAACGCCAAAAGCACTCCTCATAGGAGGTTTGCCAAATATTTCATGTTTGAAAATTCGAAGGTAAGTTTTCTGGAAAATTCTTGTCAGAAAGGGAGAGATACAAAAAGTCTTAAAACTTTTCGCATTGATAAAATACAAATAAATTAACCAGCTTACACTTTGATCATCGAGGCTTGTGGGAAGGTAAACAGACGGTTGTAAACCCAGATTTTTGTGCAGTGATAAGTGTTCCTCCAACAAGTTGGGATAATCATTCCGTTTAAATTCAGGCAATATTGCACGATCAACAGGTTTTTCAAGTAATGCAAGGATTCCATCGAAATTCTGATAGTTTGAGAATTCACGGATAAGATTGGGCAAATACCCTTGCTCTCCACTATATATGGTCCATGAAACAGATGTTAGGAGATTGAACTTTTCTGTTTTGGAGAAAAGTACGTGTAATACTTCAAATGGGTCTTTGTAGGCTTCCTGTCCAATGTCTACATGCAGAATAATCCGGTCAAGACCGGAATCAACAAGATTGGTTAAAAGAATATCCTCCCTATCCTTGTAAATCAGATAGCCATTTGTAAGCAACTGACAAATGATTCCCCTGGATTTAACGTACCTTATGATTTCACCTAAATTTGGATGAAGTGTTGGTTCACCACCCAAAAGGGTGATGGTATCAGCTTTTCTCTTTTGCAGACCGGTATCTATTTCATTGAATATGGTTTCCAGCTCCTTAACATGACTTGTATTCAGATTATAACAGGCTTTGCACCTAAAATTACAGGTCATATTGGTTTCGATCGTGAGATGAGGCACCAAATGCATGGCTGGTTTCCATGGCTTAATTCGGTAATCAGGGCATATTTTCCCGATTTTCATTTTATTTCTTTCGTTTAGGTGAAAAAAATGATGCTGAATATTTGCTGTCGGAGATTCCGAATCTGTTTAATCTCTTCTCAAATATACTAAAATTGTGTGAATATTTTTTTAAACCTCATTTAATATTTTTTCAAATTATAAGAGACTGTTTGAAATTAGATTTATGCCTACTGCACAATAATATAAAAAGAATTTGGCCTGATTAATCCGAAATATAAAATTTAAAC
>Ga0118677_10010214_pt1 | contig 14421 bp, 14 predicted proteins | sample AliMusrvi5mmetaG_FD_86154 | JGI IMG/M metagenome (GOLD analysis project Ga0118677, IMG submission 86154) | reverse complement strand
GTATTTAGTCGGCGCCGATGGTGGCCGCTCAAAAGTAGTTGAGCAGGCAGGTCTTCCTATGGAAGGTCAGATGGATATCGCCGGAAGTATGAACATTGTCTTTAAAGCAGATCTTTCACAATATGTTTCACACAGAGCAAGTGTTCTCTATTGGGTCCTTCAACCTGGATCAACCATTGGCGGCATTGGCCTCGGATTAGTCCGCATGGTGCGCCCATGGAATGAATGGCTCATTGTCTGGGGTTATGACATTAACCAGCCTGCTCCTGTAGTAACAGATGAGATGGCAATTGATCTCGTTCGTAATTTGGTGGGAGATCAGAATCTGAAGGTCGAAATTACTTCAACATCTGTATGGGGCAATAACAAGATGTATGCCAAGGAATATAACAAGGGTCGTGTATTTGCTATGGGCGATGCAACCCACCGCCATCCACCATCAAATGGACTTGGATCAAATACTTCTGTTCAAGATGCATACAACTTGGCATGGAAGCTTTCCTATGTTCTTAAAGGCCAAGCGGGAGCAGGGTTGCTTGATTCATATACAGCAGAACGTGCACCTGTTGGTAAGCAGATTGTGCTTCGCGCTAATAAGAGCATCGAAGAGTTCGGCGCAATCTTGCAAGCACTTGGAGTTTTAGGTACCAATGATCCAAAGGTGATGCAGACAAATATTGATTCACGCCGCGATAACACTCCAGAAGGAGCAAAACGTAGAGCTGAACTCAAAATAGCACTTGAGCTCAAAGATTATGAATTTAATGCTCATGGCGTTGAACTCGGTCAACGTTATGCATCAAGCGCAGTTGTGAAAGATGGAACACCAGAACCAGCATTTACACGCGACTCTGAACTTTTCTATCACCCAACAACATGGCCAGGAGCACGCGTGCCACATGTGTGGGTAGGTAAGAACGGTTTTAAGGTCAGCACAAAAGATCTTGGCGGTTATGGAAAGTTTGCACTTCTTACCGGCATTTCAGGTGCGCCATGGGAGAAGGCTGCAAGTGCTGTTTCTAAAGAGCTAGGTGTAGATGTCAGTGCCTACATCATTGGTCCAGGACATGAATACACAGATCTCTATGATGACTGGGCTCGCGTCCGTGAAGTCAATGAGGATGGCTGTGTGCTTGTCCGTCCAGATAACTATGTTGGCTGGAGAAGTATGAGCATCCCAAGTGATCCCCAGAAGGTGCTCCTTGATGTCATGAAATCTATTTTGAATAGGAAATAGCATGTCAACATTTATCGCTCACACCGTACGAACCCATGTGGGCAAGTACGGCGGAGCTTTAGCTGAAACGAGAGCAGATGATTTAGCGGCATCTGTGATCACGGCGATCTTGGAACGCTCAAAGATTTCCGGTGGCGAGATCGATGAAGTGATTTTTGGCGCAGCAAATCAATCTGGTGATGACAATAGAAACCTTGCGCGTATGGCGCTCTTACTTGCAGGAATGCCAAATACTGTTCCCGGTTACACGGTCAACCGTTTATGCGCATCGGGCTTGCAAGCAATTGCAAATGCTCACGAATCAATCCTGGCTGGGCGAAATTCTGTTGTTATTGCAGGCGGTGCTGAATCGATGACACGTGCACCTTGGGTAAGTGAAAAACCAAGTAAGGCGTGGGCAAAGCCAGGGCCAACATTTGATACGGCGCTTGGGTGGAGATTTATTAACCCAATGATGGCAAAGCATGATGAAGGAAGAACAGTTCTTTCACTCGGTGAGGCAACAGAGAAACTTGCAGCAGAACATAAAATCTCTCGTAAAGAAAGTGATGAGTGGGCCGCTGCCTCTCATCAAAGAGCTGCTGCAGCGTGGGAGAGTGGTTTCTTCACATCTGATGTCATCGCTGTTCCAGGAAGTGAAAAGCTCACTATCGATGAAACAATCCGCCCTGCAACAACTCTTGAAGCACTGACAAACCTCAAATCTTCATTTTCTGCTAGCGGAGTAATCACCGCAGGAAACGCATCGCCACTATCTGATGGTGCAAGCGCCGTTCTTGTTGCATCAGATGAAGGTCTAGCAAAGCATGGACTTACATCTAGAGCGCAGATCCTTGGTTACCAGGTAGCGGGTGTTGCTCCTTATCAATTTGGTATTGGACCTGTTCCTGCAATAAGAAAGTTACTGGAAGCTGCGGGAATGTCGATGGGCGATATTGATGCGATTGAAATCAATGAAGCTTTTGCTGCGCAAACACTCGCTTGCATAAAAGAATTGAAACTTGATCCAGATAAAGTAAATACAAAGGGTGGCGCAATTGCTCTTGGTCATCCACTTGGTTCATCTGGTTCACGTCTCATTGGGACACTGATCAAACGCCTTGAGGTCGATAATCTAGAATTTGGTATTGCATCACTCTGTATCGGGGTTGGCCAAGGCGCCGCGATGCTTCTTCGCCGAGCGAACTAAAACACCCTTATTTACGCCTAAATCTGCCTAGATAGGCTTGTGTCTATCGTTGTGGTTTAGGTCACACAGGCGTACCTTAATTGCACGTCCTCTTAGTTCCCCATAAAGGAAGTGGAATTTACAAGTCAGATGACCTGTAAAAAAAATTCACGGAGAAGGAGCAAGTCGTATGGCAACAGATGTTACAAACGAAGCCGAGACAACTTGGCGTAAATGGGTATCTGCAAATCCAATGGGCGGAGCCCTTATAGCTGGATTTGCTGCAACAAATATGGCGACTATCTGCGGTACATGGTTGCATGGCATTGGCCTTCCTGATCTCAATTGGCCACTTACCAACGGCGCGCTACTACTGCCAAAGCAATCAATGGTTGCTCAGTTCTGGGCTGGCGGAATCTTGCATTTCTTCAACGGAATTATCTTCGCCGTGATGTATGCACTTGTTGTGCATGCAAAGCTTCGCTTCCTGCCTAATAACAGCGGAGGCAACATTGCTAAGGGAATGATCTACGGAGTTCTTCTTGCTCTATTTAGTGGCTTGTTCATGGTGCCTTGTGTCTACTACCCACATCTAGGAGCTGGTTTCCTCAGCCTTGGATTTGGTATTAAGACAGTCTTAGCAGTTGTCGTATGGCATTTGATCTACGGCTTCTTCTTAGGTTCTATCTATAATCCAAAAGCTAGGGATTAATTTCTGTAAATAATTTGCAGATCTCCAGAACCGGCTGGTCAAGTAATTGATCAGCCGGTTCTTTTATTGAAAGAAGTATTTATGAAAAAGCAATTGAGAGCGCGAGTGCTAGGTCTACTTAAAGCATCACACTTTGGCCCTACCGTGCTTGTTGTAACAATCTCGTTTTTGCTCTCTCTTTCACAATTCTCAACAATCAAATCATTGGTAATAGCCTTTGCAATCCTTGCAGGGCAATTCGTTGTTGGCTGGACAAATGATTTGCTGGATTACCCACTTGATCTGGCGGCAGGGCGCAAGAAGAAACCACTCGTTGCTGGCGATATTTCTCAAAGCTTTCTTAAAACTTCAATCTTTATTGCACTTATTTTTGCTCTAACGCTTTCACTCATCGGGCCTCTTAGTTTTAAGGGAACTTCAATACATGCTCTTGGTATAGCAAGTGCTACTGCATATAACTTTGGCCTCAAGAAAACTCTCGTCTCACTTCTTCCATACGTCATCTCCTTTGGCGCAATGCCATGGGCCGTTTATGTAGCAGCAGGTAGCACTCCACCAGCCTGGCTCTATCTTGGATTTATTGCATTTGCTAGCGCTTTTCACTTTCTCAATGTTCTCAAAGACTTAAATTGGGATATCTCTCAGGGAGTTCTCGGATTACCTCAGCGATTAGGGAAAAGGAAAAGTATTGCTATAGCTGCATGCTTAGTCGTAGGAGGGCTTTTTGATGTTGCGGTGAGATAATTAAGATATGAAGCACATTCAAAAGCTTCCTATCTATCTCACGGTCATTACCTTAATCGGCTGCACCTATGCGTGGACGATGGCAATGGTGAGAGGTTTTTCTAATCAAAGACTTGTCTGTCTAGGTCTAAAACACGATGGCTCTTGTTCAGTAGTGAGCAAGATTTATTGGACAGATAATACGATCCTCTGGCTTGTGCCATATATTCTTATAATTCTTTTAGCCACCTGGCTCATTGCAGCGAAAATTCTTCCTAAGAACACACCGTCACCTCTTATAACCTTTTTATTTCTTATCAGCTTTGCCTTGATTTTTTCCTTTGCTTTCACACAAGATAGTCAGAAGAGGCCCCATTTGGATCATGTAAAGCTATCGGCGCAACCGTGAGTAAATCCTTTGCTGCACACTGGTCAGACCCATGGTGGCTTACTTTTCGCTATTGCACCTTTGCCACATCAGCTGCAACGCTCATACTTCTCTTTTTAGTCTTTGCTGCTCACAAACCATGGATGAGCGCTCTTAAGGTTTCAATTCTTGTAAATATAGTTGGCTATATATTTCTTCTGGTCCGCGGAATTCAACTGCGCTAAAGCGCTATTTAGCGAGCAGTAACGTAAGTTTCACGCACATCTCGGCGGCGCATAACATTTTGCAACAGATTCAGATGCCCCGCTCTAAAACCAGCAGCAGATGAGAGTAAGTAGTAATTCCACATACGTCTAAATCTTTCATCATAAGCAGGGATTTCTTTCCACTTGGCATTGATGTTCTTGTGCCAAGCCATAAGAGTTCTGTCGTAATCAGGGCCAAAGTTATGGACATCTTCGATGATCCATTTCTTCTCCGTTGCAGAGGCGATCTGCGTAAGAGAGGGAAGAACACCGCCCGGAAAGATGTAGCGATCAAAGAAAGGATCGGTCCGCTGCTTTGTTTCATTAGAGGTAATCGTGTGATGAAGCATCATCCCGCCTGGGGCTAAGAGTTCATCGCACTTAGCAAAGAAGGTTTTGTAGTTCTTTGGTCCCACATGCTCCATCATTCCCACAGAGACAATGCGATCAAATTGTCCGGTGAGATCCCGGTAATCTTGTTGGATAAAGGTAATTCCAAGGCCTTTTGATTTTTGCTTGGCAAGTTTTATCTGATTATCTGCTGGTGAGATACCAACTGCCTCTACACGATATCTCTTTACCGCATAGCGCAAGAAGCCGCCCCATCCGCTTCCGATATCTAAAACTCTCATTCCTGGCTTAAGTGCAAGCTTTCTAGCAATCAGATCAAACTTTGCAATTTGGGCTGCAGGCAAAGTCTTTGCCTTTGCCCAGTATCCACATGAATATGCCATCTCAGGATCGAGCATGCGTGCATAGAGATCATTACCAATGTTGTAGTGATGTTTTGCATTACTTGCAGCCTTCTGCTTCGTTTGGTTGTTCAGCAGGTAACTGCGAATAGTGTGGGCGGCAAGAGAGGGTGATGGACGAAGAAGAGTAAGAATGTCGATAGCAAGAAATTTGGTGAGCATCTGATCTATAGCCTGGCAATCCCACCAACCATCCATATAACTTTCAGCAAGACCAAGTTGTTTCTGGGCTAGAACTCTGTCCCAGAGCTTAGGGTTATGCACATGGATGGAGTACGCCTCCGGGCCATTCACGCTAATTCCTGCTTGGGCAAGGAGTTTCATCGCGACTGATTGGCTAGACATATTCTAATTTTCGCACGAATGAAATGAAGCCACAAGGAGATAATTCAATTACTCTTCAACCATGATCAACGTTGATGGCCAATCCCTAGAAATCCTGCGCAAGCGCACGAGCGCTAAGTGGACTACTGCCCCTAGTGATGTGCTGCCGATGCCTGTTGCTGAGATGGATTTTGAGATTGATCCTGCGATCAAAGCACGCCTGCATGCTCTCGTTGATTCTTCAGATACAGGATATGCAGGAAACAATTCTGAATTACGAATGAACCTTGCGGCATATGCCAAGGGCGCATGGAACTGGGAGCTAGATCCCGAGCAGGTCTACACATGCGGGGATGTTGGCGTTGGAATGGTTGAAGTAGGAAGAGCGGTAACAAAGCCAGGTGAGAAAGTAATGATCAATACACCTGTCTATTTGAATATGCGCAACTGGGCTAATCGATTAAATCTTGAAGTAGTAGATGCACAGATGATCAAAAATGGTATGCACTACACCTTGGATTTTGATGCAATCGAAGCAGGATATAAATCAGGAGTGAAAGCACATTTCCTCTGTAATCCTCATAATCCAACAGGAACTGTCTTTACTCAGCAAGAACTTAGCCGCCTTGCAGATCTTGCAAAACAATACGGAGTGATTGTTCTGAGCGATGAGATTCATGCTCCTATAACCTATGAAAAGGGTGCTTTTCATCCCTTCCTCAATGTGAGTGAGAATGCTCGTGAAGTTGGAATTTGTGTTACCTCAGCAAGTAAGGCATGGAACCTTGCCGGGCTTAAATGTGCTCAGATCATTACTCAACATGAAAAGATGAAAGCAATCGTGGAGGCAATGCCGATGGCGGTGCGCTTTGGCGCATCACACTTTGGTGTGCACGCTGGCGCAGTTGCTTTCACCTGCACCGATTGGCTTGAGGGCGCCATGGCGACCCTCGATCGCAATCGTAAGTTCTTAGCAACAGAGTTAGCAGAAAAGCTTCCACAGGTGAACTACAGAGTCCCTGATTGTTCCTATCTCGCTTGGCTTGATGTCACCGCCCTTGATTTAGGTGAGGATCCTTCAAAGACCATTCTTGAACGTGGCAAATTACTTGTGAGCAATGGAATCTTATTTGGCCCTCAATCTCAAAACTTCGTGCGTCTAAACTTTGGCACAAGTGCGCAGATTATTTCGCAAGGCGTTGATCGACTAGCTCTTGCTGCAAAGAAGTAAATAGTGCTTGGCGGGATAAATAACGGCTTATTTGCTAAAAGCTTTGCGGGTTTTCTTATTGTTGCCCTATTGGCGCTCTTTCTTCGCTGGGCTTTTTCTCACGGCAACACCATTATTGAAAGACCAAAGAGATTGGGCAAGACAGAGGACTACGGACTATTACGTTCTGTGCACTCACCCAAAAATCACATAGAAGGAGAGATGCTGCGTCAGAAGCTACAAGCAGCAGGGGTGAAAGCAACTCTTACACAAACACTGAGCGGACCAGAGCTCATGGTTTTTAGCAAAGACCTCAAGATTGCCAAAGCGATCCTTCAATCTGATTAAGTTCACTTCTTCAAGTTTTTAATTTTTTATACGTACAAATAGGACATTTGAGTGCTATCACCCTGAAGTCGCCCTGTTCATCTAGTGATTTAAGCCATATCTCGGAGTATCTTCCATCCACCAGATGGCTGGGCGACAAGGCAAAGCCACGGTGAAGGAATGGAAAGGTTCACATAGATGAATAAAGCAAATCCAATTCCCCTTGGCTTACTTGGTTATGGCATGTCAACTGTTCTTCTCAGTTTTGCAAACATTGGCACGTATCCACTTGGCGGTATGGTCTTCACAATGGCAATCTTCTTTGGCGGAATCGCCCAGATCATTGTGAGCATCATGCTCTATTCAAAGGGCGATTCATTTGGAACCACAGCATTTGGTGGTTACGGATGTCTCTGGCTCAGCTTTGCTTTCATGAATATCGGCGGAGCTCACGGATGGTGGTCAGTATCTGGTAAAGATGTCGGCTACTACCTACTTCTCTGGGCCGTCTTCACAGTAGGCCTTGCTTGGGCATCAACAGTTGCTCCAAGTGTTCTCACAATTGTCTTGCTACTGACAATCGTCCTTCTTGGTTCCCTAGGAATTGGCGCCATCAATGGCAACGCTTCACTTTCAAAGTTTGGTGGTTACGAGGGAATCCTTACAGGCGCCCTTGCTGTCTATCTAGCTTTTGCCTTCCTCATCAACGAAATGCACGGAAATAGCAAGCTACCTATAGGAAAACCGTTTCGCTCATAGGTAACTGATAAATTTGCCCCACCCTTTCTGGCTAGTTAAGGTGGGGCAAATTTCATCAACCCAGACCCGAGAAATGGATAAAAATGAACGTTATTGAATTTACGCCAACCGCCGATCAACTGAACTACACCTTTGGTGGGGCCGGACCTGTCATGAAGATTAAGCCGGGAACTGCGCTTAAGCTCTGGACAGAAGATGCATTCAATAACACGATTAATAAAGTTACAGATCTATCAAGTGAAAAAGTTGACCTTCGTTATGTCAATCCACAAACAGGACCTTTCTATGTTGAAGGCGCAGAGCCAGGAGACGCACTAGCAATTCATATCGTTGATATGAAGCCTGCGCGCGGCCATGGCGCTTCAAGCACCATTCCTTTCTTTGGTGGGCTTACCTCAACTGATAGAACAGCGATGCTTCAAGACGCTCTGCCTGACACCACATGGATTTATGAAGTAAATACAGAGAAAAACACAGTTGGTTTTCAATCACGCTTCGGCAAATTTAATGTTGAGCTTCCTATCGAGTGCATGTTTGGAACAATCGGTGTCGCGCCAGCTGGCGGAGAAGTCAGATCAGCTTTAGTTCCAGAACGCTTTGGCGGCAATATGGACTCTCCTGAAGTGAGAAAAGGCTCCACGGTGTATTTAGGCGTGAATGTTGAAGGCGCACTGTTCTCTGTTGGAGATGGTCACTACCGTCAAGGTGAAGGTGAAGCATGTGGCACAGCAGTTGAAGGGGCAATGAATTCAATTATTTTAGTTGACCTGATTAAGGGAGCTGCTCCTGCATGGCCCCGCATTGAAAATGATGAATTTTATATGGCAGTTGGATCATCTCGTCCTATGGAAGATTCTTGGAGAATTGGTCAGATTGAATTAATCAGATGGTTCCAAGATCTCTATGACTTACATCAGATGGATTCCTACCAACTTCTCTCACAGATTACTAAGACACCTATCGCAAACGTTGTGGATGCTAACTACAGCGTTGTTGTTAAAGCAGCAAAAGAATTGCTACCCAATGTCAGTGCATTTAAGGGTATGCATGAAAGCCTCAAGGAACGTTCCAAAGGGCTCGCACTCTAAGAAGACCACACTAGGAGAGGATCGACATGGATCTAAAGATGAAGGGCATGAATGCCATCGTTACCGGTGGTACTAAAGGCATTGGACGCGCGATTGTTGAGTCATTAGCCGCAGAGGGCGTTAACGTTTCTTTCTGCGCTAGAAATGCTGATGAAGTTAAAAAGACTGAAGCAGACCTCGCTAAGAGTGGAGCAAAGGTTTCAGGAACTGTTGTTGATGTTGGAAATCAAGCCCAGCTAGAAAAGTGGGTCAATGACTCTGCTAAATCACTTGGCGGTCTAGATATCGTGGTCTGTAACGTCAGCGCACTTGCAATCCCTGAAAGTGAAGAGAATTGGCAGGCATCTTTGAATGTAGATGTCATGCATACTGTTCGCACATGCCGGACAGCAATTCCTTACCTAGAGAAGAGCAAGAACGCTTCGATTGTTAATATCTCTAGTGTTTCTGGCCGTGAAGCAGATTTTGCTGGCGGTCCTTATGGAACAGCAAAGTCAGCGATCATCGCTTACACCGCTCATCTTGCCTTCTCACTTGCTGAGAAGAAGATCCGCGCAAACACCGTCTCACCTGGAAATACTTATTTCCCAGGCGGAGTATGGGAGAACATTGAAAATGGAAACCCAGACTTGTTTAAGTTTGCTATGGGTCTAAACCCAACAGGTCGCATGGGAACACCACAAGAACAAGCATTTGCAGTAACAATGCTTGCTAGCCCACTTGCTTCCCGTATCTCAGGAACAAACTTGGTAGTAGATGGAGCCCTCACAAGAGGAATTCAATTCTAGAAAAATAAAACCCAAGGGCTCCTAGGAGTCCTTGGGTTTTTTCACGCCTATTTACTTCAAGAAAGTAACGTGCCTTGGCTCAAGTTCATCTAGTGAATTAACTCCCAAGAGTTTCATCGTGCGAACCATCTGAGTACGAAGGATCTCAAGTGTGCGCTCAACGCCTTCTTGACCACCAGCCATCAAGCCATAGAGATAAGCACGGCCGATATATGTGAACTGCGCGCCCAGTGCGATTGCAGCGATGATGTCCGCTCCATGCATGATTCCTGTATCCATATGGATCTCTAGGTCAGTTTTAAATTCACGCTTAACCTCTGTTAACAAGTGAAGAGGAATAGGTGCGCGATCTAATTGGCGACCGCCATGGTTAGAAAGAAATATTGCGTCCACGCCGTAATCGGCGCATCGTTTAGCATCTTCAAGGGTCTGTATTCCTTTAACGGTGAGTTTTCCATCCCATTGCTTTCGAATCCATACTAAATCTTCAAATGTCATTGTTGGGTCAAACATAGAATCTAAAAGTTCTGCAACTGTTCCATCCCAGTTAGACATGGATGCAAATTCCAAGCCAGGGGTAGTAAGAAAGTTCCATACCCACTCAGGACGAGGAAGAGCGTTCACTACTGTTTTAAAGGTGAGCTTTGGGGGAACGGTCATACCGTTTCTGTTATCGCGAAGACGCGCACCTGCTGCAGGGGCGTCAACGGTCAACAACAAGTTCTTTACTCCTGCTTTTTTAGCGCGTTCAACGAGTGCCATACTTCCTTCACGGTCTTTCCACATATATAACTGAAACCAATTTGTTCCATGTGGCGCAGCGCTCATCACATCTTCAATAGATGTTGTTCCAAGTGTTGAAAGAGAGAAGGGAATACCAAACTTCTCTGCAGCCCTTGCTGCTGCGCGCTCACCCTCTGAGTGCATCATGCGGGTGAAACCCGTAGGAGCAATTCCCACAGGCATCTTAAAAGTTTGTCCAAGAGTTGTTCGTGTTAAATCAGCTGTTGAAACGTCCTGCAGAATATTTGGGTGAAAAGTAATGTCTAAAAATGCTTGGCGCGCTCTTGCAAGGCTAATCTCAGCATCTGCTGCGCCATCTGTGTAATCAAAAGGTCCTTGTGGCGTGCGCTTCTTAGCAATATCTCGTAAATCCCAGATCGTTAAAGCTTTTTGCAGACGAGCTTGGCGCCGATGAATACTGGGCAGAGAAAACTTCAAGAGTGATGAAAGTTCGCCAAGATGCGGGAATTGTCTTTTAAAGTTATTTCCCACAAAGACTCCCTTCCTCGTTTACTGCTGATAGATGAATATACGCGAAATTAGAGATGGGCGGCAGACTCTAAGAGCGCCATCGCTGCGTTATGACCTGGAATACCACTCACACCGCCTCCACGGATGGCACCTGCGCCACAAATAAAGATATTGGGATGAGTTGTCTCAACGCCCCAAGATGCTGGTGTTCCATCTTCTCTAAAGGGAAACGACAAATCTTTATGGAAGATATTGCCCCTCGGCAACGATATTGACTCTTCTAAATCAAGAGGAGATTTCACTTCAATACATAAAGTGCCATCTGAGTTCTTTGCCAAGCACTCTTCAATGGGATCTAGAAGATATCTGTTGAGTTGGCGAAGAAGTCTTGCAGTAATTTCTTTCTTTGTTCCTTCGTTATCTTTATCAAAGAGCGCTGCAGGAGTGTGAATACCAAAGAGCGTGAGCGTCTGATAGCCAGAGGCAACGAGTTCAGGTGAAAGTATTGATGTGTCCGTGAGCGTATGGCAATACATCTCGGCGGGAATAACATCAGGGACTATCCCTGCTGCGCTTTGTGCGTATGCCTTCTGCAGATCGCTATAACGCTCATCAAAGTGAAATGTTCCTGCAAACCCTTGCCGTGGATCTACTCCGCTTTTAAGTCTAGGAAGTTTGCGAAGAAGCATATTGATCTTTACTTGGCTTCCTTCCAATGATTTTGGTGCGGGTGTTCCCATCAACTTTGCAAGAACTTGCGGAGCGCAGTTTGCAAGGATGTATTCACCTGTGTAACTGCGCCCATCAGAACATGTCACAACTCGCTCAGATGAGATCTCTGTGACCTCGGCAGAGGTTTTAAAGGTGACACCTAGTGATGTTGCCTTATTGGTGAGCTCTTTTACTAAATGACCCATGCCGCCTTTGGGTACGCGCCACTCACCAGTGCTATTTCCTACCAAGTGATACAAGAAGCAACGATTAGCAGCAAAGTCATGCGCGTTAGCAAATGTTCCAATAAGGCCGTCAGTGAGCACAACGCCGCGCACAAGATCATTCTTAAACCGCTCTTCAATGACTTCACCTATGGGTTTTTCAATAAGTGCATCCCAAATCGGATGGCTCACCGCAGCGCGCAGCTCGCTGCGCGTTGGCAGAGGCCCCAGCATTGTTGGCGCTACTACTTGGGCAAAGTGCAGAACTTCGTTATAGAAATCTTTCCATGAGGAGAATTCGGAATCTGAGCCTGTGAGAGCAGCAAAGCTTTCCTCGGTCTGTGTATTCCAATCACTTGAAACAAATAGTCCACCATCAACTTCAGGTGTATAGGAAGCAACATCTCGCCCAAGAGTTTCAAAGGAAAGCCCTAGATCATCAATGATCTTTTGAGGCAGTAGCGATACTAGATATGAGTAACGCGAAAGTCTTGCCTGGAACTCAGGAAATACTTGTTGGGAGACTGTTGCACCGCCCAGAGATTCTTCTTTCTCAAGAATAACAACGCTCTTACCTGCCTTAGCTAAATAACAAGCAGCGACGAGGCCATTATGCCCACCACCAATAATTACGACGTCATATGAGGCGCTCATGGCTTAAGTATTGCCGTCAGAGAGATAAAGCAAAAGGACCCAAGAAATAAATCTTGGGTCCTTTTGTAGAACATCCCACTGACTACGGGGAGTTTGACTCTACTCCCTTTAAAGATAATTTCCACTGAGAAAAGAGAAGAGGCCCGGAAAATAAATCCCGGACCTCTTATAGAACATCCCCTTGACTAAGGACTTCAACTCTACTCCTTTTGCCAAGAATCGCTAGTAGAAAAGAGAAGAGGCCCGGGAAATAAATCCCGGACTTCTTATAGAACATCCCACTGACTACGGGGAGTTTGACTCTACTCCACAAGTAATTGTTATTCACACTGACAACATCTAAAAGTTTTTCACACTTCCACTTCCCATACGTTCTCCACTACGCCTCTGTAGCTCAACGGATAGAGCACCCCCTTGACTAAGGGGAGGTTGTGGGTTCGAATCCCACCAGGGGCAGAAATGCGAAATAACTCGGTTACTAGTCAAAACCGAGTTATTTCTACATTTGCCTTGGTACTGTGAAATACTCTTCTTATGAACAACATAGGCGATGTCATCCGAGATTCTTTTAGTAAATACACCCAGTTTGCAGGTCGGATGAAGCGCAGGGATTACTGGCAGTGGTGGCTCTTTTGCCTACTTACCTATATCGCATCAGGAATTCTAGATGGGGCGATCTCTAGTGGCACCTCACTCTTAACTGACCTTGCCGTTCTTGTTCTCTTTATTCCATCCATAACAGCAGAGACTAGGCGTCTGCATGATGTGGGCAAGCGCGGTTGGTGGCTACTTATTCCTTTTGCAAATATCTACTTCTTCGTTCAGCCCTCAGAAGGTGATAATCGCTTTGGCCCTGCGCAGCGCTAATACGCTTTTAAGGCAAAAAGCAGTTTTAAATAATTCCTTGCTCTAAACCAGCAAGCACTTCTTGCGCACGTATTTTTAACTCTGGTAGATCACTCAGACGATTTAAACCAAATACTTGCTGGCTCATGCGGTGGTTCTTTGCAAAGGTTTCTCTGTGGCGATCAAGGAAATCCCAATAGAGCGTTGTAAAGGGGCATGCGCTATCTCCAACGCGTAGCTTGGGGTTATAGACACATCCCTTGCAGTAATTAGACATTCGGGAGATATACGCGCCCCCTGCTGCATATGGCTTTGTCATCATCGCCCCGCCATCTGCGTGAACTCCCATACCAATGACATTGGGAACCATCACCCACTCACTTGCATCGATAAATACCTCTCGCATCCAATCAAGAAATTCTTGGGGGTTAGTTCCTGTTATCAGCGCGAGGTTTGAAAGCAGCATTAAACGAGGAATGTGATGCACCCACGCTCGATCTTTAATATCACCTACTGTCTGCGCCATACATGCCATCTTTGTTGCGCCAGGATCACTAAAAAGCGGAAGTAGTTTTCTCTCCGCGCTCAGTTGGTTGTTCTCTCGGTAGGAAGGACCAAGAAACCAATACATTCCGTTCACATATTCTCGCCAGCCGATGATCTGGCGGATAAAGCCTTCCGCAGATTCAATAGGAATACCCCCGGTCTTAAATTCTTTTATGGCTGCGCTTATTACCTCACTTGCATGCAGGAGTCCGTTATTTAAGTAAGGCGAGAGCAGAGAGTGATGAAGCGCCCAGTTTTGCGTAGTCATCGCATCTTCAAGAGGACCAAACTGGGCAAAATGATTACTCATGAAGTTCTTGGATTTATCGCCCAGAGTCCCGCATCCAGAGCTCGATGCACGCTAGCTGCAAGAAGCAATCCGTTATTTGGGTCTTCAGTCCCACCACTTGCCACCGGGATTATGTGCGCCGCATCAAGCATTTCGGTAACGTCAAGAGATGTAAT
>Ga0118677_10010213_pt1 | contig 14421 bp, 10 predicted proteins | sample AliMusrvi5mmetaG_FD_86154 | JGI IMG/M metagenome (GOLD analysis project Ga0118677, IMG submission 86154) | reverse complement strand
GGGGCCGGGACAGCGGCGGCCGCCTGGTGGCGGTCCGCAGGCACCCGATGGTTCAGGCACCTACCAGTTGCTCGACGTTCACGGTGCCGGTGCTCAGCGCAGCGATCCCAAAACCGGCGACCCGACTGCCTTTCCGCATGGCCGCGGCCCGCAAGGCGACGTCGTTCGCATTAACAATTTCGTCCGCCTCGTACGCGACGCGAGCGCGAAGTGAAGGTCAGGCCATGCTCCCGTTCGCCGTTCGACAGGTAGGGCGAGGGCCTCCGGCCCCGCCGTGACAGTCGCGAACCAGAAGCGCGCCAAACACGGCATGGCTAGGACGCCGTCGCCCTACGGGTAGCTGGTGTGGCCGTAGATGCCGGCAAAGGTTCTGTCGGGGTCTCGATCTTCTTGGCGGCCGTTTCGGGTATACGCGGAATTACTCCGCAGGTCGCTTCGCCCCTCGGGCGACGGTGACGATTGCGTTGAGTTTCTGTTCAATCTCAGTGCGGATATCTTCCGCGATCTCCGCCGGTTCAATTAGATCGGCAAGCACATGATAATTGCGTTTGAAGAGGAGTTGCGTCATATCAATGCGCTTGTAGAAGTTCTTGAACAGAGGATCGAGAAAGTCGTCGGTGACCTTAATATCGGAGGACCACGGCGATGGCTTGTCGGTCACCTGTAGCGCATTCTCCAGTTCTACGATGCACTGGCGCATCAACTCCGCGCGTCGGTCGGATTCGGCTCGACCAAAGAGATCGTCTGGCTGGTCGTGACGGGCGAAACGTTCGAGAACTTCTCGAGTCACGAGATAGTTTTCCACCTCGCGCCGAGACCAAGAGAGTATCTGTAGGCCCGGTGTGGATCCCGGTGGTGGCGCTAGTCGGTCAAAAATGGCAAGCCCAATGAGTTCAGGTTTTGCTTCGCGAAGTCCGTGAAAGACATCGCGGGCGTGATCTGGGATGTTGGTCTTGACGTAGTGAACAGGCGGCTCTTCTAAGAACGCAACGGCTTCATGGTTAAGTTTCCGGGCCAACGAGCGCAGAATGGCCAGATCGGTCGAACCCTCCAAAAAAAGCATCCACCCCTTGTTCTCAGCTAGATAGTAGAGTTCAAAGGGAATACTCTTAAGAGCCTTTGCCGCCTGGCTCTTTTGGCGGTTATCGAGGCGGTGCGGCGCGCCGATAAACGCGACAACGACATCGCGCTCGGCGGCCTCATTGAGCACCACCTCCGAGTGACTGGCAGCGATGATCTGGCTGCCCATGGCTTTTGCGACATCGGTGAGGAGGTTGTAGGTTTCTCGCTGGCGAATGACTTCGAGGTGAGCATCAGGTTCGTCGAGCAGCAATGCACTGTTGCGGTTTTGGTAGAGGTAGGCGAGCAGGAGCAGAGTTTGCTGAAATCCGCGTCCGGCTGATGAAAGATCTAGGACCAAGCCTCCCTGTTGTTCATATTGCATCCGCAGTTCACTGCGTTCGGGTATATACTGCGGGGGAAGGAGTTTGACGCGGAAGAGCCGCTCGACGTGGGCTGTCAGTTTGTCCCAGACATTGCCGTCTTCAGCTGTGTGAACACGGTGGCAAAGGTTACGGAGGACTTCGGCGGTTCGACCCTCGCCGATCAAAACTCCGATTTCGCCGGGTTCCTTGCGGAATTCCTCGGCGGCGAGACCGGACATCGGGGGCAAATAAGCGACGTGCGTACCGAGGGCTAGCCCGAGAAGTCGATCGCGTTCCTCTTTTGACTCTGGCCAGTGCGATGCGCGGCAATAAAAGGACTCCTCGTTGGCAAAGTCGAATTCCAGTCCGAACGACCAGGTTTGCCCCTGGGTAATGCCGTCAACGGTAATCTGGAAAGTAACGTTACTGGTTTTGGGTTTGGGCTTGCCATTTTTGTCAATGACACGCTCCACGTCACGAACGTGCAGGTCTCGCCAGAGTAATCGGGCGCTGGGTATTGGTATAGAAACGAGATCGCGGCGGTTGATTGTGACGCCTATGCGCTCGCGAGCGCTGCTGTCCTTGCGCTTCTCCGCCCACCTGCGGAGACCGATGTCCCAAAGAGTGAGAGCTTGGAGCGAGGTTGTCTTGCCGGAATTGTTCGGACCGATAAAGACGACGGCTTCCGCGAGTGGCACCTCGGCATGTACCAGTCTTTTGAAATTGTCGATCGTCAGTTTGGTAAGCATATTGCGAAGCAACCTCTTACTTGGTGCGGTAGAAAACAAAAATGTCTTCAGCCATTGGCTCGAAGTATGACAAGGTAGGCTGGCTCGTGCAAGTCCGGGGTTGGTTGCCTTTGTCGAGCCCGGACCTCCGGACCAGCAGTGGCGCAGCACGGGCACACGCACAGTCGCGGCGCCTACAGCGAGAGGCCCTCTATCCCAGATTGCGTCGAGTAGGTTGAACGAATTCCAAGGGACGCCTGCCGTGGACGAGGTCGAAGCGCTCCGTCGTACCGTGCAGGTGTTGAGTGCACGTGCATCCTTACTGGCATCAGCCTCTTCTTCCCAGCAATTCTTGGTAGTCCGCGCAGTGCCGCTTGCGCTGGCAAGCTTCGCATTCAGCGCCCATCCAGACGCGGTCGAACTGGGCCATGATCGCGTTTACAAGGCTGGGTTCGTCGGTGACGAATCCAGCCTCGAAATTGCGACGAAGGTTGCTTTTTGCGCCCATGCCGGCGCCGGTCAGGTTGGCGCTGCCGGTGTAGGCGAATGTCCCGTCCACGATCACGATCTTGAAGTGCACACGCGGGCACAAGATACGTTCCAGGCCGGTGACGAGGTTAGGGTAGCGGTCGAAGTCCTTCCGGAACATCGGCCCCGGCTCCTTGGCGTGCAGCAGTCGCACGGCAACCCCGTTGGCGATCAACTCGGACAGAACCCCCAGAAACGGGATCATCCGTTTTCCGCGGTGCACGTGCAGGTCCTTGAGGTCGGACGTGGCGAGCCACAGAAATTCTTTGGCGGACGGAACGGCGGCTTGGATCACCTGCTCGTAGATCTGCCGGTCAGTGATGAAGGTTGCGTTCAAAATTTCACGGAGATGCGGAAGAGCGGAAAACATGGAGCCGTAGCCCTATTCTTCTCTGCTCCGCGCCCTCCGCGTCTCCGCGTGATTGACCTTCGTCATCCTGAACGCCTGACGCGTTTGGGCGCAGGATCGGGTTTGGGCGTCGCTTTTGTGCGGGTGGCGGTGGCGGGCTTCGCCGGCAGGTGCGGTGCGCTTTCCATCAGGCGCTGCGCAAAGTCGGTCAGCACGTTCATGTAGTTGATGTACGCGTCGTACGGGGAGGCGTAGGGATTGAAGTACTTGTGCACGTCGCCGTCCGCAAACCATTTCGTACACATATAATAGAAATGGTCCGACGTCTGGAGGTGCCGCCAGACTTTGAGCAGTTCCGGGTCGTTGAGCGCCTTGACGACCTTCTCCAGGTCGTACACGCCGCGGATGGCGTCGTTCTGCATATCATTGCCGATCCAGGCCGTGAGATCGCGTTCGACGTCGGCCCACGACACGTACTGCGGGACGTCGATCTGCGCCACCGGGGTATAGCGCGCGGCGGCTTCGGACGGCGTCTGGAACTGGAAGTCGGGGTGGGCGAGGATGGTGCCGGGGATCATCTTGAGGAACTCGAAGATGCCCGTCTCCTGCCACTGGTGCTCGCCGAATGTCTCGAAGTCCATGAACAGGTTGACGACTTCGCCGGCGGCGTTGATTTGATGAACCCACTTGGCGAATTTGTCGGCCGTGAGCGGGTATTCGGGCCAGTCGCGGTTGGAGAAGCGGAAGGCGATATCGTCGGATAGCCGATAGTTCTTCAGCAGCAGGCGGAGTTTCAGGCAGCCGGCGGGCTGGTAGACGAAGTTCGGGCTGCGCCAGCCCAGGACACGGTCGGCGCCCTCGGCCAGGATAGTCGTGTAGCCCAGCCGTTCGATTTCCTGGGCGAGGTCGTTGCTGTAGATCAGCTCTGTGTTGCGGAAGGCCGTCGGCGTCTGACCGAACAGGGTTTTGATGCGCTCGCGGTGGTGACTGACCTGTTCGCGGAACTCAGGCCGGGAGTAGAGAAACGACAGGGAATGGTAGTACGTCTCATCGAGGAATTCCACGCACTCGGTGTCGGCCAGCCGCTTGAAACTGTCCAGCACGGCGGGGTTATAGCGCTCGAATTGGTCGAGCGCTACCCCGGAGATGGAGTACGAAATCCGGAACGCGCCTTTGTGTTCCTTCAGCAAGGCGAGCAGGACGCGGTTGGCGGGCAGATAACACTTGGTGGCGACCTTGTTCAGGATTTCGCGATTGGCGGTCTCGTCCTCGTAGTCGCGCGAATGGCCGATATCAAAGTACGTGTAGTTGCGGAGGCGGGAGGGCTGATGAACCTGGAAATAGAAACAGATCGACGGCATGGGTGCTCTCCTTACGGGCACAGCCGCTGATAGACTGCCTGAATGTGATCGGCCGCCACATCCCATCGGATGGCCTGGAGCTCGCGGCGCCCGTTGCGGAGCAGCTCCCGCGAAAGCGCCGGGTACTTCAGAATGGCCAGAATCTTGTTGGCCAGATCGGTCACGTCCCAGAAATCGACCTTCAGAGCGTGGGTCAGCACCTCGGCCACGCCGGCATTGCGGGAGATGATGACCGGGACGTCGTAGAGCATCGCTTCAAGCGGCGAGATTCCGAACGGTTCGGACACGCTCGGCATGACATAGAGATCGGTTTCGGCGTACATGCGCTCGACCTCTTCGCCGCGCAGGAACCCTGTGAAATGGAAGTTGCGGCCGAGTCGCAACTGGCCGACGCGTTCGATCATGCGCGGGAGCATGTCGCCGACGCCGGCCATGACAAACGTGACGTTGGGCACTTTTTCAATCACGCGGGCCGCCGCCTCAACAAAATAGTCGGGTCCCTTCTGGAACGTGACGCGCCCGAGGAACAGCACAACCTTGCCGCCGCGCGGCCGGCTCGAGTGATAGATCGCACCGGCCTTGCGACGCGACACGGCGTTGTGCACCACGGTCACTTTTTCGGGTGGCACCTCGTAGCGGTTGACGAGAATGGAGCGCGTGTAATGGCTGACGGCGACGATGTGATCGGCTGCCGCGAGGCCCAGTTTTTCGAGGGCCAGGACGTCGGGGTTGGGCTTCTCGCCGCTTCGGTCATACTCCAGGGCGTGGACGTGCACGACGAGGGGCCGACCGCTCGCGTGTTTGGCGCGGATGCCGGCTGCGAACGTCATCCAGTCATGTACATGGATGAGGTCGAAGCGCTCGTTCCTGGCGAGGCGCTCGGCCGCCTCGCTGTAGCGTGCGACTTCGGCCATGAGGTTGCGGCCGTAGTCCGTTCGTGCGGTCAGCACGCTGGTCGCGGCCGCTCGTCGCCGGACGCGGGACTCGACCTGTTCGAGCACCCGCTGGTACTCCGGAGCGGACAGGTAGGGGACCAGGATGGAGTCGATTTCGCGGAGTTCGATATGGCGCAGGAGCGTCTCAAGGGACGGGGTTTCGCCGGACGGCACGGCGTCCGCATCCGGGTCGGCATCGCTGTCGGCCGCCACCAGGCGGACGTGGGACGTCCGGCCCGGGCCTGCGGTGTGGGGAATGACAAAGACGATTTCGGTCCCGTGCTGTGCCAGGGCCTTGGTCATCCCGAAGCAGGCAGTACCCAACCCGCCGCTAATGTGCGGCGGAAATTCCCACCCGAACATTAAGACGCGCATGACGCCTTTCAGGCGGGGATGCAGTCCTCGCGCCAGCAGCAGGCCAGATAGGGGCACGCCGGGGTTCCGGTGCCGAAGCACGGCGTATTCCCCTCCGCCTTTTGGATCGCGAGAATCAGTTCCGCCTTCTTCAATTTCCCGGCTTCGACTCCCAACGTCTTGGCCTTCTTCTTGATCTCCGGCATTTTCAGTTTCATAGTCTGTGCCTCCTTCTCATCACCCCGAAACGCGGGGTCTTCTCAAACCGGCAGTCTACGCTGTTGGGTCCGTCCCACAAAGCGTAATCAACCGGATCAATTCGGCCACGCTCCAGGCTTGCGCCGGGCATCCATGCGGCCGATGCGGCGGGTCGCCGTCCCAGATTTCTGGAATCTGGCCCAGGCCGGGGCCTTCCGCCGCATAGGCCAGCAGGGGCTCGATGCCGTCCAGCAACACATTGGCGGCCTGGCGCCGATTCGCGGCCGTCTTCAGGAAGGCCTCGGCGTAGTGGCCCAGCAGCCACGGCCACACCGTGCCCTGATGATAGGCGGCGTCGCGAGTTTCCTGATCGCCCTCATAGCGACCGCGGTACGCCGGGTTGCGGGGCGAGAGGGTGCGCAGGCCGAAGGGCGTGAGCAGTTCGCGGCGCACGGTGTCGACCACGGACAGCTTTTGCAGGGGATCGAGCGACGAGTAAGGCAGCGAGGCGGCCAAGATTTGGTTGGGCCGGATGGCACGGTCGAGCACGCCGTCGGCGAAGGCATCCGCCAGCGCCCGCGCATCGGGCATCCAGAACAGATTTACGAACGCGTCCCGGTGGCGGTCGGCGACATCAGATGGGAAGAGGCGTGGTTCGTCGAAGCGGTCGGCGAGTTCCTCGGCATAGCGCAGGGCATTGTACCAGAGGGCATTGATCTCGACCGCGTAGCCGTGGCGCGGCGTGACCGGCGTGCCGTTCACCATCGCATCCATCCAGGTGAGCTGGGTGGCGGCGTTGCCCGCATGCAGCAGGCCGTTCGGGCTCATGAAAATGCCGTGCCGCGTGCCCTCCGCATACCGGCGCAGGATACGCTGGATCACCGGCCAGCCGATTCGCCGCACCGCGTCGAAATCGCCGGTCCAGACCTGCATTTGTTGGACGGCCCACACATACCAGAGCGCGGCATCCACGGAATTGAACGCATGCTGCGCGGGATCCGTGGCGAAGAAGTTCGGGATCAGGCCGTCGCGTTCCTGCGCGCCCACGGAGGCGAGGATGGCCTTGCCGTCCTCGGGGCGGCCGGCGCAGAACGTCAGACCGGGGAGGGCAATCAACGTATCGCGGCCCCAGTCCTCGAACCAGGGATACCCGGCCACGACCGTAGGCCGGCCGGGCGTCCCACCGGGCATCGGCTTGGTGATGATGAACTGGCGGCCGGCGCGCAGCAACGTGGCGAGGCGGCCTGCCTGCTTGCGGTCGCGACAGACCGCCGCCGCTTGCTTGCGGTCGGCCGCGCCCGTTTCCAGGCGCCGTGCGATCTCGCGGTCCCACACGCGCCGGTTCAGCCCGGCTTCGTCGTTCAGCGAGGCCGAGACAATCACAACGCTGCCGGCCTTCACGGGGATCTCAAGCACGCCGGGGCGGAACAGATCTTCGTGGTGGTCGTAGCCCCGCTCGGCTTCGCGGAAGTATTCGAAGTTGTAGTACCAGAGGGGCGAGGGATGAAAGACCGACCTCAGATTGGTCTGGAAGAAGAGGGCGGGCAGGCCGTTGTAAGGCTGCACCTTGAAGCCGTTGGCGACGCGCCAGGGGCGGACCTGCAGCCAGGGGTCCTCCTTGCGGAGTTCGTGCATGCCGCGGAACGAGATGAACGGCTTGAGGCGCAACACGAACGGGACACGCGTTTCGCGGATGTCGTAGCGCACCAGCACGGTGTTCCGGCCGTGCAGGAAGAGGATGCTCTTTTCAATGCCGATATCGCCGACACGGTAAACGAAGCGCGGGCACTCGTCGTAGCGGAATTGTTCCAGGTACTCGTGTCCGTGCGGGAAATAGACACCCGGGTAACGGTGGCAGGCCAGATCGAATTCGCGGTCCCGGACCACCAGCGAATCCTCATACTTGGAAAGCAGAGCGAAACGGCCCGGCGGCTCGGCCAGGGCGGCGACAAGCAGCCCATGGTACTTGCGCGTGTTGCAGTTGAGAATGGTGCTCGAGGCGTAGCCGCCAAGACCGTTGGTTTCCAGCCATTCCCAGCCGAGCGCTTCCCTGATGTTCTGGCACCCTTTCTCGTCAACGGTAATCGCCATGTCCAGCCCTCGACTGCTCCTTGCACCCAAATGCGGCGTCACCGTAATAGTACGCACGTCGTGCCATGTCGAGCCCGTATTGCCGTGGTTGAAACACCGCGATTGTGCAAGCCTCGGATTGCGCCCGGCCTGCTGCGTGTACTATAGTCCCCGCCCATGACCAACACGCAGTTGCAGCCGGACTGGGAGAATCCCCAGGTGACGGGGCGGAACCGCGAACTGACGCATGTGCCTTGGGGTGCCTACGCCGACGAGGCCGGCGCACGCAAGGGCGACCGGCGGGCATCGCCGTTCGCCAAGTCGTTGAACGGCGATTGGGCCTTCCACTGGGCACCCAGGCCTGAAGCCGTGCCCGCAGGTTTTCAGGAACCGGCCTTTGACGACCGTGCCTGGACCCGGCTGGCCGTGCCCGGCAATTGGCAGATTCAGGGCGATTACGATCCGCCCGTCTACACCAACGTCGCCTATCCGTTTCAACCCGACCCGCCGCGCGTGCCGACTGACAATCCGACCGGCTGCTTCCGCACGACGTTCACGCTGACCGAAAATTGGCGCGATCGCGACGTGTTCCTGACATTCGAGAGCGTCGATTCCTCACTCACCGTCTGGATCAACGGCGTCGAGGTCGGCTACAGCCAGGACAGCCGCCTGCCTGCTGAGTTCAACATCACCGCCTTCATCAAGCCCGGGACCAATACGCTGGCGGCGCGCGTCCTGCGTTACTGCGACGGCACGTACCTCGAGGATCAGGACTACTGGCAGATGAGCGGCATTCAGCGCGATGTGACGCTGTTCGCCAAGCCGCGTGTGCATTTGCGCGACTTCACGGTCCGCACCGTGTTCGACTGCGAGTACCGCGACGCGACGCTCCAGGTCCGCGCCTATGCGGCCATCCCGCCGGGGCGTCCCCATTCAACCCCGGGCGGCATGATCGTGTATTCCCAAGTCGTGGGTTGGCAGATTGAAGCCATGCTCTACGATGTGGCAGGGACTCCGGTGCTCGCCGCGCCGCTTAAGGCGCCGCTCGCGTCGACATCACCCATGTACGGCGCGGCCAAGGACGAGGCCGGCAGTGCGTGGCTGGAAACCGCGGTCTCCGCACCGCGCCAGTGGACAGCCGAGACGCCCTATCTCTACACACTCGTGCTGACCCTGCGCAATCCGGCCGACGAGGTCGTGGACATCGAGAGCTGTCGCGTGGGGTTCCGGCAGGTGGAGATCAAGGACGGCATGGCGTTGCTTAACGGACGGCGCCTGGTCGTCCGCGGCGTGGACCGGCACGAGTTCAATCCCTGGCACGGCCGGGCCGTGACCGAGGCTGATATGCGCGCCGACATCCTGCTGATGAAGCAACTGAACTTCAATGCCGTGCGGACCAGTCACTACCCGAACGACCCGCGCTGGTACGACCTGTGCGACGAACTCGGCCTCTGCCTGGTCGACGAAGCCAATCTCGAAACGCACGGGATCGAGTCGCTCTTGTCCAAAGATCCGGCTTGGGCGTGCGCCTACCTCGAACGTGCGACCCGCATGGTACTGCGCGACAAGAATCATGCGTCCGTGCTGTTCTGGTCGTTGGGGAACGAGTCGGGGTACGGTCCGAATCATGCCGCCATGGCCGCCTGGGTGCGGCAGTACGATCCGACACGGCCGGTCCAGTACGAGAGCGGCTACCCGGGGTCGGCGATTTCGGACGTGCTGGTGCCGATGTATCCGGACCTGGATTGGGTGCGGCGCGAATTGGCGCGGCCCGACGAGCGGCGCCCGATGATCATGTGCGAGTACGCCTACGCCAAGGGCAACAGCACGGGCAACTTCCGCAAGTTCTGGGATCTGGTCGACGAGTTGCCGCGGTTCCAGGGCGGGTTCATCTGGGACTGGTCCGACAAGGCCATGCCGAAGCGTTTGCCCGACGGACGCACGGCCTGGCTGTATGGCGAACCCGGACTCGAACCCCGCGACACGGAGCGCATGTGCCTCAACGGCGTGGTGGGGCCGGATCTCGTGCCGCATCCTGCGGCGTGGGAAATCAAGAAGGTCCAGGCGCCGGTGTCCGTAACGGCGGCCGATGCCGGTGCAGGAAAATTCGTTGTGCGCAACAAGTACCATTCCCTGAGCCTGGCGCACTTGGCGATGTTGTGGGAATTACGGGAGGACGGTGCAACGCTGCAGCACGGGTGCTTGGATACGCTTGACGCCGCACCGGGCACGGCGCAGGCCGTGGCGTTGCCGGTGGCGCGGCCGGAACTCAAGGCGGGCGCCGAATACTGGCTCATCCTCCGCTTCGTGCTCAAGCAGACAACGCCGTGGGCGCCCGCCGGTCACGAAGTGACTTGGGAACAGTTCAAACTGTCCTGGAGCATTCCCGCCCCTGTGGCGTTGTCCCGTCCGGCGGGGACAATCACGCTGGAGCGCAAGGGTGATGAGCTTCGCATTCGCGGGGGGGCGTTCGAGCACGTGATGGGCGCGACGGATGGACTGTGGCACTCGTTCAAAGCGGATGTCGGTGAACTGCTCCAGGTCGGTCCGTCCGAATGTTTCTACCGTGCGGCAACTGATATCGATCTGCTGGCCGGGGGCGGCGGGTACGCGTGCGAGTGGCGTGAAACTGGCTTGGATCGGCTGACCCGCCACGTCACGGGCGTTGAGGCGGCGGCATTGGGCAAGGCAGCGGCCTATGTGAAGGTCGGCGCGCGGTTGATGACGCCGCAAGGCGCCGAGGCGTTGGTGACCGAGACCGGCTACACGTTCACGGAATGTGGAGAGGTGGTCATGGATGCGCTGGTGGTGGCGAGGTTGTCCTTGCCGACGATCGCGCGCATCGGCGTGGTGATGACCTTGCCGGCGGGCTTTGACCAGTTGACCTGGTATGGGCGCGGGCCTTGGGAGAACTATGTTGACCGCAAGGACGCGGCCATGGTCGGCGTGTATCGTTGTCCGGTTTCGGCCACGCTCACGCCTTATGTCTTCCCGCAGGAAAACGGCGGCCGTGAGGACGTGCGATGGGCAACACTGACCGACCGCAAGGGCGCAGGGCTGATGATTCTCGGCCTGCCGACCGTCCACCTGAGCGCGCAGAACGTGCGGCTTGAAGATCTCGACAGGGCGCTTCATGCGCACGAACTGGCGCCGCGTCCGGAGACGGTCGTGCACATCGACGGCCGGCACATGGGCCTAGGGGGCGATACGGGGTGGATGCGCAACGTGCACCCGGAATATCGAATTGGGCCGGGGGGCCATCGCTATCGGGTGCGGTTCCAGGCCATCGCCGCATCGGACGATCCAGTGGCGATCGGGCGAACCGTGTTGGAGGGGTTTCCGGTATAGATTTCTTGGAGGTGGCCTGGCGCTTGGCGTTGGCCACCGTGGTTCTTGAGTAGGGCGACGGCGTCCTCGCCGCGCCGTGACTGTAGAAGGGTGGAAATAGTGAGTGTTCATCTCAAGGAAAGTCATCTGTGTCAGGCGGAGAAGCTGGTGGCCAAAGCGAAGGCCCATGGCGGGCTGGCCCCGTTGGATATCGAGCGGTTTTGGGCGGACGAAGAGCAGGCGCGGAAGGACCCCTGGGCAAAGGATTGCCCGCAGGTACCGCTCGGCATCCGCATGTCCAACGAATGCGTGTTCGACGAGTTGGGCGAGCCCGAGGATTGGCATCGGCTTTTTCACGACGAGGCATTCCGCGTCGACCTCGAACACCGCTACAACGACAAGGCTGTGCCGATTGTGGGGCGACGTCTGCTGGGCGAACATCGGAGTGACCCGAAGTTGGCCTGGCCGCGCGTGAAGGAACTCTACGACATCTTCGAGGCGAAGAATGTCTGGCACGATTGGTCGTACTGGCTGCAGCAGTCGGCGCACAGCGAGGACGAACTCAAGGCATTGCTCGATCGCGTCGAGAAGCGGTTGGAGAACCTGCGCGAGTTCATCCTGCCGCCGAACTGGGCCGAGGAGAAGGCGCGCCTCACGGCGTTGGGCGGCAAAGTGGGGATCTACCGCGGACAGCGCGGCCCGGTTACGTTCGCCATGTCCATCTTCGGCGCCGAGCCCTTGATCTTCCTGATCATGGACAACCCGGGTCTGGCGGGCCGGTTCAGCCGGCTGATCCTGCGCGCCATGTTGGAGCGGGCGCGCATCCTGGATGAAGAGGCGGGCTACACGCCGGCCACGGCACCGCACGGCTGGTGGTGGGCCGATGACAACTGCGCTTTATTGAATGCCGAGATGTACGAATTGTTCGGCTGGCCGGTCCTCAAGGGCATCTTCGATCGCTACAGTCCTGACCCGAAGGACGGACGCTACCAGCACTCAGATTCCGACATGGGGCAGTTGCTGCCGTTGCTCGGGAAGCTCAATCTGAACGGGTGCAATTTCGGGCCGAACCTGACGGTCACGCAGATTCGCGAGCATCTGCCGCATGCGGTCATCCAGGGCCAGTTGGCGCCGTTTACGTTCAGCCGAAACGAGGAGGTGAACATGGTGGCGGAGTTCCTGCGCGACCTCGAAATGGCGCGGGAGAAACGCGGGCTGATGTTCACGACGGCAGGCAGCATCAACGCCGGCTCAAAGTTGACCGGCATGCGCCTGATCATGGCGGCCATCCAGGAATACGGTCGGTACTAGCGTTGCGGGCGTCGTCCGGACCTTTCACGACACAACCCATGACGGTCACGTCAAGGTTGTAAAACCGAACCGCGTTTCTCAGACGAGCGTGAGGCCGAAAGGCACGAAGACTTTGAAATCGGCGATATTGGAGGTCGCGAGTCGGCACCCGGCCACCATCGCGCTTGCGGCAATCATGGCGTCCAGGCGAAGACGGCGTATTCGTCCCGTTGCATTGAAGAGTTTTGCGGCTGCCGCAGCATGCGCGTCTTCAAACGGAATCAGTCCGCCCTTGAGAAGTGATCGGACAAGCCGAATTTCATCCGGAGTGACGGGACCACAGAGGAACTCATACCATGCCACCGAGGGGGCAAAAAGGTTTTCGCCCCTCTGTAACCACCTCGCCATCGCTGCCGCCTCGTGAGTACCAGGGACCAGCGAGCAGACCAGATAGTTGGTGTCCAGACAGATCATCCCGGCCGCCAATGCTCCCGGTCTTCATGGACCTCGCGCAGATACGCTTCAGCCTTTTTGCGGTCGAGTCCCCCTTGGGCGTGATACGCGTTGAGCGCCGTTGCAGGATCGGATGTGTCCGGTACCCGTTGGCCCTCCGCCTGCGAGAGGGCGCGGCGGACCACCTCCGCCTTGGAAACTTGCCATCGGGCTGCGAGGTTCTTCAAACGGCGCATCGTGTCGCCATCAAAGGAAAAAGTCGTGCGGTATTGCATCGCTTGCATACCATCATGATGTACCATCACGTTGCTTGGTGTCAACGGTCCCGTTGAGATCACCCCTGCCAGGCGCGGACCTGATCCATGAGACGGGCGACGATCTCGGCTTCGTCGACCGTGGCCACAAAGGTACCCTTCACATACAAGGCGCCTTTGCCTTTGCCGCCGGCGATGGCGATATCGGCTTCGCGGGCTTCGCCCGGTCCATTCACGACGCAGCCCATGACCGCCACAGTTGGGCGGGGTGCAGTCGGGCTGGCGCGGTAGTACTTCTCCAGCTCGGTTTCCACGCGCGTCGCCAGCCCGATCACATCGATCTGGATGCGGCCGCAGGTGGGACAGGAGATCACACTCGGGCCCGGGGGACGAAGGCCAAAGCAGCGCAGCAGTTCCAGGCCCACCCTGACTTCCTGGACCGGATGATCGGTGAGCGAGACCCGCAGCGTGTCGCCGATGCCCTCGGCCAGCAGAATACCCATGGCCACGCTGGACCGAACGGTGCCATTAATCAGCGTGCCGGCCTCGGTCACGCCGAGGTGCAGTGGGTAATCGACGGCCTGTGAGAGCAGCCGATAGGCCTCCACGGTGCGCGGAACGTCCGAAGCTTTGACGGATATCTTGATCCACGGATGGCCGGCGTCTTCCAGCAGACGCACGTGACGTAAAGCGCTCTCGACAAGCGCGGCTGCCGTGGCGCCGCCATGCTTTTCCAGCAGATCCTTTTCCAGCGAGCCGGCATTGACGCCGATGCGAATCGGCACCTGGCGCGGGGCTGCGGCCCGGACGACCTCACGGACCCGATCCTCGCCGCCGATATTACCGGGGTTGATGCGCAGGCCGTCGATACCGGCGTCCAGGGCGATCAGGGCGAGGGTGTGCTGGAAGTGGATGTCCGCGATGAGGGGGAGGTGGACTTCGTGGCGGATTTCGGCCAAGGCATGAGCAGCGGCTTCGTCGACCACGGCCAGGCGCACGATGTCGCATCCAGCCGCCTCCAACTCGAGAATTTGTGCGACCGTGGCACGGACATCGCGCGTATCGGTCTTGGTCATGGTCTGGACCGAAATCGGCGCGTCGCCGCCGACGGCGACGAACCCGACGTTCAGGCGGCGCGTAGGGCGGCGGG
>Ga0118677_10010212_pt1 | contig 14425 bp, 9 predicted proteins | sample AliMusrvi5mmetaG_FD_86154 | JGI IMG/M metagenome (GOLD analysis project Ga0118677, IMG submission 86154) | reverse complement strand
GAGGGGGTCATGCCTCTTTAGCTCAGTTGGTAGAGCAACTGATTCGTAATTAGTAGGTCGGGGGTTCAAGTCCCCTGAGAGGCTCGGAATCATCGGCTTGAAAGTTTCTAAATCAAAAAACCCAGACCACGCTAATGAAAAATTTCGGGGTTTGGGTTTTTCTTTTCCTCGATAACCATCCATGAAGACAAAACTTCCGACAACAATACTCTTTGCCACCATATGCGTGGTTCTATTGCTGAGTTTTATAAATGCTGGAATTCCGGATAATATTCCCCATAACAGGTTGGATAATGATGAAGATTCGATGGAGTCAGGAAAGACAGTGACTTGCGGTGGTGTTGAACGATGGGCGGTGAAGGTGTTTACCGATCCACTGGCAAACACCATCGACTGGACCCCGAAAACCACATCGATCGCACATTTGGTGGCAATTTCCACACCCACGCCGAATGCCAGCATGCCAAGGTACCAACCGGTAGAAGATTCAACCTATGTTGTCTCCTGCATTATCACTATCAAAAAAGATGAGGCCGACAGCGATTTTCATATCGTACTGAGCGACGGCGTGCATACACTTGTCGGGGAAGTTCCGAACCCGAATTGCGCATCTGTTGCCGCATCGCCAAAAGCAGCACAATTCGTCGCGGCAAGAAACTGGGTGATACAAAACATCGGCTATGGGAATAAGAATAATGTGAATCTTCCGCCTGTAACGGTAACAGGAGTTGCTTTTATTGATCCACCACACGGTCAGACGGGAGCTGCGCCGAATAATCTTGAACTTCACTCCATCATTGATATTCATTTTACTCCGGTGGGATCGGCTCCGGGTGTGACAACACAGGACGCGACACTGCTTACAACCACTTCTGCCAGGCTGAATGGCCTGGTAAATCCGAATAATCTTGAAACCACCTGTCATTTCGACTGGGGCCTCACAACGAACTATGGAAATTCAACGGCTTCATTCTCTGTAGGATCCGGGTCTTCAGGAATTAGTGTTGGTGCCGACATTTCCGGTTTAATGGCAGGAACGACCTATCATTTCCGGCTTGTTGCAACGAACGGTGCCGGCACCACCAACGGCAGTGATCTCAACCTGGCCACTCTTTCCCCTTCATTATCGGTGGCTCCTTCAAACCAGCCCGTTACGGCTGCTTCGGTAAGCACCTCGTTTACGGTTACCTCCAATTCAAATTGGATGGTTTCGAGTGATCAAAGCTGGTGTATACCTACAGCGTCAGGTTCAGGAAACGGGATAATCATCGCCAATTATTTGCAGGACAGTACAACCCTTTTACGGGTCGCCCATATAACCGTGACGGTTGCCGGCCAAACGCCTGTTGTCGTAACGGTTACCCAAAGCGGGTTGCCACTGCTGCCTGAGCCAACAAACAATCCATTGAATTTCTCATGCTGCAATATCCATCTGCAGTGGAAGGATGCCACCGGTCCCCTTTTACCTACGGGTTACCTCATTCGAATGAGCAACATCGGTTTTAACAGCATCGGCAACCCCGTTGACGGGATTCCCGTGCCGGACGGCCAGTTTGATAAAAATGTTCCGGCAGGAGTGCAGGAAGTGTTTTTTGTGAATCTGACTAACAATATTACGTATTACTTTAAATCATTTGCTTATCGCGGTTTGGGTAGCTCAATCGACTACAAGACCGATCAGGCCCCGGTTATTCAGCAGGCCACACCATCGTGTAATAATTGATAGCCGTGGGGCGAAAGGCTTTTTTGCGGTTCACCGCTTGACAAAGTCAACCGTATACGAGGTGGGTTGAGCCGATAGCACTCGCCTGGTTACCCGGGATACCTGCTTGTTGCGCATAGGATGTCCAGTTGCTGACAACCTCTTTCACCTGTTCAACAATCTCCCCGGCCTTTTTAATGTTCATCTGCACTCCCACTGCCAGCAGGTCCTCCTGCGTGATCCCTTCACGTTTCCCGTTCACCGACATCTGGTGCCTTGCCAGCCATTTATTGGCCGGATTGTAGGCATAGGTTATGTCATACGCCGGGGATAAAGACCATGTTCCCTGCCGGTCCATTAAAAAAGCAAGGTTTTTTGTGTGATCATCCATGTTCCTGCCGATCACATTGAAAACCATCCTCCGGTATAACTGCTCCGCATCCGCATAGGGAAGCCTCATTTGCCGCATCGCCTGGAAGGCCTGTTCATAACTGTAGGAGTTGGGATCATTGAAATCAAAATGGCACAGACCGCATAAGGTCTGCAAATGAAGTTTCTGGTTGTTTTCCATCCTGTCGAAACGCCTGGTCATGAAATGAGCCCGGCCACCCTCCTCGAATAATCTTGACGGAGACATACGGATGCCGCATTCGACGGCCATTTTATAGTAGGCAAATTCAATCCGGCCATAACCTTTGGGGTCGCCAAGCAGGTCGTTTGTCACCCCGTCGAATTTGATCAGCCATTGTGAAAATCCTTCCGGTGCCCGGAGCTGTCCGGAAACCACTTCACCGGTGCTTTCATTCCAGGCAATGATCGCCTTGGCCCGGGCGCCACCTGCCGAGGTGCCCACCTGGATGATCTCATTCAATGCAAAAGCCTCGTTTTTTGACAGTTCAACATGCAATCCCTCTTTCTGGCGCAGGGCTTCTTTGGCCAATCCGACCAATTCCGAAATTTCCAGCGGGTGCACTTTTTCTTTCCTGCTGATGATCATCGGGGCAAATTCCAAAGCGCCCATTCCCCTGTTGCCCACGTAACATAACCGCTCAACAGGATTCATGCTTTCGGGCGTTCTGCCCTGCATGGCCAACCATACATCGATCAACCGGTTGCCGAATTTGTCGGGTAGTGAATCAGCGAGCAGTCCCGGCAAGCCAAAATAGGTTTCATGTGACAGCGCGGGAAAGGAAAAAATCCTGTTTCCGCGGAGCATGCCCGCGAGTGGCATTGTAAAAGGCGCCAGGTCAATTCCAAGCTTCAGAAAATCCGGATCGAATTCGAAATTTGCACAATCCTCCTCCTCCAGCCAGACAACGGCACCGGCCAGGGTTCCCCACAAGGTGACCTTTGCAATGGTTACCATGTGCCGTCCTCCGGAAGGTCATTGTCGTAACTTTTCAGCCTGGAAGCTCTTTTCCGGATCAGCCCGGCCTCCCTCGCCAGCGTCAGCGGACTTACAGCCGGACCATCCGCGAGGGGACCAAACAACTCCAGTTTTTCCAATCCCCTCAGCAACTGGATGAAACTGAGCAAACTTGCCGTTCTTCCATGCTCTATTTCGCTGATGGTACTTCGGTAAAGACCTGATTTTGCTGCCAATTGCTGTTGACTCATGTTTTTCTGGAGGCGTATCCTTTTCAGCTGAATCCCAAGCTCCCTGATAATGGCCGGATCGCTCATTCCATACCAGTTTAAATTGTTGCTTAAAGACGACATAATGTAATATATTTATGGTTTATGTTGTTTTAACGCCACAAATATACATAATAATTTTGAATTTTGAAAAATGTTGCTTAAAAGCAACATAAAAGGCGAATATATTGTATAATGATTCTTATAAGCAACAATATATTGTTTTAAAGTAAAAAGCTATTCTGCCCGTAATCCCCAAAGTGGATTCCTGATGATGATCCTTCTCGCAGGGAGATAGATCCAGAGGAAGCCGTTGGCCAGCACCAGGATGAGAATCCCTGAAATAAAGGGCCATGGAACAGAATAAGCCGGGGAAGCAAGCAAAGGTAAAAGGACCGGTATTGCAGAAATCACTCCCAGGAAAATGGCTGATAAAAGGATGAGTGTGTGTTCTGCAAGGACCAGTCTGAAAATAAACTGCCTGCGAAAACCAAGCGCAACATACATAGCCAGTTCCTGTTTGCGTTGGGTCATATTCCGGAGAAAGATGATCCCCAGGCCGATTGTGCCGATAATTACGCCCAGCCCGCCCAGAAGCATGAAGACCGACAGGTAGGTGTTCTCCACCGCATTGAAGGAGGCCAGCCGGGCTGAAGCCGGTGTTGCCATCAGTCCATAATCGCGGAAAAGTGTCTCGAGCCTTTGGGCAATCTCATCCCTATGATCAATGGGTCCATCGATCAGCATGATGTGTGATCCGCCGGATGAAGGGTAAAAAGTCCGCAAAAGGGTGTCGGAAACCAGTATGCTGCCCTGGAAAATCGAGTTATCCAGTCCTCCGGCCAATTTTATTTTTAAAATTCTCCCGGACTCATCCCGGTAAAGCAGGGTATCCCCGACAGATTTTCGCAGGCCATAGGTGATGACCGTCTGATCGGCAAATCCGGGAATCACACCAGGAGCAAGAGGGGTTGCAAGCGTCCTCCAGGGATGGACAGGATCAACAGACCGATCAAGGTTTGTAAAATTAAATGTGTGCAGCCGGTTGAACAGCTCCGCCGGAATTCCCAGCAGGCCAGGCCGGGATACCTGGTTAAGGTTCAGGCAACTGGCATCATCGCCATCCAGGCCGGGCAGCTGAATATAGCGGACCTGTTTCAGCACCTCCTCATCCTGCAGTCCAAAAAAGCCGGCACCCCGGGATGAGTTCAAATCGTTCATGACCGGAAGCACGGACTCGGTCCACAGCAGGAATCCTCCCGTGCCGGAATGGCTGGAGGTTTCCTGGCCGTAAAATGTTTTCCGGTTCGCACCGGTAATGATGATGGTGAACGTTCCCAGCGACAGCAATGCCACAGCAGTGATGGTCCGGCTGTGGCGCAATGAGAGGTTTTTCAGCGCCAGATGACCAAGCCCGGGGATAAAATCCCCGGGTTGGAGGGTAAGAAGGAGATTCATCAGGGCCCATCCCCCCGGAAGCAGCAGACCACCTGCAACCAGCGACCAGGAACCATCAATGGCTTTGCCCCCGGTGAGCGGCCATGCCAGCAGAGTCGCCGAACCTGCGATGGAGATGACCGCCACAACAGTGGAGACTATTTTGTCTCTTTTTCCATTTCGAGTTTCCTGCATTCCGGAAGTCTCTTTTACCAGTGCCGAGATGGGTTCCTGCAGATTTTTCCACACCATGAAAAGCAGCACGCCCAGGGAGAGGATGACACCGGCGGCTGCGCCGGCAAGGAGCGTTGATGTTCTGACCTCCATCACCAGAAGCGAAGTATTCACGGCATCCTGCCAGATCGTATTCAATCCAAGGATCAGGAAGTAGTTGTACAAAACACCCCCGAAAGTACCCGCAACGACCCCTGCAACAGCAACGAGGAGAGCTTCACCGGAAAGGATTCCGAAAATGTGCCGTTTCCTGAATCCGAGGGCAGCCAGGGTACCGCTTTCAGCCCTGCGCATCCGGGCAAGGAGGGAAAAAAGCATCGCCGTGAGCAACAAGGCACTGAGCAGGATGAAAAAGCTGAGGCTGAGAAATAATTCGCCAAAATCGGTTGAATTGCTTGCCGCAAGCTGCCCCTCAGCATAAACCGGCCGGAAAAACAACCCCGACCGGGCTGGTTTGATTTTCAGCATCAGCGACTTTTCGATCGCCGGGAGATCGCTTTCCCGGGCATTGAACCGGAATGAAGTATAGCTACCGAGCCTGTTTCCCCAGATCTGCCTGCCATCGCCCGCTGCAATAAAAGCTTTGGGAGTTCCCCGGAAATTTCTCCAGTACAATTCATCCTTGTCACGGATTTTTTTCAGATCTACCGGCGCACCGGTTTCCCAGTCGCGGCAATTCCCGGCATCGGACATCCCGGGGAAATCGGGCATCAGTCGCGGATCGGCCAGCCCATTGTCCGGCGCGAGCACCGCTGTTACCATGAACCGCGTGCTGTCTTCGCGAAGCGAACGCAAAGGCCCCATCAGGAAATAGCGAAGCATGACAGAATCACCCGGTCCGGCACCCAGGTCTTTCGCCAGCCAGTCGGTAAGGATGATCTGCCTTTTTCCGAGGGGTTGTTTCAGGAAGGATTCATTGGCAGCCGTTACAAATGAATAGGGGGTCGATCCCTTGGCGGAAGAGATCGAATTTACCAGGTAGGTTAGGATTGATTCACAACCGGGTATGACCGCTAAAATGGCTGCGGCGGTGGAATCATCGAAAAAAATCCGGTCGGTGGTGATTTGGTAATCTCCTTTGTCCGATAATTTCTTAAGGACTAGTCCGGCATCGGCCGGATTCCAGCAAACCCCCAGGAGGCTGTCCAGTGCCGCAACCCCTGTTCCGGGGCTTGGGTTGTCTGCAGCAAGAAGCATATTTGCGCATCCGGGCAGTTTCAACAGGGAGGCCATCTGCTTCAAAGGAAGAAAAATGTTGAACGGGGCAGTTTGATTGCTTTTCAGGCTGAACCGGCCCATGCCGGCATCACCGGCAATCGAGGCAATCTTTACCCGGATGGAGACTGAGGGCGTTTTTTCTGAGACGAATGGTGCGCCCGACGGGGCTTTTCCCTGGTTCTGAACCCGCAGCAGCAGGTCGTCTCCCGGTTTCAGGTTTAATTTTTCCGCAACATTCCTGCTGACAATGGCTTCATCGGCACCCGGCAACGGGAGAGTGTAATCCCAGAAATGTCTGAACAGATCATTCACCCCGTAAACCTCAACCCTGTTTATTCTCAGGTTCCGATCGCTGTTAATGGCAATTCCCCCTGCGTGAAGTATGGGAACCACCTGCATATGTGAACTACGCGAAACAGCATCGGCCAGCTCCTGCCCGAAAAAACGCTCGTTTGATTGAAGTGCGTTCCTGATTTTTCCGAGACGCATGTCTGCCAGCCGCTGCAGGCTGAAGCGGACCGAATCGCCTGCGATGAGTGCTCCGGTTAAAACAGCGGTGCTGATCGCCACACCGGTGAGGACGGCAAGATATGGTTTTCGGTGAAACCACAGGTTCCCGGAGATCAGCCTGATCCAGTTCATGATGGCGGAATCAGTTGGAGTTCCCCTGACGTGAGCCGGTAAATTTTTCCCATGCGGGAAGCAAGGTCCGGGGAATGTGTCACAACAACCACCGCCATCCCCTGTTCACGGTTCAATTCGCCCAGGAGTTGTCCGAGCTGGCCAGCATTCTCCGCGTCCAGCGATCCGGTTGGCTCATCTGCAAGCAACAGGCGTGGCCGGTTGACCAGGGCCCTCGCCACTGCAGCCCGCTGGCATTCGCCCACCGACAGTTTTCCCGGACGCCGGTGAATTTGATTTTGCAGCCCCAGGCGTTCAACAAGGTGATGAGCCCTTTCCACTGCCATTTTCTGTTTCAGTTTGTCAGCCACCGGCAGAACCGGGAGCAGGATGTTTTCGATCAGGGTTAATTGAGGCAACAAATGATGCAGCTGGAACACAAAGCCGATGAACTGGTTACGGATGGTTGAGAGCTGGTTTTCATCAAATGCATCCACCCTGGTGCCATCCAGGATCACCTTCCCGGAAGATGGCCGGTCAAGGGTTCCAAGGATATTGAGCAACGTGCTTTTCCCGGAACCCGACGGACCTACAATGGCAATTGAATCCTGCCCGCCTATGGATAATGATACCTGGTTTAAAATGATAAAGCGTCTTTCCTGGCCGGGCTGTTCATAATATTTTGATATCTCCTGGAGTTCTGCAAGCATCGGTCACCGGGTTAATTTTTCGTAAATCTCCACCATTTTCCTCGTAAGTTTGCTGCAATCGAAGTCATCTTCCACCGATTTTCGTCCGGCCCTGCTCATCCGTTCCAACAGGGTACGATCCGGCAGGACCTCCGCCAGCCGCGATGCCAGTGCATCCGGTTTGTTAGGATGATATAAAACGCCTCCACCTGACGAACGGATGATCTCCGGGAATGCCCCGAGATCAGGCTGGACCAGCGGAACTCCCGAAGCCAGCGCTTCAACCTGGTAAAGCCCGAAAGCCTCTCCCTTCAAAACGGGCACAGAGAGTACCGTGAGGGAGTTGAAAAAACCTTTCAGCGCAAGAGGCGTGAAATCAGGATGGATTTCAACATCCCCAATGATGCCTGCCTGCTCCAGTTTTTTAAACTGCCTCTTTATAAATGGCTGATCATCCCCGGTCATTCCACCCGTGACTTTCAATTTCAGAGGATCGAAGCGCGATTCCCTTTTCAGCAGGATAAAAGCATCCACCAGTATTTCGAAACCATTCTCTTCGCAGATCCTTGACAGGTATCCGATGGCAGGCGGTGAATCTGCCGGAAGGGAAAAGGTGTAATTGCCTGGTTTTATCCCGATATGGACCACGTTCATTTTTTCGGAGGGAATTTTCATCTTTTTCTGCATGACCCCGGCAAAATAGGAACTTACGGCAACGAAGGCATCGGCATCACGGCTTTTCTCAGAAATCAGTTCCCATATTTTTTCCTGCCAGGATGGTTCCATCGCATCAACCCAGACATCCTCGTCCTGCATCGAAAACACTACAGGAACCTTCACCTCCTCCCTGATCTGCTTCGCCATCCCAAGGAGCAGGACATTGGAAAAGTGGACCACATCGGGTTTCACCTGGTTTTTGAGAAAATCGACCAGGTGTTCAAGTTCCTGGCTCTGATTTCCCTTTTGCCCGAGAAGCATCGATTCTGTGAGTTGTTCCAGCCCGTGAGCCCGGGTGGAGCCTGATTTCCTGGCAGCGAATTTCAACATCGGTTTTGAATCGAAAAGATTTTCCATCCATCCCGGCATGTGCCGGAAAAGCGGGAACTGCTGCTTGAGATAAATGTTGACCGCCCCGTAAAACACAGGAGCCGCCTCGTCCGTAATTTCTCCGTTCAGGGTCAGCGGCATGTACATCGGCAGGGTGATGGCATCATGTCCCATCTCCCTCAGGGAATTCACGTATGCGCTGTCGCGCAGGCAGTTCCCACAGTAAAACGTGCCGCCAAAACCAGGAACAATATTGACAATTTTCATATCAGAGGTTATTTCCCAAAACAATACACCTTCCCGTCCTGCGCTCCCACCACAATCATAACCGAAGTAACTGCCGGCGTGCTGAAGATGGCGCTTCCGGTTTCATAAACCCAGGATTCAAGGCCGGTATTAATATCCAGCACATGAAGCCTGCCATCAGCCGAGGCTGCGAAGACAAGGGTTCCGGCAATCACCGGCGAGGCATCCACTTTCCCCAGCGCTTTGAATTTCCATAGCTGTTTCCCGGTTGCCACATCAAAACAATAGACATAACGGTTCTGCGAACCGGTTATTACCTTGCCTGATCCGATGGCCGGCGATGCCAGGAAGGGCCCCCCGCCTTCGGTTTTCCAAAGGATTTTCTTCAGACGGGTATCAAAACAATAAAACACGCCGTCATAATTTCCAAAAAACACCTTGTCGCCAAGCACGGCTGCTGACGCAGGAATATAGGTTCCGAGTGCAATCTTATCGGGCTCCTTCCCGTCAGTTGTTTTCACGAGGTGCAAAAACCCGTCACACCCTCCAAAAATGGCAAGTTTCCCGCTGACAGCGGGCGCTCCGTTGATAAAATTTCCCGATTCATATTTCCACAATGCTTTTCCTGTGGCACCATCCACACAATGGAGGTTGAAATCATAACTTCCAACCATGATGGAGTTCTTTTTACCATCCGCGCCTGCCACAAAGTTTGCCGAACCCGAAATCTGGCCATCCGTAGTGTATTTCCATCTCAGGGCGCCCGTTTTTGCATCCAGGGCGTAGAGGATTCCTTCCATCGATCCCGCATAGAGGGTGTTCCTGAGAATCAAAGGAGGAGCCTCCACCGAGGTGCCTGCATTGAATTTCCATTTCAGCGTTCCGTTGGTGTTGATGGCATAAATATAGCCGTCGTTGGATCCGATATATACAGTTTCGTCCCAGACAACGGCGGAGGATTTGATGGCATCACCGGTTTTAAAGGTCCAGAGAAGCCTGAAGGGCGGTTTCAACACCACGGGTGTGTTGCCTGTGAGCTGGGCATCCCCGCGGAAAGAGGGCCAGCAGTCGGCGCCTTTCACCTGGGCCAGCAGGCCGGAAATCATGCCAGTGAATATGAACAGCAGGATTATTACCCGGAAACAGGAAAGTCGTCTCACCATGAACTCCTCTCTTCCTGATTTTTAAAGGCAAGCGCCCCGGTGGGACAGGCTGCAACACACTCCCCTGCAGTGAGGGTGAGCGCTTCCCTCACGGTTTCATGGAACGGAACAGAGATGCACACGTCAAACCCCCTGCCTGCAAAAGTAAGCCCGATGGATTCACCGTGCCGCTCCGTAATTTCCACACACAACCCGCACCGGATGCATTTCCCGGTTTCATAAACCACCAGCTCATGCTGGAGCGATTTTGTGAGTAGTTTGCGGCCTGGTCCGGCAAACCGCTTCCGGTTGGCATCATACGTTTCCGCATGCATCCTGAGTTTACAGCTGACTGGTTTCCTGCAATCGCAATGGAGACAACGTTTTGCTTCATGCATCGCCTCTTCGCGGGTAAACCCTGCCAGGATTCCCGCGGAGGGCTCCACGCGGGGATCGGGGATGCTTTCCTTCAGGTACTCCTTCCATTCAGGCTCAAACAAATGACCAATTACCGAGATGGATTTATGTATGGTCTCTTCGCCGCTGACTTTAAGATAGTTTTCCACCTGTTTCGCCGCCATTTTGCCCTGGGCTGCAGATTGGACAGCCAGTTTTTGTTCCCTGACAATGTTTCCACAGGCGAAAACCCCGGGAATGCTGGTGTTGAAGTTTTCTTTGTTAACAAACACCCCATGTTCATCCGGTTGAATGCCGAATAAACCGGAAGGATCCGATTTCAGGGTACCCGTCGCCAGGATGACCGCATCAAATTCGCGGAGGATGGATTGTTGAAAGATCTCCCTTGTGATGTTGGCCCCAAGCCGGAATTCAGCGCCCATTTCACTGATCATCCCTATCTCGGCATCGAGCACCTCTTTTGGAAGATGATCATCGGGAATGTCATATCGCATCGCTCCGCCGGCTTTTTCATTCCGATCGTACAAAACGCACGAAAAGCCCGACCTGAGCAGGTAAAATGCAGCAGATAACCCCGCCGGCCCCGTTCCGAGGATGGCAATTTTTTTTCCGTTAAGCTTGGGCAGTTCGGGAAGCCTCGAAGTTCCAGTCGTGCCATACCGGGCAGCCGACCTCTTCAGGAGGCATATGGAAACCGCCTGGTCCATAGGCTTCCTTTTACATGCCTTTTCGCAGGGAGCCGGGCAGATATAACCCAGGATGTGCGGTATGGCGATCTCTGAATGTACAACATGCAAGGCATGGTCGAAATCACCTGAAGCAATCAGCCGGTTCATCAGGGGGATGTCCATGAAAGCCGGACAGGAGGCCCGGCAGGGAGCTTCGCAATCGCCGGTGTGGTCGCTTAGCAGCAATTCAAGCGCTTCTTTCCTGGCTTCCCTGACCTCAGCGGAATTGGTCAGGATGTTCATCCTTGCAGCAACCGGCATCGCGCAGGAGGGAACAAGCCTGTCATGGTCAATATCCTTTACCAGGCAAACCATGCACGATGGATGGTTTGAAAATCCCGGCCGGTAGCACATCGATGGAATTTCAATGCCAAGGATTGCGGCAGCCTCCATCACAGAGAGCCCTTCCTTCACTTTAACGGGGATTTGATCGATCTTCAGTTCTACCATGTCAATGAATCAGGATGGCATCTGCCGGACAGATCTGCCTGCAGATGTCGCATTTTATGCATTTCTCAGGATCTATCATGTGTTTTTCATAAGGTTTGAAGGCGATGGCCTCAGAAGGACAACGCTGGGCACATTTGGTACAGCCGATGCAGTCGTCGGTCACCTCATACAGGATCAGCGGGAGGCACTTCCCCGAAGGGCAATGCCCGTGAAGATGGGCTTCATATTCATCCCGGAAATAGTGCAGGGTGGTGAGGACCGGGTTCGGAGCAGTTTTTCCCAGGCCGCAAAGACTGCCGCGGGAAGTGCTGACTGCCAGTTTTTCAAGTTTGACAAGATCCTCCTGTTTCCCGGTTCCGCAGCGGATTTTTTCGAGGATTTCCAGCATGCGGCGCGTACCGATCCTGCAGAAGGTGCATCTGCCGCACGACTGGTTCTGGGTGAACGAGAGGAAATAGTGGGCGATATCAACCATGCAATCGGTTTCGTCCAGAACGATCAGTCCGCCCGAACCCATCATGGTCCCGGCCTCCTTCAGCGCCTCAAAATCGATGGGCATATCTGCCACAGAAGCAGGCAAACAACCGCCCGACGGTCCTCCGATCTGGACTGCCTTGAATTTCCTGTCGCCGGCAATGCCTCCCCCGATCTCCTCCACGATCTGCCGGATGGTGATCCCCATCGGAACTTCGATCAACCCGCCTCGTTTAACCTTGCCCGCGAGGGCAAACACCTTCGTGCCTTTGCTTCCCGGAGTCCCGATCTTTGAGAAAGCCTGCGCCCCGTGGTGAATGATCCAGGGTACCAGCGAAAGGGTCTCGGTGTTGTTGATCAGGGTGGGTTTGCCCCACAATCCTTTTTCAACCGGGTAGGGGGGGCGCATTCGCGGAAGTCCCCTCCTGCCTTCAACGGAAGCGATGAGGGCCGTCTCCTCCCCGCAGACAAAGGCGCCGGCTCCTCCGAAAATGCGGATATCAAAAGAGAAACCGGAAGCCGGCGTCGCTGACCCGATGATCCCGTTTTCCCTGCAAATCCTGAGTGCTTCGCTGATGCGCATCACCGCCAGCGGGTATTCGGCGCGGATGTAAAAGACCCCGGAAGAAGCACCGGTGGCATATCCTGCGATGAGCATCCCTTCGATGATCCTGAACGGGTAAGATTCAAGCAGCATCCGGTCCATAAAGGCGCCGGGGTCGCCTTCATCCCCGTTGCAGATCACAATTTTTTCAGATGCATCCTGTTGCTTCACCAGCTGCCATTTCCTGCCTGTCGGGAAACCAGCCCCGCCACGGCCGCGCAACCCGCTGGCGATGATTTCATCGATCACCTGCCCGGGAGTCATCTTTTCCAGGCATTTTCGCAAAGACTCAAATCCGCCCGATCTTTTATAACCTTCAAAATCGACGGGGTTGGTAGCCCCCCTGTTTTCAGTGGCGATGTTGACCTGCGGGCCAAGAAACCTTGACAAAGGCGTATCGCGCTGTTCCACAGGATATTTACGGAATGACTTTGGCGCTCCGTCTGCAAGCATGTTCTCAAAAAGATTGTAAAATCCGTTCCTGAAGCGGTTGAAATATCCCTCGGGGCTGAAATGGTTCAGCAGAATCTCCCTCACCTCTTCGGGTTTGATCCTGGCATAGTAGGCCGGGTTTTCACCGGGCTTAAGGATCTCAAGGATAGGAACCTGGTTGCAGATACCGACACAACCCACCTGTTGCACATTCACGTTGATATTTGTCCGGGCCAGGGTTTTCTCCAGTTCCATTTTGACTTCGGCACTTCCGCTGGCCACACAGCATGATCCCAGCCCGATCCGGATTTCTCCTTGTATTTTTGATTGAAAGGACTTATTTGACAGGGTCAATGAGGCAACTCTCTTTTTTTTCGCAAGAAAATCGCGCAGCAGTTCACCCACATTTTCCGGTACCACATGGCCATAGGTAACCTCGTCGACCCTCACAACCGGGGCAAGGGTGCAGCAGCCAAGACAGGCAACTTTCTCAATGGTGAAGATCATGGAGGCGTCGGTGTCATCCTCCTCCTGCAGTTTCAGTTCACGTCTGAAGGCCTCGTACACAAACAGGGCCCCTTTCACATGACATGCGGTGCCGGTGCATACCATGATCCTGTGCTGCCCGGCGGGTTTGTGCCTGAACTGGGTGTAAAAAGTCGATATCCCTGAGATCGCGGCAGGAGTGATGTCAGTAGTTTCACACACCCTCTTCAGGGCCGGTTCGGGGAGAAAGTTGAATTCTTGCTGGATATCCTGTAATATCGGGATAACAGCGTCTATAGCTGTACCATGCCGGGCAACCATCCTGTCAACCTGCTCATTGATACCCTGGTTATCCCGGTCCATGTTACAAGGAGGATTTCATCTTGTTATTCTACGGGAATAAAATGATACAGGAAGACCACTGTTGCATCAAAAGCGGTTTTCTTATTATCTTTTATCTCCAGTGAAACATTGACTTCCGCTTTGGCTATTCCCCTGAGGTTTACCAGGGAAGCCAGTTTCGCCCGGATCCTGACTTCACTGTCAACCAAAACAGGCTGGTTGAACCTGAGTTTTTCGATGCCATAGTTTACAAGCATCCTGATGTTGTTTACCTCAATGATCTGGTCCCAGAGCGAAGGTAGAACAGCGAGGTTCAAATACCCGTGTGCAATGGTCGTCTTATATGGACTTTCCCTCTTTGCCCTTTCAACATCCACATGAATCCACTGAAAATCCTGCGTAGCCTCTGCAAATTTGTTGATCTGCTCCTGCGTAATCTTTAAATAACCCGAAATACCAAGTTCTTTTCCAATGTATTGTTCAAAATCCTTAAAACTATTGATAACCAGTTTATCCATATC
>Ga0118677_10010209_pt1 | contig 14428 bp, 11 predicted proteins | sample AliMusrvi5mmetaG_FD_86154 | JGI IMG/M metagenome (GOLD analysis project Ga0118677, IMG submission 86154) | reverse complement strand
GGTTGCAGCCGGCGGGCGCGGCGCCGTAAGGCCGAGCAACCACCCGTTCAGCCGCGCCCGACGGCTGCAACCCGAGCGGTTTCTCAAAAGAGACTCCGGCCCGCCGCTTTCAGGCCTGAAAATACTTCGGCACCATCTGGCGCCAGTACTTCGCGCAGTGCGCCCGGCCGTCCCAGATATCGAGCGAGTGCCAGACGCCCTTGTCCCATAGGGACTGGCTCAGTTCCCGGTTGCTGTCGCCGAAAGGATCGGCCTCGCCCACCGCCAGAGCGATGCGCATCTGCCGCAGACTCTCGATAATCGCCGAATCGGAAAGATTGGGCAGAAAATGATTCGGAGTATGGAAGTAAATATCGGTGTCGTAATGGCCGCAGAAGAGATCGGGAAAAGGGCCAACGGGGCGGGTGAGGTCATACCGGCCGCTGAGCGCGATCACCCGGCGGAAAAGGCCCGGATTGCGAAATGAAATATTGACGGCATGATACGCCCCGATGCTGCAGCCATGCGCTACCAGTTCGGAATTCGGATTCTTCCACGCCGTAAAGGGCACCACTTCCTGCAGAATGTAGGTTTCGTATTCCTTGTGCCGGGCGATCCGGTCTTTCGGATGCTTCTCCCAGCCATACAGGCTCTCCGAATCCAGACTGTCCACGCAGAAGAGCTGGATCTGCCCGTTCTGAATCTGATCTCGCAGCGCGGCGGTCAGACCCCAGTTCTCGTAGTCGAAAAAACGCCCCTGCCGCGTGGGAAAAACAAGAACCCGGGCGCCGCCATGCCCGAATACCAGCAATTCCATATCGCGTTGCAGGGAATTACTGAACCACCGATGATATTCCCGATTCACTCTGTTCGGAGGATAACGCTTTCCCGTTACAGCCTTCGGACTCCGGCATGAAGATTGTGTTGCGCCACGGTTCCAGCAGTTCGGTCCAGAGCCGGTAACCGGCCGGTGCGAGGTGCAACCCGTCTTCGAGGTACAGTTCCGGCCTCGGCTTTCCGTCGCGAAGCATGGCTTCGAAAACGGAAATATAGTGCGCGCCGGGATAACCCGCCGCAGCCTCGCGGACCAGTTCATTGGCGCGGCGAATCCGGTCGACGATGCCGAAGCGCGCGGGACTCGGCTTGATGGAAACGAAGCTGAAGGGGACACCCGGAAGCTGCCGGCGGATCTTGTCCGCAAGCCGCCGATACGAATCGAGGACGTGCTCCGGTGGGCGCCCGTCTCCCAGATCGTTATCCCCGGCATAAAGAACGATTGTCGAGGGATTTTCCGGAGGCACCAGACGTTCGAAGAAGTGCGCGCAGGCCTCCAGGGTGGAACCCCCGAAAGCGAGATTCAGAGCCCGGGGATCGCGCAGGTCGTCCGCAAGGTTCGTCCAGAGGCGAAACGTGGAGCTTCCATAAAACACGGCCGGTTTCGCGATCGGCGCCCGCGTCGCGCGCCGGCGTTCGAGTTCCCGGACTTCCTCTTCGTACCAGTACATCTACAAAAGTATAAGGGCCGCCCGTTGCCGGGCGGCCCTTGGTACAACGATCCGGTTTGAAGCGGCGATTTAAAAGAAGAACCGAACGCCCAGCTGCAGCTGCCGGGGCAGGTTCGCCTGATAGGTCACCTTGCCGAAACTCGCCGAGCCGAACTGCGTGTTCGGATTGGCAAACAACGGCGAGTTGAACAGATTCAGCGCCTCCGCGCGGAACTGGCCCGTGAACTTTTCATAGATTTTGAAATTCTTGAAAAGCGAGGCGTCCCAGTTCTTCATGCCGGGTCCGCGAGTATCGATGGACCGCGACACGTTGCCGAATGTGAACGCCGGAGCCTGCGAGAACGCCGCCGGATTCAGGTAAGAATTCAGCCGCTGTTCCACGCTGCCGGAAGTTGCGGGGCTGATGCCCGTGGCGTTAGGCCGTTGCTCGCCCGTGCCAATGGTGGAGTTCAGGTTCTGCTGGAAGACGAACAGCGGGAAGCCGGTCTGGTAAACCATGGTCCCGTTGACCTGCCAGCCGCCGACTGCGTAATCGAGCAGTTTGTTGCTGCCAAGGAACTTCTTGCCCTTGCCGAACGGCAGCTCATAGGTGAACGTGTTGGTGAAGCGCAGCGGCGTGTCCACCGAAGACAGCGCCCACTCCGCATTCAGGTCATAGTAATTCTGGGGCTGCGAAGCCGGGGAACTGCCGGAGAATCCGTTGAACGAGTTGGAACTGCCGCCGCCGAATTCGTTATCCCGGTTCTTCGCCCACGTGAAGGTGGAGAGGAACGTGAAGCCGGCGGAAAGCCGCTTCTGCGCTTTGGCTACCAGCGAATCGTACTGGGCCGAAGACGGATTCGTCACTTCACCGATGGTGCTGTACTGCGGATACGGCAGCAGCAACTGCGCCTGGGAGACTTTCGCCGAACCGATGACGCCCGCGCCGCCGTGTCCGAAGAACGGATTGTTCACCGAAGCGCTGAGCGCCGAACCCATCGAGAGGTACTGGCTGGGCAACTGGTTGATATTCAGGTTGCCGTTGCCCGTGGGCGAGGGCTGCAGGTGCGCCGAACGGGACCCGATATACCCGACTTCGGCCGCGATGCCGAACGGCAGCTGCTGCTGCACGTCGGCCGAGAACTGCTGGATGATTCCCGACGTCCGGCCCTTGTCGAGATAGTTGAACGTGGACCCGATCGCCGTCAGCGCGCCGAGCGAGTTGCCCACCGGCTGCAGAACGCCGGACGGGAACGGGTTGCTCAGCGAATTCGCCGGTGTCGAGTTGCCGTCGTTGCTGGCCACGTAGGTGGTGGTCTGCGTGTAACCGGGGGCGATAGACGCGTCCGTCGAGAAGATGGTCGGGTTGTAGAAGATTCCCCAGCCGCCGCGGAAGGTGGTCTTGGGAGTGATCTGGTAGGCGAGACCGAAGCGCGGTCCCAGCTTGGTCTTCGAAGGCGAGCAGCAGGCGGATGCCGCGCCACCGACGCCGGCATACTGCAGCACGCCGACCGGCAGAACACCGGTCACGTTGGCCGCCAGCGGATTCGGAGCGGTCTGGTTAAAGCCCGTCACAATGTGGTTGTTCGATTCCCCGAGGCCCGTCTCATACTCGTAACGCAGCCCGAAGTTCAGCGTCAGTTTGCTGTTGACGCGGAAATCGTCCTGCACATAACCGGCGTAGTAGCGGACGAAATCATAGAACTTCGTCGAGGTGATCACCGAACCCGACGAGGGATAGCCGAGCAGAAGATCGGCGAAATCGGCGCCCGTGCCGTTCGTGGTGGTCGGATACTGGCGGCTGAAAACGCCGTTGAAGCTGAAGTTGCCGGCCGAACTGGAAAGGCTGGTGAAATCCGTGTGGATCAGGCGGTAATCGAAGCCCGCCGTGATGTTATGCCGGCCGATATATTTCGATACCGCGGCCGAAAAATTCTTCGAATGGAAAACTGAAATGCTGGGGGAAGTGGAACTGATGGTGTTGTTCAGCAGGCCGATGGTGGGGAAGTAATTCGCCTGAATGCCGCCCGTGAAACTGGCCGGAAGTCCCAGCGAGCCCGGGTTGAAACCATAGCTGACACCTTCGGTGAAATTCGGGAAGCGGTTGAAACCGTAGCGAAGCGTCACCACCGTGGTCGGATTCAGAGTAAGCGTGCTGTTCACGGCCGTTGCGTCGGCCTTGCGGAACAGCAGGTAAGGTCCGTTGCTGCTGCCGCCGGGAAGCGTGCCCAGCGTGTTGCCGCCCGGCTCCCGGCTCTTGTAGTGGAGGTAGGAAGCACTCACGCGCCACCAGTCCCGAATGGTGTGGTCCAGCTTCGAAGTGTATTCGTCCGCACGATCGGTCAGGGTGTCGGTGCCGGTGTAGTTGACGGAATCCGTTTTCGTGGAAGCGGCCGTCGGGATGTACGAGAGAATCGCGGCGCCCACCGGGTTCACCATGCTGGCCGGAATCACGTTGCCGGGGAACGGATTGCGCACCACGCTCACGCCGTTCGGGCAGTTGTCCGACGCCACGCAGGCGCGGGCCGAATTCGGCATGAAGATGGCTGCGGAACTTTTGGAATAATCGCCCTTCGCTTCGAGCGCGGTAGGCAAAGCGTAGGAATCGGCGAGCGGAGACTGCTGGCGATAACTTTCCGTCGCCACCCAGAAGAACGTCTTGTTCTTACCGTTGTAGAGTTTCGGAATTTCCACCGGTCCGCCAAATGCGGCGCCCCAGGTATAGTAGGGCGTTTCCGGCCGCTGCCGTCCGGCTGCGTTGTAGAAGAAATTGTTCGCCACGAAGTCCGTCTGGCGCGTGTAGCCGAAAAGCGCGGCGTGGAAGTCGTTGGTGCCCGATTTCAGCAGCGTATTGAACACGCCGCCGCCGGTCCGGCCCATCTGCGCGTCATAGGTGCCCGTCTGCAGCTTCATCTCCGACGTCGCCTCAATCGAAGGGATGATCACCGCGCGGTTCGTGGAGTCCGTGATCGGAATGCCGTCGATCAGATAGTTGTTACCGCGCACCGGGCCGCCCGCAATCGAGATCGCGGAAGAGCCGCTCTGGTCCTGAAACCGGTTGAAACGGGGATCGCCCGCCGCCACCACGTTCGTGGAAAGCTTGGAAAGCAGAAACGGGTTGCGGCCCAGATTCGGAAGATCCGTCATCTTCTGCGAATCGAGCACCTGGCCGTTCGAGGCGTTGGAGGTCTCGATCAGCGGCACTTCTTCGGTGACCTGGACGCTGCTGGTCACGTCGCCAACTTCCAGTTTCAGATCGACCGTCAGCTGTTGCTGCGTGTCGATAATGATGCCCTTCTTTTCCGTCTTCTTGAAGCCGGGGGACTCCACGACGAGCATGTAGGTCGCCGGGTCCACCTGCGAAAACACGTATTCGCCCTGCGCGGAGGTGACGGTGGCGCGCGATGTCTGTTTTTCCTGGTTGACCAGCGTGACCTTCGCGTTCACCAGAACGGCGCCGCCGGAATCCTGCACGGAGCCGCGAACGCCTCCCAGATAAGACTGCGCGAACAGTGTCGCCGCGCCGGCCAGAAGTAAAAATGCCGGAATCAGCGTCCTGGCGGGGACGGCCGGGTTTTCACGTAGCGAGTTGGATTTTGCCTTCACAATGCGTCTCCTGAGTGTCGGGAATTTGACAGTGCCCTGTCTCCGGGCAGATGTCGTTTGCTAAAAGTCCCACGGGGGCAATAAAGGCGGCTGGGCTTTGTGAGGATCCGGTAACAAACCGGTCCGGGGCGCATTCTGGGCGCGTTTACGAGCGGGGGAAAGTTGTATAAGTATCGTAAACCGCCGCGAATGTCCATGCAGCAAAAAGTTATGTCTGCCCGCTATTCAAACTTTCTATGACAAAAAACTTCCTTGACAGCGCCGCGCGTTTCAGGTAACCGAAACGTTGACTTTCTGTTAAAGATTGCGGTAACGTAGGCTCGATCCCGGTTGTATTTGGAAAGGGCGCGCGGAAGGGTTCCTGCGCCCCGGATTGACCGGTGAGACGCCCCGATGCGCCCACATTCTCCACGTCCGGAGAAACATAACCCCAAAAAATTTTCGTCCGTTGCGCAAGGCCGGTTGCATTCCGTTGGGATCTGCCTTCGCTTCGATATGATTTTCGCGTCCACTTTGCACGAAAGCGCAAAGGCCGCCCGTCGCGGCGGCGAACGAAAGGGGAACTCGGCGGACCTGGCCGCGACGGGCGAGTCCGTTTTGCGCGAGTTCATCAAAAGGAGACCCATACGTGTCACTCACCACACAAGAGCAGAAAGAATTCCTGACGCGCGGTTTTACCCGCCGCAATCTCGGCAAGATCGCCGCCATGGTAACCGCCGGCGCGTCTCTTCCCTTCTATAACGAGTCTGCGCTCGCGCAGTTGTCGAAGGTCGACAACGTTCCCGCCGACGCCGTCCTCATCAATGCGAACGAAAACCCGCTGGGCCCCTCCATGGCAGCCCGCGAAGCCGTCGCGAAGATCATTTCGCAGGGCGGCCGCTACATGTATGGTGAGACCGACAAGGTCGTGAAACTCCTTTCCCAGCAGGAAGGCGTCAAAGAAAGCTACATCCGGATCTACCCCGGTTCGAGCGGCCCGCTGCACCAGGCCGTGCTCGCTTTCACCTCGCCGGAAAAGCCGCTCGTCATGGCGGATCCCGGTTATGAAGCGGGTGGCCGCGCGGCGCAGTTCATTGGCGCCAAAACGATCCGCGTGCCCCTGACCTCCGATTATCGTCACGACGTGAAAGCGATGCTGAAGGCGGGCGGCCCGAATGCCGGTCTCTTCTACATCTGCAATCCGAACAACCCCACCGGCACGCTGACCCCGAAATCGGAAATCGAGTGGCTGGTCGCGAACAAGCCGAAGGGTTCCATCGTGATGGTGGACGAAGCGTACACCCACATCTCGGAAGCGCCGTTCAACACCGACCTCGTCGCGCAGGACAAAGATGTCGTCGTCCTCCGCACCTTCTCGAAGATCTACGGTATGGCTGGCCTCCGCGCCGGCGCCGCGATCGCCCGTCCGGACCTGCTCGACAAGCTCGCGGGCTTCAGCGCCGGCATGCTCCCCATCACCGGTATGGCCGCGGCCAGCACCAGCCTCGCGGAAAAGAACCTCATTCCGGAACGCCGCAAGCTCATCGGCAACGTCCGCAATGATACCTTCGAGTTCCTCGAAAAGAACAAGTTCACCTACGTGCCCTCCGTGTCGAACTGCTTCATGATCGACGTGAAACAGCCCGGCAACAACATCGTCAGCGCGATGCGCAAAGAGAAGATCTACATCGGTCGCGTCTGGCCGGCTTGGCCGAATCACGTGCGCGTCACCGTTGGAACCGCCGAAGAAATGAAGCGCTTCCAGGCGGCGTTCCTGAAAGTGATGGCGTAAAAAGAAGACCAGGGCAGGGCGAAGGGACCCCGATTGATGCTCCGCGCAAAACTACTCCGCACCCGAGGCAAGTACAACTGGGAACGCTTCGTGGGAGATTGCGCGGGAGGCCTGATCGCGGCTCTCATTGCCCTGCCTTACGGCCTTTCGATGGCCGCGCTGATGCACCTGCCGCCCATTCTGGGCGTGGTCACTTCCATTCTGACGGCGCCCATTACCGCGCTGCTGGGAAGGAATCCCGTGCTGATTGGCGGCACGGCCAGCGCGACCGTTCCGTTTATTGCCAACGCGGTCCGATCCCAGGGCATTGGCGGGGCCGCGAAGGTTTCCATTGTCGCGTCCGTCTTCATGATGGTGTTTTGCGTCATGCGGCTGGGACGTTATGTTTCGAAGGTGCCGCCCACCGTGGTGGCAGGCTTCTCCGCCGGCATCGGCGGCATCATGTTTATCTCGCAGCTAAACGTCTTACTGGGCGTGAAAGCGCCCGGCGGTGCCAACTCTCTGGTGCAACTGGCCACGGTTCTGGGGGAAATTCCCTCGCTCCGTTTCGCCCCGCTGCTTCTGGGCGGTATCGTGATTATCACGGCGGCGCTGGTGATGCGCTGGACGCCCCGGGTTCCCGCTCCCCTTGTCGGCGTTGCATTCGCGGGGCTAGCCGCTTATTTCTTCCGCCTGCATGAGCCCGAAGTCGGGTCGCTGCAGCTGACGCTCCCTCCCTTCATCGGTTTCTCCTGGACTCCTCAGGATGTTCTCAGCGTCATTCCCACCGGCCTGACTCTGGCCTTTGTCGCGTCGATCAATATTCTTCTGACTTCCCGGGCCGTGGAGCATTTCCGCGGCCGCCACAATCACCACAAGAGCGCCGACGCCGATGCGGAACTTGGCGCCTACGGGATTGCCAATCTGGCTGCCGGAATCTTCGGCGCGCCGATGAGTGTCGGCATCCCGGCCCGCAGCGTGGCGAACGTTCGTTGCGGCGGCACCACGCGGCTTTCCAACATCATGCACGCCGTCTTTCTTTTCGCGCTGGTCAGCCTCGGGTCGGGCGCTCTCGCCCACATTCCGCTGGCGGCACTGGCGGGCGTCACGGCCTGGATGGGACTTTGTCTCCTGGATGTCAGCACTTGGCGCCGCCTTCCGAAAATGCGCAACGTGGATGCGAGCGCCTTCCTGGTCACCGCCGTGAGCGTGCTGATGGTCAACGCGGTAGCGGCCGTTCTGGCGGGCTGCTCACTCTATGTGGTGCAGCACTTGTATGATCGGTATCTCAGTTCGCACTCCGGCCTGACCGGCGTTCCCAGCATCGCGAAATAAGCCCGATCGTTTCCCTTTCCTCGGTTGTCATCCTCGGTTATGATGAGGGTCCATGCGTCACTGGCTCATTCACTGGCTTCTGAAAGCGGTTTCCCTGTTGATCGTCGCGCAGATTCTGCCCGGTATTCAGGTGGACAGCTTCGGCTCCGCTTTCATTGCGGCTGCCGTGATCGGGCTCGTCAGCGCCGTTCTGGGCCTGATCCTGAAGATCATTCTGCTGCCCTTTATCTTCCTGACGCTGGGCCTTGTTTACTTCCTCATTAACGGCCTGATGCTGAAACTCGCTTCCGAAATGGTGTCCGGCTTTCGCGTGAACGGCTGTCTGCCCGCGGTGCTGGGCTCCATCCTGCTGACCGTCGTCGATTTCGTGCTGAACCGGCTCGCCGGACTATAAATTCCGCTTCAGAAAAGAACAGATCTGGTAGCCGGCGATGAACTTGAATGGCGACTCGCCCAGCGTGTAGTGCCCGCACGGCATCACCACCAGTTTCTGCGCGGCGCCCCGGCGCTGGATATGCTCCACAATGCGGCGCGACAACTCCAGGGGAAACGTCGTGTCGTACGTCGCGTACAGGAAAAAAGAACGCTTCCCGTGATCCGCGTACTTGTCCATGTAGTGCACCGGGCTCACGCAATCCCAAACCTTGCGAAGCCGTTCCAGGCTGATCTCGTCTTCGATGCCCTGCCGGATGTGCCGCGTGGAAAGCCCGCTCCAGACCACGTCTCCGAAATACGTGGAGCAGTGGTTGAAGACGTTCACCTTGATACGCTTGTCATGCGCGCTTGCGAGGAACGCATAGCAGGAACCGAGGCTCGTCCCCACCACGCCCAGATCTTCGTAACCCTTGCTCTGCAGCCAGTCGAAGCAGGAACGCACATCGATCACCGCCTGCCGGGTCGCGTCGATGGTGCGCCCGATATTGGCCGACACCGCGTAATCGGCCCGCGTGAGTTCCGGAGGCATGCGCCGGTCGTGGTAGGGCAGGCTCAGGCGCAGCACGGTAATGCCGAGTTCCGCGATTCCGCGGCACAACGCCACATGCTGCCCGGCGCTCGAATTCCAGTGCGGCAGCAGCACCACGGCCTTCTTCCCCCGCCGGAAACGCGGTTTGGCCGGGAAATACCGCGCATGAACCACATTATTTTCCGGATAAGGCGTCTCCACGGCGGACTTAAACTGCACCTCTTCCCCGTTGAACCGGAAATCGTCCGGCGCCCGGTAGGCGAAGAAGGCATCGCTGTCCGCCATCGCCAACCGGTTTAGTTCGATCAGCTTTGTTTCCGGATCCGTCTCCGCCGACTGGACCGGCCAGCGCTCCGCCCATTCCGTGCCCCAGTCGAACGGGCGAACCACGCGATCCGTCGAGCGGAACGCGAGTTCGTGCTCCCAGGCCTGCATGCGGCGTCCGTACCAGTTTTTAACTAATTCCATGTGATTCGAGCGGGCCTGCTGATTCCAGGTTATCAGAGCAGCGGCTGTTTGGCCCGGTCCGCGAGCGGCTGGTTGAGGAAATCGACGAACGGCGCCATTGCCTCGAACCGTTTGACGATCTCCGGCAGCAGCTTCGGCGTTGTGGCCAGAGCGGGATCCGCGCTCTTCATCAGCACGTAGTGCTTGCGCTTGAGCAGATCCATCGCCGGATGCTCCGGATCGAAGCCCTTCGGCGCCCGCGACGAACTCTCGCCATGCAGGTCGCCCATCAGTTTCCGCACCGCGGCTGTCTCGAAAGTCTTTCGGAAGTCCACAGCATGGTCCGCAATATGCCGCCGCACGGCCAGCAAAGCATCCGGTTCCGGACTGTACAAACCGCCGCCGATCTCCAGGGCTTCGGGCGAGATCGAAAAATAGTACCCGGAGCCGGTATTCTTGTCCGCGCCGCCGCGCCACATCGCCGCCGCGACGTGCGTCTTATACGGTGTTTTATCCTTCGCAAACCGCGTATCGCGATAGATGCGGAAGACGCATTTCTTCGGTTCGCCCACATAAGCCGGCGCGAAGCGCAGCATCTCCGCATGCACCGCGCTCACCAGTTCCAGCATGGGCTCCTGGACCTTTTCCTGGTAGACCGCCTTGCGCGGAGTGAACCATTCGCGGTCGTTATTTTCCTTCAAATCGCGCAGAAACTCCATGCCTTCCGGCGGAAACCCCTTGAACGTACTTTTGCTGGCCATATCCCTATAATGAGACCAATGCCTCTCGCCGGGAAGACCGTTGAAGCCGAGGTTTTCGAAACTCTGAACGCTCTTCCGGGCCTCACGGTGCTGCGGGATGCGCCGCTCTCCCGCTACACGCGTTTCGGCATCGGCGGACCGGCCGATCTCTTCGTCGAAGCCGGCGATCCCGAACGGTTCGCGCAGGCTCTGCAACTCGCCAAAGCCAGCGGTCTCGACACGGTCGTGATCGGCGGAGGCACCAATCTCATCGTGGCCGACGAAGGCTTCCGCGGAGTGGTCCTCAAGCTTATCAATCATGAAATCCACGCGGAGGGCGTCTCCATTTATGCCGAAAGCGGCGCCACCCTCCAGACCCTGGTCGATTTCACCGTTGACCTCGGCCTGCGCGGCCTCGAAACCATGACCGGCATCCCCGGTTCGGTTGGCGCGGCTATTTATGGCAATGCCGGCGCCTACGGGCACGCCATCGCGGAACGGATCCACACCGTTCGTTTCTTCGACGGCGCCGGCACCCGAACTTTCGACAACGCGGAGTGCGGCTTTCAGTACCGGGAAAGCGTCTTCAAGCGCCATAAGGACTGGATCATCATTTCCGCGGATCTGACGCTCGAAAACGGCGACGCGGCGGAGTTACGTTCCGCGGCGGACCGAATCCTCACCGTTCGGAACAAAAAATACCCGCCCACCATGAAGTGCGCCGGCAGCATCTTCAAGAACTACCTTTTCGCCGGTCTTCCCCGGAACGTCGCCGAACAGGTGCCGGCCAGCGTCGTGATCGAAGGGAAGGTTCCCTCCGCCTGGTTCCTCGAACAGGTGGGCGCCAAGGGCATGCAGCAGGGTGATATCCACGTCGCCGACTACCACGCCAACCTGATCTACAACGCCGGAAACGGCACCGCGCGCGAACTGACGGCCATCATTTCCGAACTGAAGCGGCGCGTCGAAGACCGCTGGGGCATGCCGCTCGAAGAAGAAGTGCAATACGTCGGGTTTTCGAAATAATTCCGGGAACTAACCCCGAGCCCGCCATCAATACCGGACAGAAGTACGCGGACCACCGGACGTTTCCGAGTCCCTCACACCCTCACGTCCGGTGGCCGCCACCAATTTGGAACTTCTCCCGCACGGGCGCCCGAATCAGGCGTTAAGATGAGGTTTCCGATGAGACTCCTTCCCGCCCTGTTTCTGACTGCGTTTTCGCTCACCGCCGCCAACCTGCCCTCCGGCGAGAGTATTCTGGCGCGCAGCCTCGCCAAAAGCGGTGGCGCCCAGGCGTTCGCCAGGGTCAAGAGCGCCATCATGACCGGCACTGTTGAAATGGTCGGCCACAACCTGAGCGGCCCGGTAGCCGTCTATCAGCAGGGCGAAAAGACGTACACGTCTATCGAGTTGCCGGGCATTGGCAAGGTGGAAGAGGGGTTCGACGGTGAAACCGCCTGGGAAGTGAACGCCCTGACCGGCGCGCGCATCAAAGAGGGCGAAGAAAAATCCGCCACCGTGCGCGCCTCGAAACTGGGCCTGCTGAACTCCTGGCGCGACGATTACAAAGAGGCCACCACCCTGGGCGAGGAAGACGTCGAAGGCAAGCCCGCCTGGAAGGTGCAAATGCTCCCGAAAGAAGGCAAGCCCGAGATCTTCTATTTCGACAAAACCACCAGCCTGCTGGTGCGTATGACCCAGACCATCGCCAGCGCGCTCGGCGAAATTCCCGTGGATGCGCTGCTGGGAGACTACCGGACCGTCGGAGGCGTCCTGGTCCCGTTCTCCATGACCCAAAAGGCCATGAGCCAGGTCATGACCATGCATTTCGACAAAGTCGAGTGGAATCCCGCCATTCCGGCCGGACGTTTCGACCTGCCCGAAGCCGTCCGGATTCTGGCCGCACGCGCCAAGCCCTGACGGGCTTTACACTTCTTCGAGGAAAGTCTTCAGCCGGAAACTGCGGCTGGGATGACGCAGCTTGCGCAGCGCCTTGGCCTCGATCTGCCGGATCCGCTCCCGCGTCACGCTGAAGTTCTGGCCCACTTCTTCGAGCGTGTGTTCGCTGCCGTCCTCCAGACCGAAACGCAACCGGATAATCTTTTCTTCACGCGGCGAAAGGCTCTTCAGCACTTCCGCGGTCTGCTCGTGCAGATTCACGTTAATCATCTGCTCGGACGCGGAAACATGCGCCTGGTCCACGATGAAGTCGCCCAGATGCGATTCGTCCTCTTCCCCGACCGGCGTCTCCAGCGAAACCGGCTCCTGCGCGATGAGCTTCACTTTGCGGACTTTCTGCACCGGCAGTTCCATCCGGTCCGCCAGTTCCTCATTCGTCGGCTCGCGGCCGAGTTCCTGCACCAGAGACCGTGAGGTCCGGATCAGCTTGTTGATGGTCTCGATCATGTGGACCGGAATCCGGATGATGCGCGCCTGATCCGCAATCGCGCGCGTAATCGCCTGCCGGACCCACCACGTGGCGTAAGTGGAAAACTTGTAACCGCGCCGGTATTCGAACTTCTCCACCGCCCGCATCAGGCCAATATTGCCTTCCTGAATCAGATCGAGGAACTGCAGTCCCCGGTTGTTGTAGCGCTTGGCGATGCTCACCACCAGCCGCAGGTTCGCCTCGATCAGCTCCTGCCGGGCGTATTCCGCCTGCGAGTCCCAGCGGCAGACCTGTTCGGAAGCGCGCCGCAGTTCCGCCGTGGTCGACCCGTACCGGATCTCCAGTTCCTGCAGCGTTTGCGCCAGTTGCCGTTGCTCCCGCCGGAGTTCCCGCATGGCGTCCACCGGGCAACCGCCCGCATCGATCGCTTTCTGATTCCGGGCAATCTGCTGGTCGAGCGCGCGCGCCTCATCCGCCGCCTGGCGCAGTTTTCCGATCAGGTCGCGAATCACTGCTGTCTGCAACCCCAGGCCACAGGAAATCCGGGAAATCTCCACCGCCAGCCGGCCCAGTTCCCACCGCAGGCGGCGGTTCTGCTTCGGCTTGCTCTGCCGCGGGACCGCAACCAGTTTCTGCTTCTGCTGCAAAAACCGCCGGCGCAGCAGCGAGAGTTCCTCGCACACGGAAAGCAACTGTTTCATCCCCGCGTCGAAGAGTTCATCGCTCGGAATCGGGTCGTTGAACTGGAGAATGTCCCGCACCGAGGCCGTGCCGCAACGGACCTCTTCGCCCAGGTCGATCAGGCGCTGCACGGCCACCGGGCAGCGGGACAGAATCCGCCGCACTTTCGTCTGGCCACGTTCGATACGGCGGGCGATTTCGACCTCTCCCTCCCGTTTGAGCAGCGGCACCGCGCCCATTTCCCGCAGGTACAAACGGACGGGATCGTGAGTCCGGTCGAACGGATCGGCGTCGTAGAGTTCTTCCACGTCGTCGAATCGCCGCTCGTCCGGCTTCTCCTCGACAACCCCGTCGAGAGGCAGTTCCTCCAACTCGGCCGTTATCAGATCCATCGAATCGTTAAAGAGAATGAAACCGTTCTCTTTGCTGACTCTGGCGAGTGGATCCACTACTTCGAATTGATCGTCCGGCACAGGAAGAAGCCCTCGTCTCTTACCACTAACTATCTACCTGGTGATGCGAAATATCGAGGCGTTACAGGACAGAAATTCTCAGAAAATTTTGTGGGGAGTGAACTTACTCACCGAGCTCGGACATGAGACGAAGCGCATCCTGCATGCGCCCCTCGCGCTCGGCCTGCCGGATCCGGACCTTCAGTTCGCGCCGGCGGGCCTCGCGTTCGTCGCGGAGCAGGGCATTGAGGCAGGCGCGCCCGTTCTCCAGCCCGGCGCCGTCTTCGCCGGAATCGGGGACCGCGGCGGGATCGAGAACAATCGAAGCCAGTCGTTCCTGATCTTCCGGAGCAAGCCGTTCATGCACGGAGTTAAAACCGATGGGATCTCCCGCTTCGTGCATCGCCATGAGCGTGGCGTAGATTTTCGCGGTGGGCCCCTGTTGCAGGGCGGCGATCTCGCGAAGCCCCCCGATCAGTTCCCCGCGCGCGTCCGCGTTGCTCAGCAGCAGAGGCAGCAGGATGCGGTCGGTGGCTTTGGCGGGATCGGCCTGCGCGGGCGCGATATTCCTCTCCACGCGGTCCGCCGCCATCTTGCG
>Ga0118677_10010208_pt1 | contig 14428 bp, 7 predicted proteins | sample AliMusrvi5mmetaG_FD_86154 | JGI IMG/M metagenome (GOLD analysis project Ga0118677, IMG submission 86154) | reverse complement strand
CCTCCGCATGGAGGGTTTGGGGGAGGGTGCAGTCAAGGTGGTATCATGACGAATTACCCGTACGGAGACCCGGTAGCGCCACTCTTGCCGGGCAGTGGCGGGGCTTATAGTACCTACGGCGCAAATGGTGGGAATGGCGGGGGCGCCGTGCGCATTTCTGTAACCGGTAATATTACCGTGAATGGAACCATAACCGCCATTGGGGGTGATCGCGCTCCCGTGTTTGGAGGCTCCGGCGGTTCCGGTGGCAGCATCTACATCACGTGCCATACCATCGCCGGCACGAACGGCACGATCCAGGCGGATGGCGGCGCCGGCCAGGGATGGGGTGGCAATGGGGGCGGCGGCCGCATCGCGGTCGTGTATGATGTCCCGGCTCAGAGCGGTGCGCTGTGTCCATCCATTCAGTTCAAGGTTCGAGAACGTTTTGATGTGAGTACTGCGGCTTCTTATTTGGGCTGTCATGGGGACATTGGCACGGTGTATTTTCCCGACACCAGCCTCCTGACGGATCCGATCAACGTCTTCGGCCAAGTCCTGTTTGGCAACATATCGTCGTGGACTCTGGATCACCTCACGATCAGCAACACCTGGGTGCGCTTCCCGCAGGACGGCTTCCGCTTGACCGTCTCGAATGACCTTCGGATCGTCAAGGGAAGTGACATCGGCCGTATGGATATCGGCGGATCGGGTGTGATCACTAAGAGTTACAAAGCCACCGCTGGCCTCCTCTGCTACCAGTTTTTATCGGGAACGCCGCCGGTACTGACTGTCGGCGGGAGTCTGGTGCTGACCAACGGGGCCAGCCTTTATATATTCAGCGCGCCAACCAATGGGGGCGCGACCAACTACGGTGCGCTGGTCAATGTAAAGGGAGACATGACGCTGGGTACTGGCAGTTGGGTGTATGCCTGGTCGGACTTTACCAACGGGGGGTCGTCTTTCTTCTCCATGCGCAATCTGACCATTTCAACCAATGCCGGATTTAGCGCGGATTACGCCGGATGGGCTGGCGGCCTCTATGTCTCTTCTGGCTATGGCTATGGCCCCGGTGGAGGCAGCAACAACCCTGCCGCCACTTACCAAGGACTGGGCGGTTCCTATGGCGGATTTGGCGGCTTGGTGACGAACACCAGCAAGATCTATGGATCCTCGAACGCTCCGACGTTGCCGGGTAGCGGGGGGTGGTCGGATGGGAATCCGGGTGGTTACGGAGGCGGATTGGTATGGGTCAAGGCAAGCGGTACGATCGCTCTTTACGGCACAATTACGGCCAATGGCGGTGGAAAGGGCGGCGCCAATGGCATCCAGGGCGGAACGGGTGGTTGTGGCGGCGGCGGCGGTTGGGATGTCGCGACGGCTGGCAGTGGCAATCAGGGGTTTGGCGGCGGAGCAGGAAAGTCCGGATCTGGACATGGACACGGCGGTGGCGGCGGTGGCGTCGGTGCGGCCGGAGTGGCCGCGGATTCGAGCAAGGCTGGCGATGGTGGCGCTGGGTATACCATCCATATCGGGCGCAGCCGTCGGGTATGCAGGGGGTGGCGGTGGCGGGTCCGAATCCGGAACTGACGGCATGGGCTCCGGCGTCAATGGCGGAGGAAATGGCGGAAAAGCTGCGGTAGGAAGCCCTGGAACTGCGAATACCGGCGGTGGCGGCGGTGGCGGCGGCGGCAACAATGGCGGCGCCGGCGGTTCCGGCATCGTCATTGTCAGGTATGCCGTCATTTTTGACACACCGGTAATCGTGAACGCAGCGGCATCCAACGTCGTTTCCGGAGCGGCGGTTTTCTGTGGATCGCTTCAGCAAACCGGTAGTGCGCCTGTCACCGCAGTGTCCGTTTACTGGGGGCCAACGGATGGTGGAACGAATGTGGCGCGCTGGGCGAAAACGAACGCATTCGTTGGCGGCCCGTGGAATATTGGCGACATGTTGACGACGAACATGGCGGTCACGACAGGACAGAACTACTTCTACACCTATTCCGCTTCCAATGCATCCGGTGCGAGTCTGGCCGCGCCCAGCGCATACTTCATCGATAGCGAACTGACCGTTGCGGCGACGGATGCCTCCTGCGGCAGCACCGTCTCCGACACGGCCACGGTGATGGTGACGCGTTCGGCGAACTGCACGAACGGCGCGCTGACCGTCTACTACACCACCGGTGGCAGCGCGACGAACGGTGTGAACTACACGGCCAGTCCTGCGAGCGGCAGCCTGACGATCCCCGCTGGCGCGACCAGCGCTGCGATCACAATCGCGCCGCAGGCGCCGTATAACCTCGGTGCGGCCAGGATTTTCACCTTGTCGCTGACGAACGGGCTGTATCTGATCGGTTCAGCCAACACCGCGACCTGCACGCTGCAGACGCTGACCGGCACGGCGTACACCTGGTCGGGCGCAGGCGTGAACAACAACTGGAGCAACCCGACGAACTGGGGCCAGACCGTCAACTATCCCGGCATCGCCGGCGCTGCGGCCGACACGGCCAACTTCGGCGACTCGGCTGCCAAGACCAATGTCAACTTCGATGCCGCCCAGGCGATCGGGACAATTGCTGTCACCGGTACGAAGAACTGGAGCTGGAGCGGCTCGACGTACACGGAGAACATCGGGCTCAGCTACGGCAGCATTGGCACCGGATCCTTCAGTTCTGTCATTGCAGGCCCTGGTGGTGTGACCGTGACCGCGGGCGTGCTGACCAACAACAATGCCGCCAACACCTATGCCGGCGCCACGCAGGTCAAGGGCGGCGCTTTGGAGGTGTCGGCCGCAGCCTTCAACGCCGGCGCCAACAGCGCGGCCGGCAACAGCACAGCCGACGTTCAACTTGGCGATCCGGCCACCGGCACGAACGCCGAACTGCGCATCAGCCAGGGCGGCAGCCGCGGCATCACGGTGCAGAACGGCGTTGGCACGCGTACGATCCGGCCGGTGGGCAACGTGGGCAATTCTTCGGCCGCCTACACCGGCACCTACACGCTGAACGCCGACACGATCTTCGCGCCCGGATACGTCGCCGACGCCTACAACGCCTCCACCCTGTACAACATCAACGGCATTCTGACCGGCACCGGCGGTGTGATCGTGGCCGGCGCTTCGAATACCATTGTCATCGGCAACGGCGTCAACACCTACACCGGCCCGACCACCATCAAGGCCGGCGTGCTGTCCGTCACCGGCAATGTGCTCTCCAACAACTCCTATTTTGGTTCGCCGTCCGCGGGCAACGAACCGATCTTGCTGGGCGACACCAATGGTGCCAACAGCGCCACACTCAAGGTGACCAACAGTCAGTTCTATCGGCCCATCCACGTGCAGTCTGGCAGCAGCGGCCAGGCGTTGCTGGACCTCAGCGGCGGATCGAGCATGTTGTGGAACCCCATGACCTTGGACAAGGACTTGTACATCAAGAATTGCACGGCAAATTATACCCAGAATACGCTCACCAACACCTTGAGCGGCGCCGGATGCCTGAACTTGTTCCAGAACGGATCTGGCGGCTACGGTTTCTTCTACATCAACAGCGCACCGCCGATTCACAGGGGCGGGACGACCATCTCCAGCAACCTGTCTTTGACATGGATCTGTCCGAGCAACCTGACCTCCGACACAGTGTTGCGCTTTGGCACGGACGCGGCGGGAATCGGTCCGGGCACTATCACGCTGAACGGCGCACAATTCTACGTCGCGGCGCCAAACGGGTCCGCCAAGGCATGGTACACGCTCGACAATCCCTTTGTCGTAAACGGCCCCGGCGATGCCAGAATCTACGGTGCGTCGCAGAACAATGGCAGCACCAACGCCTTTTCGGGTGCGATTTTATTGGGCGCAAGGCTCACGTTGATGTCGCCGACCTATCAGGCGGCCAACGCGCTTCAACCGTCGGCGACCGTGACGCTGGCGCAAACGAACTCGGCGCGTTGCGGGTTGTTTGCCGATAACGGCGCCACTGGCGCCAACGGGGTCTGGTCCTTCAACAATATCGTGGACGGACCTGGCGCAAGGGCGAACAGCCTGGCGTTGCGGGCTAATGCGGCCCAAATGAGAACCGCCCTGACAATCTACGGCAATGGCAATGCCTACACCTACGGCACGATTGTCGAGGATGGGCCGGGCATGACCACGATCAAGTCATCCACCGGATCGTTGGGCAAGGGGCCGATCTGGGTGATGGATGGCGGCGCGTTGCGTCTGACGGCGGCCTCACAGGTGGCCTCCGGCGCCAATGTGGACGTGTTAGGCAATGGGGTGACGCTCGGCGTGTTGGCGGTGGGCGGCAACTTCCTGCCGCCGCTGACGGCTGACTCCGCCGGCATGCTGGCAATCGACACGACCGGCTACAATGCCGTTTCCGACTTGTCGAAACTCGGCAACGGCCGGATGTACCTGGGCACCGTAACCAATGGCACGTTCAGCGGGAATACGCTTGCACCCTGCAGCGATAACGTCTATCGGTTGCTGGGCTCGTCGATCGGCGCCTTGACTGTCAGCGCCACCAATGTGCTCACTGGCGCGGCGGCGTCGATGCAAGCCGGCGCGCCCTGCGGGGCCGTTGGCAGGGAGTTTGAGAACTGGGCTAGCGGTGTGACTCCGAACTACGGGGGGTACGGCCGGGTAAAAGTGCTGGCAGCGCAGAACTACGGCGGAGGCAGCACGGTCAACCACGACAGCATCCTGGAAGGCGCCGCGCAGACGAATGGCACTCCCTTTGGCAGCACCACGGCCGGCGTGACGCTCAATGGCGGCTACTTGCAGCTCGACGGCGGTGCAGCGGCGGCGACCAATGCCATCGGTCCGACGACCATCAACGGTTACGGGGTTCTGCGCGTTTTTCAATCCGGCGCTGCGGTCACCCGGATGGACGTCGCACTGGGACCGCGATCCAACGCGGCGCCCTGGATGCTCGCGCTGTGCGGTCCGGGCTCCGGCACGTTGGGCGGCAAGGAACGGATCACCTGTCCCGGCGGGGCGCCTGTGGTGAGCAACAACATGGTGGCGCCGTATCTGCTGACCACAAGACTGGTGGATGCCGCCAACACCACCCTGCCGTTTGCCGGTGCGCCGGACTTTCTGACCTATAACACCAACGTGGACGTTGCCGGCGTCATCGGGTTCACGAATGCGTCGGGTTCCTACACCGCGATTGCCGATGCAACGACCTTCCAGGGATTGGCGTCCACGGCCATTGCGAATGTCACCAACAACATCGCCATGACCGGTCCCGCCAATGTGTATGCCCTGCGCGTGGACTCGGTTTCGATCACCAACAACGGTACGCCGCAGACCATTACAATCGGCAGTGGCGGACTGATCTTCAACGGCGCGTACAACGTGACGTATGCGATCTACAACAACATCTCCTTTGGCGCCGAAGGCATAATCGATCTTGCGACACTCGGAAATGGTGATAATGGGAGCGCGATCAGTGTCAAACTGATGGGCACTCTCTCCGGCACCAATGGCCTGACAATCAACGCCGAGTACTGTAACGACGGAGGCAACTATCTTTATCTCGGCGGCACCAACACGGCGCTGACCGGCACGGTCGCCGTTGTCCGTGGCTGGTTGAAATACGGCTGGGATTCGGCACTGGGCGCACCCGCCAATCCCATTGTTCTCGATGGCGGAGGACTTTCCTGGTCCAGCAGCATCGTCAACAACCGTCCCATCTATCTGGGACCTTCGTGGGGACAGATCTTCTGTGGCAACGGCGCAAACGGCACAATCAGCGGTCCGATCACCGGACCGGGCGGACTGATGCTGAGTGTATACAGCGGCAACAACCAACGGATGACCGGCACCAACAACACCTACAGCGGCGGCACGGTGACCTATTCGTCATGGGGTGGGTCGATGAGCGTCGCATCGAATTCAAGCCTGGGCCTTGGCGATGTGATGATTGCGGGGAGTTCATCCTTGTACCTCTATGGCGACCGCAACATCGGCGGTGGCGACTGGTACGGCATCCGCACAACCAACCGTCAGGCGCGCCTGTTGGTCTGCGGCAATTGCTACAGTCCAAACAACGGCATCAATGCGGCCTATTTCCTGAGCGCGAATCCTTCGATCGGCTCGCTTTCCGGAGCGGGCAGCGTGTATCTCACCAACACGGTGCTGACGCTCGGCGGCGACAACACCACGTCCGTCTTCGACGGCCTGATCCAGCCGGCCTACGCCGGGACGGTTGGCAGCCTGCGCAAGGTCGGAACGGGGACATTCCTCTTCAAGGGGCTGTCGACGGTCACCGGCACGACGGTGGTGGACGGCGGCACGATGGTGGTTGACGGCACGATGGCCGGCGGTGTCACGGTCAACAGCGGCGCCACGCTGGCCGGCGCCGGTTCGATCGGCGCGGTGACGCTCAACAGCGGTGCGATCTTCCTGCCCGGTAGCACTATCACGAACAACGCCGCCACGAACAGCATGTCGACGCTGTCGACCAGCAGTCTGGCGTTCAACGGCGGTACCGTAACGATCAACATCAACGGTCCGACGAACTACACGCAGCTTGTGGTCAACGGACCGGTGGGTCTTGGCGGCGCGACGCTGGTGGCGAACTTGAACTACAAGCCGGCGCCGACCGACGTCTTCTACATCGTGCTGAACAACAGCGGCAGTGCGACCACGCCCGGCTTCGCGGGGTTGGCGGAAGGCGCTGTCATCCGCTTCGCCAACGGTTATCTGGGTCATATCAGCTACGTCGGCACGGGCGACGGCACGGCGGGCAACGACGTGAAGATCTACAACCTCTCCAAGGGCAGCGCCGGCACGGCCATCTACTTCCAGTAGATTTCTGTTCATGACACAACGGGAAAAGTTTCTTGCCGTGATGTCCGGCCAGCGCATCGCGCCGATGCCGTTCTTTCCGGACATCACGGACTGGTACGGCGCCCGGCGCTCGGAACCCGGTCGTCCCCGCCCCGGCGGCGCCGGCGCGTTTGCGGGCGATGCCGACCCCATGCACCGGGTTTGCGGCAGCATGCCGGAACCGTACCGCGACTTTACGCTCCTCGACTTTTACCGGCATTTCGATTGGGGGCTGCCCGTGCATCATTACGGGTGGTTCAAGCGGGAATACACGGGCGGCGTGGAACGCGTCACCACGGACGACGGCCACGAGCGCGTCAGCCGGCTGCGCACGCCGAAAGGCGAACTCGTGAAGCGCGACCGGCTGGCGGCCGACGGCTCGTGGTGTCCGGTGGAGCATTTCTGCAAGCAGCCGCGCGACCTGGAAATCATCCGTCTGGCGGTCGAGGCCACGCGTTTCACGCCCCGCTACGAACGCGTGACAGCCGTCCTGCGGGAGATGGGCGACCGGGGGATCGGCGATCTGCCCCTGGACCGCTCCCCCTTCGGCAAGCTCGTGCATGAATACATGGGATTCGAGCAGGCCATCTACGCCCTTTTCGAGGACGAGACATATATTGCCGATTTTCTGGCTTTTCAGGAGCAGAAGGACTTGGAACTTGTGCGCCTGGCGGCGGAGGGACCGGAAAAGATCGTGATCCTGTCCGACCATGCGGACGAGAATCTGATTTCCCCGCGCCAGTACGAGCGCTATTGCATTCCCTATTATCAGAAGGTCACCCAAATCCTGCACGCCCGCGGCAAGCTCGTCTCCACGCATCTGGATGGCAACTTCAAGGGGTTCTTCCCGCTTTTGTCCCGGACCGGCTTCGATCTGCTCGATGGCTGCACGCCGGCGCCGATGTTCAACTACGAGGTGGAGGAACTGGCCGCCGCCCTGCCGCCGGGCATGAAGACGTATTGCGGCGTACCGGCCACCTTGTTCTGCCAGCATCGCCCGCAGCAGGAGATCCTCGGCTTTGGCGACCGGATCGCCGCGGCCCTGTCCGGACGCGGCATCCTGAACATCGGGGACATTCTGCCGCCAGACGGCGACATCGAACAGGTCATTGCGCTGGGCGCCCATCTGGCTCGGACGACGCAAACAACAAGGGAACGCACATGACGAACAGGGTATCTTGCACAGCAGGCTTTCTACTGGCAATCGGTTGCGCGGCAACCGTGCTGGCGACCGACGTGCAACCGGCGGCGCATGCGGCGGACACGGTTCGCGCGATCAAGGTGCAGACGGACAAGGCGCCGGATTGCACGAGCCTGAAGTCCATTGCGGACACGGTGACGCGCGGCTGCTCGAACAACGACGCCCGGGCCGTGGCGATTCTGAACTTCATGCTGTTCACGTTCTATCATCAGCCGTACGCCAACGAGGACGGCGGCATCCCGGCGCTGAAGGCCATCAACTGCTACGGCTGGGGCGTGTGCGGCGGCACGCACGCGGTGCAGTCCGCGCTCTGGAGCCAACTGGGGTGGGGGTGGCGCTTCGTGGGGTGGCCCGGTCACACGACCGTGGAGGCGGAGTACGACGGGCACTGGCACTATCTCGACGCCTTCTACAAGTATTACGCCTGGATGCCGGATGGCAAGGGCGGACAGATCATCGCCTCGGAGAAGGATCTTTTGAACAACAAGAAAGAACTGATCGACCAGGCCATGATTCACGATGTCGGCCGCAAGTGCGGGTATCTGGCGGCGGACCCGCCTGTCCGGGCCGACGGTACAGTAAACTGGCAGGCCCGCGAGATGATGGACTGCGACGATTACGACCTCGAAACCGCCAAGGATGGCGGGTTCAAGTGGAACGTTCCCAAGCAGCAAAGTCGCATGGGAGCTGAAAAGAGCTGGGCCGGTTACAACCATGCCGATGGCAACTACTCGATGGACGTCAACCTGGCGCCGGGTTTTGCGCTCGAAAACCGATGGGATGCGATGCCGGATGCCTGGTACTGGAACGGCATGCCGAAGGAATTCAAGTATCCCCATCATGGCTGCGGCAACCACAAGGACACCCGCAACAATCCCGGCTACGGACTCGTCATTGAGCCCTACACCAAGGACCGCTGTTGGGGCAATGGCATCCTGACGTTCCACGCCGACCTTTCCGGCGAGGCCACGCTCAAGTCTTTCGTGGCATCTGAAAACGTCAAAGTTGCCGGCCAGGCGCTGGTGCCGGCCGACGCCGCCAAGCCGGCCTTTGTCGTGGTGCAGCTTGCCTCGCCGTACATTCTGGTCAAGGCGGACGGCGAAGCGGCGGGTGCGGAGAAGATCGAGGTTTCGGTGGACGATGGCAAGACGTTCAAGCCCGCGGAACTCCAGGACTTTGGCGCGGCGGTGAAGGGCAAGCTGGCGGCCCAGGTGAGGGTCTATGTCAAGGATGCGCTGAAATCCCTGACGATCCGCGCACTCGTGCAGAACAATCCGTTTGCGCTGCCCTTCCTGTCGCCCGGCCGGAACACGGTGAGCGTGTCGGTTGGCGAGTCCGCCGCGCTGGGGCAGAACAAGCTGGTGGTGACCTATGCCTACCAGCTTGGCTCGCGCACCAAGACCTACGAGGAGATCGTCAAGATGGGGAAACGGGTGGCCAATCAGTCCTTCGCCGAATGGTCGGACAAGACGAACGTCGTGCAGAAGGTCTTTACGGCCAGGGATCTGCCCGCGACGTTCGAGATCGACTGTCCGACGCCCAAGGGGCGGACGCCGGCGTATCCGCGCATGGTGTTCATCCGGCGCGAGGTGGTTTCTCCGTCCGGCGTTCCCCTGCCGCTGCCGGACAACGCCGTGGCGCCGAAACCGCTGGGCCCGGACGAGGAACTGGCGACGCTGCCCAATCCATTCCTGCTCGGCGTCACACCGCCGGCGGTAAGGCATGTTCCGTAAGAAAGTATACCGTACATGGACCCCATTTGTTGGAAAGTCAATTCGGTCATCGACGCCCACACGCACTATCGCGGCCGGGAACCGATGGCCCACTACTTTGAAAACTTTGCCATCGCGAACCACGCCAGAGGCGTCATTCTGACCTGGCGCGGCAACGTGGTCGAAACCGGCGAAGGCGACTCGGCCTACCGCTTCCTGCGCGAATTCAAGGAAGGCCATCCGGGCCGCTTTTACATCTTCGGCGGCCTAGCGCACGATCCGCGGCAGGTGGCCAAGGGCGACGGCCGCAACCTGGCGCCGCAGGTGGCGGACCTGATCGCCCACGGGTTCGACGGCATCAAGATGATGGAGGGCTCGCCGTATTTCAAAAAGGAGCTGCCGCATCCGCTGGACCACGAGTATTACTGGCCCTTCTGGGACGCGGCCGAGGCGCTGGCCATGCCCATCACGATGCATCTGGCCAATCCGATGGATTGCTGGTGGACCGACGCGCAGCGGGAGGTTTACCGCGACGCCGAGCCGCAGGAGGAGTATTTCCGTCAGGCCGAAGCGGTGCTTGCGGCGCATCCGCGGCTGCGCATTACCTTTGCGCACTTCATGTTTCTGGCGCCGCAACTCGACCGCCTCGACCGGCTGTTCAGCACCTATCCGGAACTGCGCGTGGACTTGGCCATGGGGCAGGAGTTTGTCTACTACCTCTCGGACGACGTCGGTCGATCCCGGAACTTCTTCATCAAATGGGCCGACCGGATCCTGTACGGCACGGACGTTTCCGATACCAATTCCGTGCGGCTGGCGCGCGCCAAGGCCGACACGGTGCGTGCGTTTCTCGAGGACGACGGCCCGTTCGCATCGCCTTACGCACTGGCGCTGGACAAGCCGGAAATGAAGGGCTCCAACGACCGCTCCGAATTGCAAGGCTTGCACCTGCCCATCGAGACCCTTCAGAAAATTCTGCGCGGCAATGTCGAAACGTGGTTGGGAGCAACGCCCAGGCCGTTGCCGATTTTGTAAGGCGGATTGATGACTGCAACGAATTGAACAGGATGCAACAGAAAACAGAGGCCGGACTTGCTTCGCCCTTGCCCGCTTGGCGTCGCGGAGCTCCGCCCTCCAGAATGCAGGATCAAGAAACCATGAACGATCTTGATCGTAGAACGGCTTTCTACGCCGAAATGTTCGCACTCCAGATGGGCTACCTGCACCAGCGCTTGCGGCGCGAGCCGTGGTGGGGCATGGATTACGGGCTCGGAAATTTCACAATGCTGAAAAGCGTGTCGAAGTTCTCCGATGGGCCGCGGTATGACCTGGACGAAATTCCCTGGCGGAAGACGCTGGCCGCGTGCTGGGAGGCGTTGCAGCGCGCCCCGGCCGATGCGGACCGGGAGGCTTTTGTCGCATTTCTCCGGAGCGTTTTCGGTGAGCGCTGGATGCGGGCGTATCCGCTTTTCGAGGACAGCCTTGTGCACACGCACCACTATTTCGGTTGTTTCCGATACGACTACCACGACGCCGACCGTGTCGTTGACCTCCATTTTCACAACATGGAGGAGCCGTACTCGCCCCTGTTGTCGCGTGAAAAACGGCAGGACGACCTGCGGCGGATCGTCCGGGACGTGGAGGCGCAACACCTGCAACCCGTGCTGGTGCGTTTCGACACGTGGATGAACAATCTGAAGCCGGTGCAGGCCCTTTTTCCGGTGAGCTTCCTGAAAACCCTGACGCCTGCCGGAGAGTTTCCCAAGGGGTACGGCTGGTGGGGGCAGTTCATCACCCGGGACGGCGGGATCAACCGGCGGCGCGCGGACATGCTGCTGACGAAAGGCCGCTTCGAATTCGCACGTCTGGCGGGGGAATGCCCGTGGGTAGAATTCCAGAAGTTTGTCGAACAGAACTGAAAGGAGAATGAAAATGAACCGAACGATTCTGATTCTCGCTGCGCTGGCGGTATCCGGCCTGCCTCATGTCGCGGTGTCGAACGCCGGCGCCGGCGCGCCGGCGCCGTTGACAACCCTGTCGATCGCGGATACGCCCGTGGCACAGCTCGACACGGGGGCCTGGTCCGCTCCGTCCGAGGAAAACGGCGTCAAATGCCGCAAGGTCCTGGCAGGCAAGACGGGGGGCATCCGGATTCCGGCGTGGTGGAAGGCGGGCGACTTGCGTCCGCCCGAAGGCGATGCGTACATCCTGGAGGTGAAATACCGGGACGTGCTCGCGAAACCCGCCCAGGTGAGCGCGTGCGGCGGCATCGGCTGGCATTTCGTTGACAACTCGCCGCTGCACCGCCTGGGCGGCGCGAACGACGGCCTCTGGAAGACCGCCAACATCCCGATTCCGTGGGACATGATCGCCCGCATGGTCAGTTCGATCGATCCGGCCCGGAACCTGCCGGATATGACCCAGGTGGCCTTTGCGCCGGCGGTCGACCTGCCCATCGCTTCGCTCGCCATCCGCAGGGCCGTGCCGGAGGACGAGACGCATTTCTACGCCGAATGCCGCGCCCAGATTGCGGCGGAACAGGCGGAGCAGCGCGCGAAGACGCCGATGCCGGTCGCAAAGGAAGCAGCACCCGCCGGCGCCGGCGCGCTGGCCGCCTATCCATGGGAGCCGGGGTGCCGTCTGTTTCCCTACAACACTCTGCAGGCCGATGCCTTGGGCAAGCCGGTGAAGATCCGCATGTGCCTGGACGAATTCGAGTCCGGTTCGTTCGGCGTGTTCGCCAACGGCGCACCACTGACGGGCGTGGACTACGAAGTCTCGCCGCTGAAGGACGCCTCCGGCAACGTGCTGCGTGCCACGGTGGAACGGCGCACCGCGGAATACACGCTGCTCGACGGCAAGTGGTCGCCGGTCCGTCTCTGGCCAGCCTATGCCGTGGAGATCCTGCCCGGCCGTTCGCACTGGTTCTATTTCACGCTCGAGACCCGGCGTGGCGATACCAAGCCCGGCACGTACACCGGCAGGATCCTGATCGCCGCCAAGGAGGGCAAGACGGAGTTGCCGCTCGAAGTGACCGTATTGCCCGTGGATCTGCTGACCATCGACGAAGCCGGCATCACCATGTTCGGTTGCTATGACAAGACGCCGCCGCTGCACGACATCGCGTTCGCGCGCCGCTACAACTACGGCGGCGCACTGCTCTGGTACACGCAGTTCGTGCCGCCGGTGGCGCTTCAGGACGGCAAACTTGTCTTCGACTTTACTTATCCAGACGACTGGATGAAGGGCGCGCGCAAGCGCGGCTTCACCGGCGCGATCTGGTATCTCGGCGGCGATCCGTTCCGGCTGCCGAGCTCGGCTAAAGTCATGGCCCATCTCGGCACGCTCGACGGCAAGCTGACGCGCGACGCGTGGTGCGCGGCGCAGAAGGGACAGGACCACATCCTGCCGGAGACGCGCAAACTTTTCGTGGAATGGATGCGGCAGGTCAATCATCACGCGGTGGACAACGGCTGGCTGGAACTCTTCCCCACGCCGCATGACGAGCCGCAGAAATGGGCCAGCGCCGGCGCCTGGATCAAGCCGTTCTTCAAGGACGGCTGCGCCGCGATCCGCGAGGCCGATCCGCGCATCCGTATCTACGGCTGCATCCACCACGTGAAGGGATGGCACAACGTCACGTGGGATGTGTTCAGCGACGACATCGATGTTTACAACACCAACGCCATTCACGAGGACAACGACGTCGGCAACAAGGTGCGCGCGGCGGGCCAGGCGGCGCTCGCCAAGGGTGGCAGGGACAAGCTCTTCTGGCAGTACACCGGTCTGGGCGGCGGCGTGCCGGAGTCGCAGCGTTACACCTTCGGTTTCTTCTTCGGCGCTTTCGGATCGTCCGGATGCACGGCGTGGGCGTACAACTGGGACGACGCGTGGGACCTCTCCGGACGCAAGGGCGATCTGGCGGTGACGGCCTGGCCGACGGTATACCAGACCATCCCGTCGCCCTGGATGGAGGCGCAGCGCGAGGGACTCGACGACCGGCGGATCATCGCGACCTACCAGAAGCGGTTTGCCGGCGACACGGCGGCGATGAAGGTTTTGAACGACATTTTCGATGAAGTGAAGGGCAGCCGCTCCAAGCACAGCGGCGCCAACACCGAAGCCGGATTCTTCGATTCCGTGGACGACACGGCCAAGTTGCTCCGGTGGCGCACCACGCTGCTGGACCGTCTGGCCGCAGCCGCCTCGAAATAAGGGCCTATCCATGAAGACGCAAGAATTGATGCATGACCGCAAGGTGATTTTCGGCTTTGGCGCGCATGAACCGATCCTGCACCGCCTGCGCACCGGCAACGCCAACGCGCGCGAATGGGAACGCTGGAACCGGGAGGCGACCGACGAGAACCTCGACCAGATCGCGGCGTCCGGCGCGAGTTTCGTCAGCATTGCCTGCTCGAAGGGCTTTGGTCTGGAGGCGGAAAAGGGGCTGATCGAACGCGCCGCCCGCATCCGGGAAGCCTGCGACAAACGGGGTCTCCAGGTTCGCATCTACACGCAGGGATTGCCCGTGTACTACGAGGAGTTCCTCCGCGAGCGGCCCGAGGCGATTCACTGGATGGCGCGCAACCAGTCGGGCGAATTCATCCCCTGGGGGTCGCAGATCTTCCGGCGCTGGATGTCGCTGCATTCCGAGGAGTTCCTCGACTATCAGAAGAACTTGCTGGCATATTGCATCCGGACCGTCTG
>Ga0118677_10010207_pt1 | contig 14428 bp, 9 predicted proteins | sample AliMusrvi5mmetaG_FD_86154 | JGI IMG/M metagenome (GOLD analysis project Ga0118677, IMG submission 86154) | reverse complement strand
GGATGTGCCGGTCGAAATCAACAAGCTCGTTTTCAATTACGACCAGGTCATCATCGTCGGGCCGGTGTTCCCTCACGAAGTCGTCGGTTTCTCCGGCGGCAACAAGTACCTCTTCCCCGGCATCGCCGGCCAGGAGATCATTGACTTCTTCCACTGGCTGGGCGCCGTCATCACCAACCCGGTCATCATCGGCAACAAGTGGACGCCCGTCCGGCGCGTGGTGGACCGGGCCGCCGCCATGCTGAAGGTCGATCGCCGCGCGCTGTGCATGGTGGTGAAGCACCACGACCTGGCCGGGCTCTATGCCGGCACGCCCGAGGAGGCCTGGTCCGCGGCCGCTGACCTGTCGCGCGACCTGCACACCGAATACCACGCCAAGCCGTTCCACACCGTGCTGTCCTGCGCCCCGGAGATGTACGACGACATCTGGACGGGCGGCAAGTGCATGTACAAGATCGAGCCCGTGGTGGCCGATGGCGGCAAGGTCATCATCTATGCGCCCCACATCACCGAGATTTCGTCGGTCCACGGCGCCATCCTGGAGCAGATCGGCTACCACACGCGGGATTTCTTCCTGAAGCAGTGGGAGCGTTACAATAAGTTCCCGTGGGGCGTCGTGGCGCACTCCACCCACGTGAAGGGCATCGGCACCTATGAGAATGGCGTGGAACGCCCGCGCGTGGAGGTCATCCTCGCCACCGGGATCCCGGAAGCGACGTGCCGCAAGGTGAATCTCGGATACATGGACCCGCGCTCCGTGAAGATCGACGATTACGACAGCCGCCAGGCCGAGGGCGTGTTGTGCGTCCGCCGGGCCGGCGAAGTGCTGTATCGCTGGCAAGGTGCCCCGCCCGAGCTGGGAGGCACGGGATCGCGGTAGTGGGAACGCCATCCACCATCAACCCTCCACCATCAATCCTCTCTCGCCGTTTGCTCCCCTGGCTGGCGTGGCTGGGAATTCTGGGCGCGTTCGTGGCCCTGCGGGCCCGGGGCGTGGGGCACCTGTTGATGTGGGACGAGGCGATGGATCTGGCTTCGGTCCGGGCGTGGATTACCTCCAGCCACGATGCGTTCTCCAACGCCTTTTGGGCTCACCCGCCGCTGTTCCCACTTATGATGACGGGCCTGGCGCCGTTGCGGGCCGGCTTTGCCGAGCGCGCGGAATGGCTGTCGATCGCCGTGCAGGCCGTGAACCTGTTCGTCCTGTTCCTGCTGAATCGACGCCTGTTCGGTACGGCGGTCGCCCTGCTCGCCTGCGCGGCACTGGCCTGCCTGCCGGGCGCCGTCTTCTTCGATGCCTGGATCAAGCGCGATCACCTGGTCGTGACGTTCGGCCTGCTGGCCCTGCTGGCGCTCGACGGCCGGCGTAGTCTTCTGGCCGGACTCCTGCTGGGATTTGCCCTGCTTTCAAAGGAATCCGCGCTGTTCTACGTGGCCGGCGTCGTGGCGCTCATCCCCTTCGTATACGGAAAGGGCGAACGGGTGAAGAACGCGGCCGGCATTCTGGTCGTGGCGGCAGCGGCGTCGGTGTGGTGGTACGCGCTCTTCAGCATCATGAGCGGCATCTACATCCGGTTCGCCCTGGGCCGCGATGCGGACCTATCCGGCTGGAACCAGCCGTGGACCTACTATCTGGGGCGCACCTGGCTTGATATCGGCCCCGTTGCGCTCGCCGTGCTGGTAGCGGGTCTCGCCGCCTGGGCTATCGGCAAGTGGCGCGCGCTGCGCCACTTCATGCACAGCGGTCGCGGTGGAACGCGACCCTCCAGAATTCGGGCGACAACGCCCCTCATCTCAACTGGAGGGCCCCGTTCCACCGGGGCCGTGGAGGTCGTCCAAGGCCGCCAATCGGCAATCCTTTGGCCGCTCGCCCTGTTGGTTCCCGCCTATCTCTATCTCGGCTTCGCGCGAGGCAAGGCACCGTGGCTGACGATGTGTCTTTATCCGGCCTGGGCGACATTGATTGGGATTGCGGCGCATGCCTTACTTGCGACGCTCGGACGAGTGTCGACGCGCGCCACCGCCACGATCGCGCTCATGCTGGCACTCTTCCTGGCGGCGTGGCACCGGGATTATGCGGGCGAGCAACTACGGATGGGATTCGGCCAGCAATGGGGCGCCGCGGCATCACGGGATGCGGCGATGATGTTGAATGGTCTTGTACAACCGGGCCAGCGGGTGATGATCACGCCGTTCTGGTACTGGGGTGACGACCCCATCCTGACGCCCTGCCCGATCTTCGCCTATTACCTGAAGGACATGCCGGTCCTGGTGCGGTCGTTCCACCAGACCCCGGAAGAGTTCGTCGCCGCCGTTCGGGCCAACCGGATTGCCTGGGCGCTGCTGTCGCCGCCGCCCGGCATCGGGGAGACGGCCCTGTTGATCCCGCTCGTCAAGACCTACGGCCTGGAACCGCGCGGCACAGCCGGGGCGGTGGTGTTCAATACGGAGAGGTTGTGGAAAATCCCCAAATGTGATGCCGGCGGCGACAGCGCGCCGCCCTCCAAATGTGATGCCAGCGGCGACAGCGCGCCGCCCTCCAGAAGTGAATAATTCTCTGGAGGGCGCCGCGCTGTCGGCGCCGCGCCATAGACAGGACGCTGGTTCTTCGCCAGACTCCTCGTCCGCCTACACCACGTACGTGTTCGACGTCGTCTTGCCGCCCTGGCCGGTCCAATCGGTATGGAAGAACTCCCCGCGCGGTTTGTCGATGCGCTCGTACTGGTGCGCGCCGAAGTAATCCCGCTGTGCCTGCAGCAGGTTGGCCGGCAGGTGCTCACTGCGATACGAATCGTAGTAGGCCAGCGCCGAACTCATGGACGGCACCGGGATGCCGAGGTCGATCGCCGTCTTGATTACGTTGCGCCACGGCCGTTGCGACTTGCTCATGACGCGCTTGAAATACGGGTCGAGCATGAGATTCGCCAGGCGCGGATGCTTCGTGAACGCCTCCTTAATCGAATCGAGGAACTGGGCGCGAATGATGCAGCCGCCACGCCAGAGGAGCGCGATCTCGCCGTATTTCAACTTCCACCCGTACTCCTCGGAAGCCGCGCGCATGAGCTGGAAGCCCTGGGCGTAGGAACCGATCTTCGAGGCATACAGCGCGTCGTGCAATTGGGCAATAAACTTGGCCTTGTCCTTCTTGTACGGCTTGTGGGGCCCCTTGAGTTTCAGGCTGGCCGTCACGCGTTCTTCCTTCACGGCCGACATGCAGCGGGCAAACACGGCCTCGGCAATCTGCGGGATCGCCACGCCGAGGTCCAACCCCGCCTGCGACGTCCACTTGCCGGTCCCCTTCTGGCCGGCCGTGTCGAGGATGATGTCGACCGTCGGCTTGCCGGTTTCGGCGTCTTTGACGGCCAGGATGTCGGCGGTAATGCTGATCAGGTAGGAGTCCAGCACGCCCTTGTTCCAGGCGGCGAAGACATCGTGGATCTCGGCCGCGCTCATGCCGAGCCCGACGGACATGATCTGGTAGGCCTCGCAAATGAGTTGCATGTCGCCGTACTCGATGCCGTTGTGCACCATCTTCACGAAGTGGCCGGCGCCATCGGAGCCGATCCATTCGCAGCACGGCGCGTCGCCCACCTTGGCCGCGATGGCCTGGAAGATCGGCTTCACGTGCGGCCAGGCCTTGGCATTGCCGCCGGGCATGATCGACGGACCGTTCAGCGCGCCTTCTTCACCGCCCGACACGCCGGTGCCGATAAAGAGCATGCCCTTGTCGTCCAGGTACTTCGTACGGCGAACCGTATCCGGAAAGTGACTATTGCCGCCGTCGATCAGGATGTCGCCCGGCTGCAGGTGCGGCAGAATCTGCTCGATGAACTCGTCGACCGGCTTGCCGGCCTTGACCATCAGCATGATGATCCGCGGCGATTTCAGGCTGTCGGCCAGTTCCTGGATGTTATGACAGCCGACGAACTTCTTGCCCTTGCCGCGGCCGTTGACGAACTCGTCAACCTTGCTGACCGTCCGGTTGTAGCAGGCGACCGTGAAGCCCTTGCTTTCCATGTTCAGGATCAGGTTTTCGCCCATAACCGCTAATCCCACCAAACCGATATCCGCTAATTGTGCCATTGGAGTATGCCCTTTCGTTGTCTGTTCGTTAATCTTGTTATCTACCGTTCGGCTCTTCGCGCTTTGCCCTTTGCTCTTCGCCGGTTACCGTTACACGCCGCTAAACGAATTGAATCCGCCATCGATCGGAATGACCGTGCCGGTCACGAAACCCGCGGAGGCAGGTGAGACGAGCCAGAGCAGGGCGCCGACCAGGTCTTCTGGTTTGCCGAACCGACCCATCGGAGTGTGGGTAAGAATGGTTTGACCCCGGGGGGTCCATTTGCCATCCGGCGTGGTCAGGAGGGACCGGTTCTGGTCGGTGAGGAAGAAGCCCGGGGCGATGGCGTTGACGCGAATGCCGGCCTTCGAGAAATGGACGGCCAGCCACTGCGTGAAGTTACTGACAGCGGCCTTGGCGCCACTGTAAGCCGGGATTTTAGTCAACGGCGTGAACGCGTTCATCGAGGAGATGTTAATCACGGTGCCGCGTCCCTTGAGCACCATATCGCGGGTGAAGGCCTGGGTGGGCAGGAGGGTGCCGAGGAAATTCAGATTAAAGACGAATTCGATGCCCTTCGGGTCGAGATCATAGAACGTCGTGATGCCTTCAACGGTTTTTTCAAGATCGGACGGCAGAAGATATTCCTTCGAGGTGGTGCCCTTGGGGTGATTGCCCCCAGCGCCGTTGATCAGGATGGAGATCGGCCCGAATTCCGCTTCGACTTGGACGCGGGCGGCTTCGAGGCTGGCCTTTTCAAGAACGTTGGCCGCTACGGCGATAGCTTTCCCGCCATTTTTCCGGATTTCGGCCGCCACTTTTTCGGCGTTTTCCGGACGCAGGTCCATGATGGCCACCCGCGCGCCGCATTCCGCCAGCGCCTGGGCCATGCAACCGCAAAGAATTCCACCGCCGCCGGTGATGGCCGCCACATCCTGACTTAAATCTACTTTAAAGGGAACGCTCATGATGAATCCTTTTCGTTAAATACGTCGCATCCTCGATTTATTGACGCGAACTCAAGGAGAATACGGGAACGCGGAGGGGCTTTCAAGAAAGAACAAACAGGTGAAATCGATCAAGGTGCATGACGAATTTCGGGGGAATGGGGGAACCCCCCCCACGGGTGCCGCCATCATGGCGGATGCGCACTACGTTCGATTTGCATCTATGAAAACAAAGGTGCGACTTGCCTCGGTTTTCGGAACGTGGTATAGGTGTTCTGTGACCAAGACAAGAAAGCCAGTCCGACATGATACTGCCATCCGGGAAATGTTCGTGCATCAACCACCGACAAAGGGTATTGTGCGCGAGGCCCATTCTGGGTATCCGATTGGCCTCTCCCGTCAACGAGACTTCGACCAAATTTCGGCAGCCCTTGATGCCCATCTCGTACTTTCCGTTTCGGGAGCGCTGGTGGCGGAAGGTGATTCTCTTTCCCTATTGAGAACTTTGCCGGAACACTCAATCTCTCTTGTCCTCACGGACCCGCCGTACCACGCGACCAAGAAGCAAAATATTTATGGTGACACCGCTTTTGCCGAGGACCAGCATTACCTTGACTGGATGGCGGAATACGCCATCGAATGGCGTCGAGTTCTCAGGCCGAACGGATCCCTCTTTCTGTTCTGTGATTCCTCCATGGCTGGACGGCTTGAGGTTCGTTTCTCCTCATACTTCAATATTCTCTCTCATGTCGTCTGGACAAAGCCCAACGATCCCGGTTTTGATGGGTGGAAGGGCAAGATGAAGAAGGAAGCCCTACGCCAGTGGTATCCGCATTCGGAGCGTATCCTTTTCGCCGAACCTGCCACGGAGGGGAACCTGAATCGCTCGCACTTCGGGCAATTTCTGCGGGAGGTAAGACAACAAGCGGGTCTGACAATGCACCAATTGACCGCCCGCATTGGCGCACATGGCAAGGTCAATCATGGCGGGGCAGTGTCTAACTGGGAGGACGGGCGCAATACACCAAGTCGCGAGCAGTATCAACGCATATGCGAAGCATTGGTTGAGACCGGCAAGGTGGCCGCCATGCCGCCGTATGAAGACGTTATTCGAGTCTTCACAATGGACGCATCTAAGGAATTCACTGATGTGTGGACATTCCCATCCGTGCGCCCATACAAGGGCAAGCACCCTGCGGAAAAACCGGCCGCGTTACTTGAGCACGCCATTTCTGCGACCACGAATCCGGGGGATCTTGTCCTAGACTGCTTCGCAGGGAGTGGCAGTACCGCAATTGCGGCCCTGAAACTTCAACGCCGATCCGTCAGCATTGAGATTGAGTCTTCTTGGGTTGCCCGCATCGCCGCACGCGTCCAGGACTTTTGTGACATGGAATCAATCCTAAAATCAGAACAGACTTGTGAGGAACGGCCTCTAAGAGTGTTCAAGTACCAACCCGCTCAGATGGTGTTATTCCCCGTCGCTAAGTGACCATTGTCGATGTTGCGGCGAACAACAGTCCTCATCCACTGAATGGTTTCCGCAATTCCAGCGTCCTTCGCAACTACGTTGCAGTGATGATGGCCCCATCCGATGTTGTAGGGGCGGTGGTTCAGAACCCCCACGCGAAGCTCCGAGATATGAAACAGATTCAACTGCGTCACGGTGATGTCCGGCACCACACGGCCTTCGGCCTGTTCCATTCGACTGAAGAAGCCTTGGCTCGGCAGTTCTTCAAGGCACAGGGGGCAAATGGTGATGCCATGTGAATTTACGATGCGGGCCTTCGCAAGTCTGTCCATATCAAGCAACGCCGCATCTCTGCATTTTGCCAACACACCATTCTTCCGGGTGGTTGCATCTTCGGCTGACATGCCGTTGAAGACCGCAACCTTGTGTGAATCGGAGCAAAGCCAGAACAGGCACTCCAATTGAAGTCGGCACGCAGTAATTGTATCCGTACTTGCGTACTCGTAAACGCGAATGCCGGCCCCTTTCTTCTTGGTCGAGTCAAATCCCTTAACGATCTTGCCGCTATCCTCTGCCGCAGTCGTCGCTGGCACTCTCGCCACGTAATGACCACCGAGTGGACGGTTTCTCGTTTTGGCAGGCTTCCATCGCTGTCGATCGGGATTATGCGCGGTCCACTCCTCACGCGTTTCATAGAAGACCAAGACGTTAACGCCCAAAATCAACCCCTTTTCCGCCAAGACCTCCGAGATCTCCTGCGTTCCGAAATACTCGGGAGGAGAAATCATAACGATGAACCCATTCTCATACGCTGCAGTACCGTCTTGTGGTATGGCGCACGCATCCCAGCAAGTGTACGGAATCAGTACGGTACTGGATCGGGAGACGCGGTTTTGGTAGATTACATCGTCGTCCGCACCGCGAGTTTGGCCAGTCTTGTAGAGCTTTCGTTCCAACAGAGTCGGAAGCCCGGGCAATCGCAGTGAGCACTTGGGTGCCGGAGTCACTCCAATCCTCCCCGAAAGTCGAAGAGATCTTTGACTTCCACGCTCAATGCTTTGGCGATCTTGGCTAGACCAGCAACCGATGGGGCGTTGACCCCGCGTTCGACGAGGCTGATAAACTCGACGGAGTAACCGGAACGCTCTGCCAATTTCTCCTGTGAGAAGCCGTTTCGCCTGCGGAGTGCTGCGATCTGTTTTCCAAGTTTCTTGTAAATCACGGAGTCAGACTACCACGTCAGCCCGGACAAATACACGTAGCCAGACTACGTGTTGCCTGGGGGCATGAAGACTGGTTGACGTGAGGAACGGCGGGGAACAGAAAAGCCGAGATATTAAAACCAAAGGCCAGCTTATGTTCGGTACGGTTTGCCTCCCGAGATTTGCGCCGGTACGGGAAGTTAAAGTTATTAGACAAGGACCCTGATGTCTCATTACCGTCTACCGCAAACCGCCTTAAGATGGTCAAAGCGGCTCCGTTCAACGGCATTTTATCCCCAACGCCGCTCGATTTGCGCTTGTCCCCTTTCCCCGGCGTTGTATACTCGCGGCATTGAGAATAAAACGTTATTCGTTGGGCCTGACAAAATGAAAGGCACGCCATGGGAGTGATGGCGGAATCAATGGTCACATACGCGCAACCCTTGCTCGACGAAACGGACGGTTCCCGCGAGCAGATGCAAAATGCGCTGTCAATCGCCCAGTCGTGCTGGAATCTTGCGTTGTTGCCCGAGGCGGAGCAAGAAGAGATGCTCGACGAAATGCGTCTGGTGCTCAAGATGGACGAGGACGGTTTCGCCGGTTTCCGGAAGTCGGTCATCGCGCCCATGATCTTGCGGCATCACGAGATGTTTCCCAATATGCCGCGGCTCAATTCTCAGAGAACCACGCCGCGCTCCCCTCTCGAGAAGAAGTATCCTGGCACCGGACGCAACGACCCGTGCCCATGCAACAGCAGAAAGAAGTACAAGCGGTGTTGTGGAAGATTATGAAAACAACGACCATTCGCGAATTGCGGCATGATACAACCACCGTGCTGGCCTGGGTGGCGGGTGGTGAATCCGTGGAAGTGCGGCGACGGGGTGAGCCCGTGGCGGTATTGTCGCCTCGAAAGCGTAAAGGGCGGATCGTGAGGCCTGATTTTGAAGGTCGGCTTCGGGCGAGTTACGGGGATCAGGTTTTAACGATTCCGGCAACCGACCTGATTTCCGAATCCCGTGGTGAGACTTGACCAGTTATGCCGATACCGAACCTTACGTTCGATGTTCGCCAACAAGCATTGGCCAAGGCGGCGGCGTTGCGGGTGCCGGCGCTCTGAGGGAAAAGACGCCTAACTCAGTGTCCGCCCAATTCCGGGGGAGCCCCTTTCCAGCGGTAGAGAATTTCGCCAGCCTTGGCCACCAACAGGACGCCTTCCGCTTCCCGATTCGCGAAATCGGACTTATGAATGGAACGCGGGTCGCGGTAACCGAGCGCCACCTGTTTGCAAATAGCTTCGGGAATACCCGTGGCCAGAGTGACCCGGACCCGGGGACTCTCGACTCCGTTTTCATAACGGCCGATACCTTTGACATGGGTGGAATGGGCCACGACGCCCCAGGGATAATGCTTATACTTGTCCCATTGCTTCAGGAAGAAATCGCGGGTGTGATAGCCGATTTCTTCCAGGATCTTTCCATGAACCGACGAGATCTCGGTGATATGCGGGGCGTAAATGATGACTTCGCCGCCATCGGCCACCACCGGTTCAATCTTATACATGCATTTCCCGCCCGTCCACAGATCGTCATACATCGCGGGCGCGCAGGACAACACCTGTTTAAAAGGTGTATCGCGGTATTCGATGTGAATCTTGTTCGAGAGATCGGCGGCGGCAGACCATGCGGATTCCGTGGTGCCGGCATAAAGACCCGCCAAACCGGTTCCCTTGACGACCAGGCACATGGCCCGGCGTTCGGCCTTAAGCAGGGCGGCCGCGCGATCGACCACCTTGCGGACGGGGGTCCATTTGTTGCCGATAATGACTGGATTGGTGATGACGGCGCCCAGCCAGTGAAAGAAATCGATGATTTCATGGCCCGCAATGCCGGGGAACAGGTATTTATTGCCGCCCGAAAAGCCCACCACCTCATGCGGAAAGACCGGGCCGAGGATGAGAAGCACATCATAATCCTGGACCATGCGGTTGATGGTGATGTTGACTTCCATCTCGAACAGGCCCTGGGTGATTTCCCGGATGTCGGCGGGCGTCAGTTTGCCGACCGAGGTCAAGGCCGCCGGATTTTTCCATTCGTGATTGAAAAACCGGGCCTTGGGATAGCGGGATTTGTGTTCAGCGGCCGTGATGCCAACGCGCTCGTAGATTTGGGCTTCGCTCAACGCGGGATGCGTTCCGAGGGCGACGAGGAAATCGACATGGTCGCGACCGGGGGCCAAACGGGGGTAAAGTTCCCGGAACAAAAGATCGATCGGGCAGGTTCGGGAATGATCGGGAATGATCATCAAAACCCGTTTGCCGTCCAGTTTCCAGTCGGCCAAAGCCTGATCGCAAAGTCCGGCCACCTCGGCGTCGGTCAGCAATCGGTCGGTAAAGCCCAGTCCGCAAGTCGGTTGAGTTGACATAGCTAGTATTCTCCCAAATAAGCCGTTTAACTATACCCTATTTTCGAGTGTTCGCCACACAAAATCGCTGCTCCCAAATTGATGGACGACTCCGCTTCCTCCCTCCCTCCGGCGAGGGGGAGGGTGGGGTGAGGGGTCTGTTTTTCACAGGGACAACCCGCCCAGTGGCCCTTATAAGTAGCAAGCCCCCGGTCCACCCCAGCGATCGCACGCACCATGCAATGATTGACTTCAACTGCATTGCAGATGACGTTGATCAGGGTTGTATTTCAGGCCTTATTTTGGCACCTTCTTTGTCATGACCAAGAGCAAACCCAATATCCTATGGATTACGACTGACCGCCAGCGATTCGATACCCTGGGTTGCTACGGCAACCTGTGGACGCGCACCCCCCATCTCGATGCCTTGGCCGGGAAGGGCGTTCTTTTTGAGCACGCCTACTGTCAGTCGCCCATCTGTTCTCCGAGTCGGGCCAGTTTCTTGACGGGACGCTATCCCCGTACCACCCGGGTGAATCGGAATGGCCAAGTCATCCCGGCGGATGAACGGCTGGCCTCGCGGCTCTTTGCCGATGCCGGTTACCTTTGCGGACATGTCGGCAAGATGCATCTCGCGCCGGGTGCGCCGCAGGCCGGACATTGGTCGGAGCGGCGGATCGATGATGGGTATGTGTTTTACCAATGGTCGCTCCATCATAATAATGCCGAGATGAGCCCCTATGCCGCCTGGCTTGATCAGCAAGGGGTCGACTATCATGCCGAACCGGTGAACGGTTCGCCCTACGTTCAGTTCGGGTTGCCCAGCGCCCAGACCAATGTGTCATGGATCGCCGATCAGGTTATTGGCTTTGTCCGCGGGTGTGCCAAAGTGAAGAAGCCTTGGTTCTGCACCATGGGCATCGAAGATCCGCATAATCCTTTCGATCCGCCCCGCGAATACCTGGAGCGTTACCTGCCACAACTGGATCGCATCCCGCTTCCCCGCTATTCTCCCGGCGAACTCGATACGAAACCGGTATTTCAACGCATCGACCGCGATGGCGTTTGGGGAAGCGGCGCTGGCCATTTCGCGGCCTCCCAAATGTCGGAGGATGACCACCGCCTGATCCGGGCCGCGTACTGGGCGCAGATTGACCACATCGATGCCGTACTCGGCCGGGTGTTGAACGCCTTGCGGAATGCGGATCAGGCGGACAACACGATCATCGTTTTCCACGCGGACCACGGCGAAATGTTGGGCGACCACGGTATCTACTTCCAGGGCGCCTACTTCTACCAGGAGATGCTTCACATCCCGCTACTGATTCATTGGCCGACCGGCCTGGCCGGCCCTCGCCGATGCCCGGGACTCGTCGAACTGGTGGATATCGCGCCAACCTTACTGGAAGCCGCCGGACTTCCCGTTTACCCGGGCATGCAAGGATGTTCGCTCTGGCCGATTCTCAGCGGGACGGTCGATGCCCAGCCCCATCGGGAGGATGTCTATGCCGAGTATTACCAGGCCATTCCCAATACGTATAAAAGGTGTGGCGGCGCCCATGCAACCGCGTTGCGCAGCAGGGATTATTTCATATCCGTGGTGCACACCCTGGAGGCCGGCGAACTGTACGACCTCCGGAAAGATCCGGGGGAAGTGCACAATCTTTGGGATGACACCGATTATCGCGACGTGAAAAGCAAGCTGTTAAAACGCCTGTGCGACCGGATGGCGGCGACGATAGATCCGCTGCCTCCCGTTCTGGCCGCCTATTGACCGTTCCGATGAAGAAGAAACCTAATATCGTCTTGTTTATTCCCGATTCTTATCGCGGCGACGTGCTCGGACACCAGGGGAATCGCGGCGCCGTAACACCCCATCTCGATGCCCTGGTCGCCCGGGACGCCGTTTCGTATTCCAACGCGTTTGCGCAAAATCCGGTGTGTACGCCCAGCCGCTGTTCCTTCATGACGGGGTGGTATCCCCACGTTCATGGCCATCGCTCCATGCGCAACATGCTTAAGGAATATGAGCCCAACGTGTTGACCGTTTTGCGACGGGAAGGCTACCAGGTCTGGTGGGGCGGAAAGAACGATCTCGTGAGCGTCCGGCAAAAGGAGGACTATCTCCACTACTGCGATGTGAAGTTTTCGGCGGAAGGGAAATACAAAAGTCATATGGACTATCATTGGCCGTCGCCGTTGGCGGCGGACGACCCCCGCCACGGCGCCTTCTACAACGGCGTTCTCACACGCAACGGAACCGGCCCCCGGCACTGGGACGAAGATACGGCTCTGACGCTCGGGGCGGTCGACATGATCAGGAATCGGACGGGTGACCAGCCGTTTCTTTGTTTCTTGCCTCTCAGCAAACCACATCCCGCCTACTATGCCGAAGAAGATTTCTACAACGCCATCGATCCCCAGCTTTTACCGCCGCGTATTCCCGTGCCCGGTGAAGACGCCCGACTGCCCGAGATTCTGGACGCTCTGCGGGCCGAGTTTCGTAGCGACCGCATCACGGAGGAAATGTGGCGCGAGGTGAAGCGGGTATACTATGCGATGTGTTCCAAGATGGATGCCCTGTTCGGCCGGGTGGTAGAGGCCTTGCGCGAGCGGGGGTTGTATGACGACACATGGATATTCTTTTTCTCCGATCACGGCGATTTCGCGGGAGACTACTCCTTGCCGGAAAAGACGCATAGCACCTTGCAGGATTGCCTGCTGAGAGTGCCTCTTGTTGTAAAACCGCCGGTCGGCATACCGGTGAAGCCCGGGAACCGGCGGCAGCTCGCGGAATTGATGGACATCACCGCCACGCTCTACGATATGCTCGGTATCGACCCCGGCTACGACAGCCAGGGGGTGTCGTTGCGAGCCTCCTTGGCGGGCGACGAGACGCCCCTTCACGACGCGGTCTTTGCGGAAGTCGGCGGTAGGAAGAACGAACCGGGGTTCGTCAATAAGGAGGTCTTGAAGTTGCCCCCGGACAGCTTCTATGCGCGCCAGGGTCGCGCCTCCATTCCCTGTCATGAAGCCGGTTCGCATGCGGTCATGTGCCGGACGCTCCAACACAAGTACATTCGCCGTTACTACACAGGCCACCATGAACTGTTTGACCTGACGGCGGACCCGGACGAAACACGTAATGTGAGCGGGCAGCCGGGATATGCCGACGTGGAGCGCCGCATGGAAGAGCGTCTGCTCGATTTCTTTATGCGCACGGCCGACGTTATTCCCCGCATCCCGGACTCACGGGAAACCTGAAGACGTTTAAGGACGCGCAATTTTGGGTGTTCGCCACACAAAATAGACTTAAAAAAGAAGTTTAATTGCAGACTCGGGAGTCAATGTGGGAACCAGCGGCGGAACTCGTTTTAGCTGTTCATTGTCCAGAGTCACTAAATGCGTTCCCCAACAAACTGCCACAGCAACATAAAGCGCATCAGCGGCTCGGAGTTTACAATCGGTCGCCAAGGTAACGGCGCGCCGAATCAATCGATCATCGATCGGAAGGACGGTTATCTGGGGCAATTCAAGGAGGGAAAGACCATATTCCCGCGATACCCCCGGATTGCTTCCCGTTCGACATAAAGCGGATGCAACTTCAATCGGCAAAAGCGCTGGCTCAATGAGCGAGACGTCTTTCGTTCGGATTAACGCCATTAAATCCCGACTCAATTGATACCCGGGTTCTGAAGGGCGGCACGCGGCGATCCAGACACTGGCATCCAAGGTTAAGGTTGGGGCCATTCTATCGTCTCATTTCCGCTAATGCGCGCAGGGCCGAAGGTTTTCGTCCTTTTTCAAACTCCAACTGATCCCGCAAAGTTAATAAACGATCCCAACCGGCATCGGCACCTTTCAAAGAGGATGAAGTCTGAAATTCAGGTGGTACCAATAAGCCAACGGTTTTCCCGCGTCGCGTAATGGCATAAATGGCATGATTCTCCGATACAGACCGAACCCAGTGCGATGCTTTGGCCTTTAATTCGCGAATACCGATATCTTTCATGATCATAAACCCTCTTTCCGATGGAATGGTCACATAAGTGACTACATTTGTCAAGAATTCTATCAGCTTGACAACCAGGTAGGGTGGGCGTATGTGCGTTAAGTCAAAGCAACTGACTACGCTGGACGGGAGGCGGTTTTTGACAAAGTGCAGGCTGATTTCGTGTTGTTGACGCATAATACTATGTTGAACGAAAGAGACGACAGGCGAGCGAACCGATGCTTGAAACAGCGTACAATCTATTCGTCTTCGCGAAGGGTGATAGTGGCGGCGTGATAACTCCTTAAAAACGCCGGTTTGGAATGGGATGTATGGATGGATAGGGACCGGGCG
>Ga0118677_10010206_pt1 | contig 14428 bp, 15 predicted proteins | sample AliMusrvi5mmetaG_FD_86154 | JGI IMG/M metagenome (GOLD analysis project Ga0118677, IMG submission 86154) | reverse complement strand
CGCTGCGGCGGCGGCTGATGGAGATGGGCCTGACGCCGGCGGTGCTGGTGGAGGCCGGTGGGCATCGGTTTGTTGGACCGGACAACGGCGTTTTCAGTCTGGCGCTGGACGGAGTCGGGAGTACGGCGGTAAGGCAACTGACGGAGACGCGGTATTTCCGGCATCCGGTGAGCAGCACGTTTCACGGGCGGGATATCTTCGCGCCCGTGGCGGGACATGTGGCGAACGGGGTTGCGGTGGCGGAGTTCGGGCCCTGGGCGGGGGAGATGGTGCAGTTGCCGGCCACGCGTCCGCTGCGGGTGTCGGAGCGGGAGTGGGTCGGAACGGTGCTGCATGTGGACCGATTCGGGAATATCGTGACCAATCTGGACTGGAAGAGCGTTCCGGAGATCGGGGCAGGGAAGTTCGTGCTCAAAGCGGGGCAGTACCAGATCGACAGGTACGCACAGAACTATGCCGCCGCAGAGGAGGGAGAGTTGTTTCTTTTGCGCGGGAGCGGCGATTACCTGGAGATCTCGCTGCGCGCCGGAAGTGCAACAAAAGATACGGGTATTTCGGTGGGAGACGGGGTTCGGCTCACGATCGGATAGAAGTGGTACTGGTACCGAACAGTCTGAGTAGTAGCCTGTTTTCAATGACTTGTGGTTGTTTGCGGTGCTACTATCGGAGCGTCGCAGGAGTAATGTATATCACGTTATTTTGGCGACAAGGAAGCTAAAGACTTAAGAATGAGACTCGAATCCGCCATTACCCTGACGATTGCAGCTCTGGTTTGTTCGGTGGCTCCGGCCAGGGCAAATCAGTTGAGCGTGCTGATTACCGAGGCGCAGATTCGGGCGGCGGTCACATCGTCCACCTTTACCGGGTGTTCGGCGGGGCTCACGGATTGCGGCGTTTACGCCATTGGACTGAAGAGCGACAGTCTGGGAGAGACCTCCGCGACGGCGAACCGCTCCCCTTCGAGTTCGTGGGCCGTGGTGAGCCTGGGCAGCAGCGGGGGGCCGGGGTACGAGGCAAGTGGAGCCGCGGCGGGGCAAACGTATATCACGGCGAACACGCATGTGACTTCGTCCAACAATTACGACACCAACACGACCCCCGCGCTGCTGAAGGGCGCCGGCGCGCTGCCCGTTGGCACCACTCTGGGCTGGCTGGTGACTTACTCGACCAACATTGCCGTGGGGGTTTCCGACACCCTGACGCTGCGCCTGTTTGCGGTTCAGCTGAACGCAACGACCGGCGCCGAAGGCAACAAGGGCCTCGCGTCCAACGTTACGATTTCCACCCTGACGAGCCTGCCGGAGCCCTCTTCGATGCTGCTGTTCCTGGGCGGTTTTGCGGCGCTCGGTGTTTACCGGTTGCGGCGCAGAGAGTCATAGTCTTACCCGGGTCTTACCCGGCCTTACCCGAAATTTAGTATCCGGCTTATTCCGGCAACCCGTACGGCGTGGGCATTGTCCCCCCCGTGCGCTTGCCTCTGTCTGAACCGAAACGTTTACTGTCCGCAGCCTGCTGAAACCACACATGACGAAAACTATGTTCTTCCCGAAGTTGTCTCTGTTCGCGGCATCTGTAATTGCATCGGCCGCGATTTCGATGCTGGCGCCGTCCGCGGCATTCGCGCAGTGCCCGACCTGCGTCAACGCGGTGACCGTGCCCCAGACGGCGTACGCGTATACCGCTACTCCCGTAATGGATGCGAGTGTGGCCGAGCCGACCAGTCAGGGCTTTATCTCGCTGTCGCTGAGCGGCGTGGATCCCGGGTACACGGTGACGAACGGAAACTACACGGCCTGGTGCGGCGCGTGGTGGAATTCGCCGATCATGAACACGCCGAATTACGCGGGAACTCCGGGCTCGCTGTACTCGACGTATTCGCCCACGTTCCCGGCGGGTTTCGCGCCGCTGGTGGGGAATGTGAACATGGTGAACTAGATCCTGAACCACAAGACGGGGACGATCCGGGATGTACAGAGCGCGATCTGGCTGGTGACGACGGGGATGGTGGATCTGCTGAATCCGGCCACGCCGACGGCGGTTGCGCTGGCGAATGCGGCGATGGCGAATCCGGCCTACGTGCCGGACGCCGGCGGGGTGATGGCGATTTTCGTGGCCGTTGACGACGTACTGGCGCCGGACGCCGGTTCGGCCGGCTTCATGCTGCAGAATATGATCTTCGAGGTGACGGTGCCCTCGCTCACGATCACGTCGACCTGTGTGCAGGTGACGGGAACGCAGGGCCAGGCGATCACGCCGGTGACGCTGACGAGTTCGGGCGGCGCGGGGGGGCCTTATCACTATTCCGCGACCGGCTTACCGAACGGAATTACTCTGACCGACGGCGGGCTGCTTTCCGGCATTCCGATGGCGAGCGGCACGTTCAACTACACGGTGACGCGGAAGGACAAGGCGGGCAACAGTTCGGTGCAGACCTGTTCGATGACGATCTCGGCTCCCCCCGCTACCAACACCTGCGGTCTTTCATGGGGCTACTGGAAGACTCATGTGAGCGCGTGGAAGCTGTCGAGCATGGTGCTGGGAGGCCAGACCTATACCTCCGCGGAACTGCAGAATCTGCTGGGCCTGGCGGTGAAGGGCGATGCGAGCATCAACCTGGCGCATGAACTGATCGCGGCGCGGCTGAATGTCGCCAACGGAACCAACATTGCTACGGCGAACGGGAAGCTGGATGCGGCCGACGCACTGCTGAAGCAGTTCAGCGGGAAACTGCCGTACAACGTGGCTAGTTCCTGTGGCGTTGGCTCGGATATGACCAGCGTGGCAGCTTCTCTGGACGACTTCAACGCCGACGGACTGCTGCAGCCGGGCTGCACCGCTTCGGGCGCCCCCTCGACGCCGGTGACGATTTCGAAGCCGACCGCGACAGGGCAGGTGGGGACGGGCTATAGTTCCAGCCTGGTGACGACGGGCGTGGGTCCGTACACGTACTCGATCACCGCGGGCAGCCTGCCGAACGGTGTGTCGCTGAATCCGACGACCGGCACCCTGATTGGCACGCCGACGGTGGCGGGCACGTTTACCTTCACGGCGAAAGTGGTGGACAACGGACAGGCGGGCACGAGCGCCACGGTGACTGCTTCGATTACGATCGCCGCGCCGGCGACCAAACTGACGCTGGTCTGTCCCTCCGCCAGCGTGCAGGCCGGTTCGCCCTACTCCTCCTCGATTGTCGCTTCGGGCGGCACGGGCATGCTCACCTATTCGATCTCGGGTGAATTGCCGGACGGTTTCCGGCTCAATGCGGGAACGGGGCTGATCTCCGGAACGACCGACGAGGCGCGGACGGCCACCTTCACGGTGAAGGTCACTGACTCCGGTTCGAAAGCGACGGCCACACAGGCCTGCACGATCGCGATTACCTATCCGCCGGCTCCTTCGAACACCTGCGGGGAGACGTGGAGCTACTGGAAGGCGCACGTGAGTTCGTGGCCGAAGACTTCGCTGACCATCGGAAAGCAGACGTACAAGCTGGCGGACCTGATCAATCTTCTGGGATCGGCGGTGGGGGACGATCAGAGCATCAACCTCGCTCACGAACTGATTGGCGCGAAACTGAACGTGCTGAATGGCCGGGATCCTTCGAAGGCGGGTGAGAACCTGAGCCGGGCGGACGCTCTGCTGGGGCTTTACTCCGGCTCGCTGCCGTACAAAGTGAACTCCGGCTCGGTGATGGGCAAGGAGATGGTGAACTTCGCGAATTCGCTGGACGATTTCAACTCGGCCGGTGAGAGCGAGCATGGCTGCAGCGTGAAGGGGTCGGGTTCGGACCACGAGTCGGAATCTGAACACGATCACTAAGGCGGACGCTGCCGCCTGGCAGCGGGAGTGCGGATGGCAAAAAGGGGGGCGGATTATCCGTCCCCCTTTCGTGTTTTTGGGGCAAACGGTACTGGTACTTATACGGTATGGACGTAGTACTGTGCTGATCGATCTTGTAACGCCCGATACATACTTCTAAACTCGAAGACGAGTTGAAAATTCCCCTCCTTAGTTTCGCGCTGATCGTTTTGGGCGCGTCCGCTTTGCAGGCGGACAGCACGAACGTCTTTGTGGACTACCGGCCGCTCAATCCGAATCATGAGGTATTCCAGGGCATGGATGTGGACATTAGTCCTTATGCCGGCTGGGTGGGGGACAACGTGAACGGGATTGAGGGGAACCGGGCGGTGCTGCTGTTTTGCGAGGATTACGCGGACGACGCTGCGTACTACGCGGGCTGGGCAGTCAATGCGACGCCGGTCAGTTCGCTGGACTTTACGAGCACGCGATATGGCGCGGAGAATCCGAACCCAATGTACGCGACGGGTTCGAGCCTGTACCGGCAACTGGCGTGGCTTTTCACGCAGACTCTGCTGCCGGGGCAGTCGACGGGGAACCAGGATGCGATTCAGGAAGCGGCGTGGGTGATGACGAACGGGAAGGACGAGACGCCGCATCTGACTGCCACTGCGACGGGGCAGGACATGAGTTATCTGGCATGGATCGCGGCGGCGGAGGCCAGTTTTGAGCGGGTGGCGACCGGCTACGCAACGCCCGATTACAGCCAGTGGGCGATTCTGACGGATGTGAACGCGGCGGGGAACACGCGGGGGATCGGCAAGCAGGAGTTTCTTGCGTACCTGAGCGGGGGCGGCACGTGGGAAACGGCGGCGACAAGCGCGGTGGGGGATGCACCGGAGCCGTCGGCGTTTGTTTTGGCGGGCGCGGGGTTGTTTGCTTTGGGGCTGGCGCACCGGCGGAAATAACGCGCTGGGGGGACAGTACAATTCCGAGAGGAATATGCGTCAACCACAAGCAGAGGAAGAGAACGCCGATCTGTCCGGGTTGGGGCGCCAATTCGAATCCAACGAAGCGGCGATGAGGGACCTGACCGCGGACCTGACCGGGGAACAACTGAACTGGCGGCCGGATCATGGCCGGGCGTGGAGCATACTGCAGTGCGTGCAGCATCTGGCGCTGTCGGGCACGTCGTATCTGGGGGCTCTGCAGCCGGCGGTGGATGGCGCCCGAGGGTCCGGGCCGCGACGCAGAGGGCCGATTGGGGCGAGCGCGCCGGGGAGACTGTTTCGGAGCCGGCTGGAGCCGCCGGTGAAGGCGAAGATCGCGGCGCCCAAAGCGATTGTTCCGGCGGAGAGACTGGACAAGGACGAAGTGGTGGCCGGGTATTTGCGGAATCACGATCAGATCCGGAAATTGCTGGCCGATGCCGGGGAGATGGATTTTAATCGGGTGAAGTTCCGGAATCCGCTATTGCCGTTGCTGCGGGTGCGGGCGGGAACGGGGCTCATGATCATCGCGGCGCATGAGCGGCGGCATTTGTGGCAGGCACGGCAGGTCCGGGAATTACTCGAACAGACGTTGCGCGGATAAGGTAGTAAGCTGTTTGGCAAGCATGCGCATGAATCCCGGGGTTTTCGCCATCGCGGCAGCGGCCAGTTTATTTCCGATGAGTATTCCGATGGCTGGGGGCGACGCGCAATCGCCGCGCGCCGCTTTCCTGAAGATGATCGACCGGCCGCGAGTGCCGCTGGCCCCCGAGATGAGCGCCATGGGCGAGGCGGACGGTGTGGCGCAGTTTCATTTCACATATGCCGCCGATGGCGCGCAGCGGGTGCCGGGGCTGCTGTTCCGACCGGTATCGGCGGGCGGCACGAAACTGCCGGTCATTGTGGTGCTGCACGGCACGGGCGGCAATAAGCAGGGGCAGGTTCCGCTGTTGCGGCGGTTGGCGGGCAAGGGGTTCGTCGCCATCGCGATCGACGGGCGTTATCACGGCGAGCGCAGCGCGCAGGGCACGGGGTCGGCGGACTATCAGGCGGCGATGCTGCGGACCTTCCAGACGGGCAAGGAGCATCCGTTCCTTTACGACACGGTTTGGGATGTGATGCGGCTGATCGATTACGTGGAGACGCTGCCGGGCGCGGATGCGTCGAGGATCGGGCTGATCGGGTTCTCCAAGGGCGGGATGGAGGCGTATCTGGCGGCGGCGGTGGATCCGCGGATTCGCGTGACGGTGCCGTGCATCGGGGTGCAGAGTTTCCGGTGGGCGCTCGATAACGATTCGTGGCAGTCGCGCGCGGGGACGTTCAAGACGGCGCTCGACAGCGCGGCGAAGCAGGAAGGCGTGGAGACGGCCGGGGCGGAGTTTCTGCGGCATTTCTACGACAAAGTGGCGCCGGGAGTGTATTCGGATTTCGATGGTCCGGCGATGCTGCCGCTGATTGCGCCGCGGCCGCTGCTGACGATTAACGGGGAGATCGACGCGCGGACGCCGGGGCCGGGGCTGCAGCTTTGTTTCGACGCGGCGAAGAAGGCTTACGCGGGAGCGCCAGACCATTTCCGGACGGTGATCGAGCCGAAGACGGGGCATGCGGTGACGGCGGAGGCGCAGAATACGGCGATCGAATGGTTCGAGCGCTGGTTAAAGTAGACGGGGTTGAAATGATTCTGGCCGTGATGGCGGATCTGATGTTTTCCGTCAAAATCATCGACGAGGCGAAAAAGCGGGGGCTGCGGGTGGAGTTCGTGAAGGACGAAACGACTGCGCTGGCCAGGCTGGAGCTGAAGCCGGAACTGGTGATTCTGGATCTGAATTATGCGGCGGCGAATCCGATTGGCCTGCTCCGGCGGATGGAAGGCGTGGACACGTTCGGATTCGTTTCTCATGTGCAGGTGGAACTGAGAAAAGAAGCGGTGGACGCGGGGTGTAAGACGGTGGTGGCGCGGTCGGCCTTCGCGCAGAAACTGCCGGAGGTTCTGGCGCGCTATGCGGGGACGGAGACGACGGCGCGCAACTGAAGGAGCTTGCGGGCGGCGGCGCCGGAATCGATGGATTCGGCGGCACGTTGGGCGGCTTCTTTGAAGTCCGTGGTAAGTCCGGCGGCGACGATGGCGAGGGCGGAGTTGATCAGGACGATTTCGCGGCGTGGCTGGAGGTCACCGGAGCTTTCTCCGGCACCTTCTCCCGCGAGGATGGCTTCGGCGAGGGTGCGGTTAAAGGCGATGTCGCCGCCGCGAATGTCGCCCGCGGCGTTGGTGGAAAAGCCGAAATCCTCCGGGGTGACCTGCAGGTGTTCCACATGGCCGGGGGTGACGAAGTAAACGGTGGAGGGGCCGGTGGTGGTGACTTCGCCGAGGCCATCCGAGCCGTGCACGACGAAGCCGCGACGCAGTCCGAGGCGGGCGAGAACGCCGGCGATCTTTTCGGCGCCCGCGTCCGACCAGGTTCCGGCGACCTGCATTTCGGCGCGCGCGGGGTTGGTCAGCGGGCCGAGGAAGTTGAAGGCCGTGCGGAATTTCAGTTCGAGGCGGATGGGCTGGACGTGCCGGACGGCGCTGTGAAAGGTGGGCGCGAAGAGGAAGCCGATGCCCGCTTCGCGGATGGATTTCACGACGATCTCGGGCGTGACGGCGGTGTGGACGCCGAGGGCTTCGAGGAGGTCGGCACTGCCGGAACGGCTGGTGATGGAGCGGTTGCCGTGTTTGGCGATGCGGACGCCCGCGCCGGCGGCGACGAAGGCGGAGATGGTGGAGATGTTGAAGCCGGCGGTGGGGTTACCGCCGGTGCCGCAGGTATCGAGGATGGGGCGGCAATCGTCGGTCAGCGGCAGGGGGGCGGCGACCGCGCGCATGGCGCGAGCAAAGCCGGTGAGTTCCGGGATGGTTTCGCCGCGGACGCGCAGGGCGGTGAGGAAGGCGGCGGTCAGGACGGGGGTGGACTGTCCGGCGAGGAGGGACTGCATGGCGGCTTCGGCCTGCTGTTCGGTGAGGACAGAGCCATCGACCACGGCATGGAGGAGTTCAAGGGTCATGATAAAGTTGATCTTCGGGTGTCAATCCGCGGCGTAAATTCGCAGTTTGAAACCGGGAAAGTCCAAAACTCAGCATAGTAGCTTCGCACGATCCAAATGAAAATCCACGAGTATCAGGCCAAAGCGATTTTGGCCAAGTACAATGTCCCCGTGCCTCGCGGGAAGGTGGCGTTCACCGTCGCTGAAGCCGAGGCGGCTGCGCAGGAACTCGGCGGGAGCGTCGTAGTTAAGGCCCAGATTCACGCGGGTGGCCGCGGGAAAGGGGGCGGCGTGAAGGTTGCGAAGGACGCAGCCGAAGCGAAGGTGCTGGCGGAGAAGATCCTCGGCATGACGCTGGTGACGCACCAGACCGGTCCCGAGGGGCGTCTTGTTCAGCGGCTGCTGATAGAAGAGACGCTGCCGATCGATAAAGAGCTGTATCTCGGCATTGTGCTCGATCGCGGCACGGGCAAGATTATTTTCATGGCGTCCGCGGCGGGCGGCATGGAGATCGAGGAAGTGGCGGCGCACACGCCGGAAGCGATTCTGAAAGAAGTGATCGAGCCGGGGATCGGGCTGCTGCCTTATCAGGCGCGCAAGCTGGCGTTCGGCATCGGGATTCCGACGCCGGCGATCAACGGCGCGGTGCAGGCGATGATGGCGCTTTCGAAAGCGTGCCTGGAGCTGGACGCGTCGCTGGCGGAGATCAATCCGTTCATGCTGACGAAGGACAACCGGGTGTTCGCGCTCGACGCGAAAATCGGCTTCGACGACAACGCGATGTTCCGGCACAAGGATCTGGCCGAACTGCGGGATATCAACGAAGAAGATCCGCTGGAAGTGGAAGCTTCGAAGTACGGGCTGAACTACATCAAGCTCGACGGCAATATCGCGTGCATGGTGAACGGCGCGGGCCTCGCGATGGGCACGATGGACATTATCAAGTACGCGGGCGGATCGCCGGCGAACTTCCTCGACGTGGGCGGCGGGGCGAATGCGGAACAGGTGAAGAACGCGTTCCGGATCCTGCTGGGCGACCCGGCGGTGAAGGCGGTGCTGATCAATATTTTCGGCGGCATTCTGCGGTGCGACACGCTGGCGAACGGCGTGGTGTCGGCGGCGCGGGATCTGGGGATTTCGGTGCCGATCGTGATTCGCATGGAAGGCACGAACGTGGAACTGGGGCGGCAGGTTCTGGAAGAATCGGGCTTCAACTTCATTGTGGCGGACGGCATGAAAGACGCAGCCGAAAAGGTTGTGGCGGCGGCCGGGGGGAAACAGTAATGAGCGTACTCGTCGATAAGAATACGCGGCTGATCGTACAGGGCTTCACGGGAAAAGAAGGCACGTTCCACGCCTCGACCGCGATCGCTTACGGGACCAATGTGGTTGGCGGCGTTACGCCTGGCAAGGGCGGGTCCACGCATCTGGACCGGCCGGTGTTCAATACGGTTTCGCAGGCGCGGAAGGAAACCGGGGCGAACGCGACGGTGATTTTCGTGCCGCCGCCGTTTGCGGCCGATTCGATCATGGAAGCGGCGGATGCCGGGATCGAGCTGATCATCTGCATTACCGAGGGAATTCCGGTAATCGACATGGTGAAGGCGTGGAATTATCTGAAGACGACGAAATCGCGTCTGGTGGGGCCGAACTGTCCGGGTGTGATTTCGCCGGGCAAGTGCAAAATCGGGATCATGCCGGGGCATATTCACCTCGAAGGCAATGTCGGGGTGGTGTCGCGGTCGGGCACGCTGACTTATGAAGCGGTGGGGCAGTTGACGAAGCTCGGGATCGGGCAGTCGACGTGCATCGGGATTGGCGGCGATCCGATTATCGGGACGACGTTCCTCGACGCGATCCGGTTGTTCGACGAGGATCCGGACACGCATGCGATCGTGATGATCGGCGAAATTGGCGGCGACGCGGAAGAGAAGGCGGCGGCTTATATCGGCGCGAACGTGAAGAAGCCGGTGGTCGGATTCATCGCGGGGCAGACGGCGCCTCCGGGACGGCGGATGGGCCACGCGGGCGCGATTGTGTCGGGCGGGTCGGGCGCGGCGTCGGATAAAATCGCGGCGATGGAAGCGGCCGGGATTACGGTCTGCTCGTCGCCGGCGCAGATCGGCGAAAACATTCAGAAGCGAATGGCCAAATAAATTTATGCAAAAGACATTTTCGATTATTAAGCCGGACGCGGTGGCGACCGGGAAGACGGGCAAGATCCTCTCTCTGATCGAGGAGAAGGGTTTTCGGATTGTGGCGATGCGGATGGCGAAGCTGAGCCAGTCGCAGGCGGAAGGTTTTTACGCGGTGCACGCGGAACGGCCTTTCTACCGGAGTCTGGTGACGTTCATGACCGAGGGTCCGGTGGTATTACTGGCTCTGGAACGGGAAGACGCGGTATTGAAGTTGCGGGAAGTTATGGGCGCGACAAATCCGGCGAATGCGGCGGAAGGCACTGTGCGCAAGCTGTATGCGGAGAGTATCGAGCGGAATGCGATGCATGGCTCGGACGCTCCGGAGACGGCGGCGGTGGAGCTGGCGTATTTCTTCAATTCGATTGAACTGAACCAGCTATAGAAGACCAGCTGTAGTAGACCAGTTGTAAGAGATCAGCTGTAAAAAAGGGCGCGGCGGAAGCCGGGCCTTTTTTTTTGGTGAGGGGTATGTTATAACGAATGTTATAACGGAGTGGAGGCGCTTGCTATGGTTGCACTGAAGGTAAGGAAAGTGGGAAATTCGCTGGGTTTGGCTTTGCCCAAGGACGTCCTTAGCCATCTGCAAGCCGTCGAGGGCGACCTCCTTTATCTGGTGGAAGGACCGGACGGCGGGTATCACCTCACGCCGTATGATCCGGGATTCGAACGCAAGATGGCGAGAGCGGATGACATTATCAGCCGGTATCGCAATACGCTGCACGTTCTTTCGAAATAAGAGAATCGGGCTCTCCACGTGACAGAACCGGTCTGGGTTGACGAGCGCGATACGTTAGCCCTGCATACCCGCCTGCTGATCCTGAATGGCGGGGCAGCAGGGCTGCGGGACGAGGGGCTGCTGAAATCGGCCCTCGCCCGGCCAAAGCAGCATTTTGCCTATGGGGAGTCGCCGGATGTGATCCATCTCGCCTCCATTTACACGGCTGGCATTGTGCGGAACCATCCCTTCGTGGACGGGAACAAGCGCACCGGGTTCGTGATCGGTCTGCTGTTTCTGGAACTCAACGGGTATCGCTTTGGAGCCAGCGAAGAAGACGCGGCGCAGGCCGTTCTGGCGCTGGCTTCCGGGGATCTGGAAGAGGCCGGCTATGCCGCGTTTCTGCGGGAATTCAGTACGGTTCTTTCTTAAAAATCACCACAACTTGCACTGTTTTGCCAGCGGGCGGACCATGGGGTCGCCTGGTTTGCACTGGAACGCGCGGTGGAATTCCGGCATGTTCTGGAGGGTTGCGATGGCGCGGTACCGGGCGATGGGGTGGTTGTTGGTGTTGAGCTGCAGGCGCTCGGCTTCGGCGCGCTGTTGGGTGCCCCAGACGCGGGCGAACGAGATGAAGAAGCGCTGATCGGCCGTGAAGCCGTCCATCGCCGGGGGCGCGGGTTTTCCCGCCAGAGTGCGCTGGTAAGCCTTCCAGGCGATGGCGAGTCCGCCTAAATCGCCGAGCGCTTCGCCGAGCACCTGTTTGCCGTTGTGGTGCAGTCCGCCGCCGACATCGAGGGTATTGAACTCGTCGACAACGCAGGCGGTGCGGGTTTCGAACTGCTGGCGATCTTCCGGCGTCCACCAGTTTTTCAGAGCGCCGGTGGCGTCGAATTTGGAGCCGCCGTCGTCGAACTGGTGGCCGATTTCGTGGCCGATGACGGCACCGATGGCGCCGTAGTTGGCGGCATCGTCGGCCTGCATGTCGAAGAACGGGGGCTGGAGGATGCCGGCGGGGAAGACGACTTTCATGTCGGCGGTGCTCGAGTAGGCGTTGACGGTGGGGGGCGTCATGCCCCAGTCGAGGTGGTCCACGGGTTTGCCGATTCGGGCGATTTCGTAGCGCTGGCCATGGGCCCAGGCGGCGCGGACGTTTTCATAGTAGGTATTCGGGCCGATGGGGAGGGCGGAATAGTCGCGCCAACGGTCGGGATAGCCGATCTGGATCTGGAGGGCATCGAGTTTGCGGATGGCGCTCTGGCGGGTGGCGGGCTGCATCCAGTCGGAGTGCTCGAGGTTGTCGCGCAGAGCGGCGCGGAGGTTTTCGACCAGCTGGATCATGCGGCGTTTGGCTTCGGGCGGGAAGTATTTCTCGACCCAAGCCTGGCCGAGGACGTCGCTCAAATCGCGATCGACGATGGAGGCGCAGGTCTGCCAGCGCGGGGGCGGCTGCGTCACGCCGGCGAGGACGGTGCGCTGGAAGTGAAAGTCTTCATCCGAGACGGGTTTGGCCAGGTAGGGCGCGGCGATCTGGAGAGCGCGCCAGTGGAGCCAGGTTTTCCAGGTAGCGAGAGGGGCGGCGGTGAGTTGTTCGTTCACCTTCTTCAGCAGTTCCGGCTCGGTGACGTTGACGGGAGTCGATTCGGGGAGGCCCTGTTCGCGGAGGAACTGTGCCCAGTCGAAGGCGGGGGCCAGAGCGCGGAGGCCGGCGAGATCCATCAGGTGATAGATCTTCTCGGGATCGCGCTTTTCGGCGATGCTCATGACGGAAGCAGCGAGGGCGGTTTCGAAGTCCAGAATGGTTTTCGCCTGGGTCTGGGCGTCGATGGCGGGAGTGCCGGCAAGTTGCAGGAGGCGGGCAACGTGGTCCGTGAAGGCGGCGCGGGTTTCGAGGGATTTGGGGTCGGTTTTCAGGTAGTAGTCGCGATCGGGCAGGGAGAAGATAGCGCTGCCGGTGCGGCCGGCGCCGTCACGTTCCACGATGCGGGCGATGATGCGCGAGGGGTCTTTGGGATCCTGACCGGAGGTGAGGCGGAAGGGGCCGACGACGACGCCGTTGACGGCTCCGAAGGGGCGCGCGCTTTTCTGAAAGACGGCCAGGGCGGCGGTGAGGTCTTTGGTTGAGGAGATGGCGGCGATGCGGTCGAAATCGGGCTGGAGGGGGGAGATACCCCGCTGGTCGATGGCGGCCGTATTCATGCAGCTCGCGTAGAGGTCGCCCATCTTGCGCTTGTTGGAGCCGGGTTTGGCGGAGGTGTCCGAGACGGCGGCGTCGAGAATGGTGCGGGTTCTTTCCTGATTCGCTTCGGAAAGAACGGGAAATGTGCCCCAGCTGGCGAGGTGGGAGGGAATGGGGTTCTTATCGAGCCAGCCGCCGTTGACGTAGCGCCAGAAGTCCGTGCAGGGCTTGCAGGTGGGGTCCATGTCTTCGGGGTGGATGCCGCTGCGGGAGGCCTGCTGGCTGGTCAGAGTGCAGGCGGCGAGGACAAGAAGAAGCGGGGCGCGGCGAAGCATGGCCGAAGAATAGCATTGCGCGGTTCTGGCAAGACATTACCAGGCGTTGCGACTGAGGGGTTCGGTGCCTTCGTTGAGGATGGACAGGTAGGCCTGGTAGGTGAACAGGCGGTCGCGCTCGCGGCCGGTGATCTCACTGACGATACCGAGGGCCTGCATGTGGTCCAGAGACTTGGCTACGGTCGGCGCCGACATGCCGATTTTGCGGGCGGTGACCGGGATGGCGACGATGGGGACGCGCTGCATGTAGTGGAAGACGGCGAGGGCGGAGGTTCCGGGGCGGCCGAGGGTGCCGATGCGGCGGATGTCCTGCTCGAAGAGGGCGACGATGCGGCGGGCGGCGTGGGCGGCGCCATCGGGACGATCTCGTTGCGCATTGGCCGGCCTTTTTTGGGTACCGCCGGCGCCATCAGGCCGCGTTCCACCTTGTCGCTGCCGCAAACCGGGCATTCCAGCAGCCCGCGCTTGGCCTGCTTTTCGAAGCTGGCGCTGTCCTTGAACCAGCCATCGAAACTATGTTCGGCGCTACATTGCAACTGGTAGTGGATCATTCCATCGTCCTAGCCATCGTCTCGGCGTTTTCGAGTCTCACAAATGGGTCAAATACCCGGTGCAGGCAAGGGTCTAGCCCAGCAGCCGCCCGATGACCCGGGCGGTATAGTCCACCACCGGGATGATGCGGCCGTAATTGATCCGCGTCGGGCCGATGACGCCGATGGCGCCGACAATCCGGTTGGCCGCGTTGCGCGCCGGGGCGACCACCATGGCGACGCCCGAGGTGCCGAACAAGCCGCTTTCGGCGCCGATGAAAATCCGCACGCCGTCGCTGCCCTCTGCCAGATCGAGCAGTTTGAGCATGGTTTCCTGGGTTTCCAGCCGCTCAAACAACGCCTGGATGGTGGCGAGCCGGTCGAGTTCTTTGGTGGCGACCTTTTTGACTTCGGCCGGCATCTGGGCGGCTTCAATCTTCTCACGCAATTCGGAAATCTCGCTGCCGCCGTCCGCACCTTCGCCGAGTTCTTTTTGAATTTGCTTGAGTTGTTCGCGCAGGAAATACTCGCGCTGGCTCTTGCTCATCGCCGTGCTGACTTTGCTTTGAATCTCGCTGCCGAGATGGAGCACTTCCAATTCACGGGTGAGCAGCGCGCCGATCAGGTTTAGGCGCAGGCGGACATCGGTCAATTCGAGCA
>Ga0118677_10006616_pt1 | contig 14428 bp, 12 predicted proteins | sample AliMusrvi5mmetaG_FD_86154 | JGI IMG/M metagenome (GOLD analysis project Ga0118677, IMG submission 86154) | reverse complement strand
GACTCTTCCCTGACATAACCTCGGATCGACGCGCGAAGCCGTAACCATGCAATAATGATTCTCTATTTCAAAAGACCAGGCTCCTGACGTCATCCAAAACAGGAACACCGAGGGCCTGCAGCCTGGTTTTGCTTTGATGTCCGTTGGCAATTAGAACGCAATCGGCGCCCATGGCCTGTGCCACTTCATAATCATGTTCAGTATCTCCCACGACCATCGCCTCCCGTTTTCCAAACCCTAGCCGTTGGATGAGATCTTGCCCCAAATGAAGCTTGCTGGCCGCATAGATATTATCCAAGCCGGCAACATGGGTGAAATACTTCCGGAGACCATAATGGTCCACCATCTGGTCCAGGGTTTGCTGGGAGTAGGCGGAAAGAATGGACTGGCCGATCCCGAGTTGCTGGATGCGGTCCAAGATTCCAACAACCCCATCATATAGGCCACACTCAAATTTGCGCAGCTCGTATTCATCCATCCAGAGCTTCCCGACGATCTCAAAGGGCTCTTTCGCGAAATCGAAGCCGAGGCGGGCGTAATAATCTTCGACCGGGATCGTAAACAGGTCGCGGTATGATAGACTCGTCAACACGGGAAGGCCGCGTTGATGCAGCAGTCCGTTCATGATCTCGATCCCCAGATCGACATCGCAGAAGATCGTCCCGTTCCAATCCCAGATGATGTGCTTGTAGCTCTTAATCATTTTCGCAGCATGAAGGTTTTTGCTCCCATTCCCGGATGCGGTCGCAGGCTTCTTGAAAATAGTCCCGGAATGGATCCAGCCAAATAATGCGATGGTCTCGCTTGAACCAGGTGAGCTGCCCTTTCGCAAACTGGCGAATGGCTATTCCGAGCTCAACGCGCAACTTGTCCAGGGAAGCAAACTCCCCGCGGAGATAGCGCGCGATGTAGCGGTACTCCAGCCCAAGCTTCTCAAGCCGGGCGTCGGACACGCCCCGCGAGCGGAGTCCGGCGACCTCGTCGATCATGCCGTTCGCCAGGCGGTCGCGGAGGCGTTTATCGATTCTTCCCTCAAGGATCTCGAGTGGCCAGGTCAACCCCAGTTGAAGGCAGTTGTAACGCTGGGAGCTTTGGCGCGCTGCCGAATGCGCGCGGCCGGCGGCGGCAATTTCGATGGCCCGGATGAGTCTGCGCCGGTTATTCTTATCGATGCGGTTGGCGGCGTCCGGGTCGGACTTTTCGAGTCTCTCTACCAGCGCAGCCGAGGAAAGGCCCTCGAGTTCCGAGCGCAGCGGGTCGTTAGGGGGGACATCCACCAGTTCATAACCTTCGACAATCGCGCTGATGTATAAACCGGTTCCGCCGACGAGCAGGGGCCTTTTGCCGGCTCCGGAAATGGAGTCGATAGCGCTGTAAGCAGCCCTCTGATACTGGGCCAACGAGAAATAGTCGGACAGATCGGCGACGTCGATGAGGTGGTGTTTTACCCCGCCGGCCTGGGCTGGGGTGATCTTCCCGCTGCCCAAGTCCAGGCCGCGATAGACCTGGCGCGAGTCAGCGGAAACGACTTCGCCGCCGAAGTGGCTCGCGAGGCGAATGCCAAGCTCACTTTTTCCGGATGCATTGGTTCCGAGTATGACGAGGAGGTTCTGCATTTTCAGCGGGAACGCTGGTCTTTGATCAGTTCGGGCTTTCAGCCACCTTACGATAAGGGAGCTGTGCGGTTCAATTACCATCGGGAATTCGTTCCGTATTAACCCTAAGAATCCCTGCCCATCGCAGCATATAATCAGACTATCCGCTCCCAGTGGAACTTCCGGTCGGCTTCCCTGATGGGCAGGTCGTTAATGCTGGCAAAACGACGCTTCATGTAGCCGAGAGCGTCGAACTCCCAGTTCTCGTTGCGCTGCCGGAGCGGTCCGATGGCCGTTGGCCTGCCTCCCCGCCGAAGCAACAGTACAACAAAAAAGCCGGAAACTTGATCCGGCCTCTTTGACACACGATAACGAGAACAAACCGTATCGACGCCCTCAGCTTACCAGATGGCCTGACCCCTGCATGTCACCAGTTTTGGGGACAGCGAATTGCGGCGCCGTAATCGCGGTATCTATTGACGGCGATCCAGAGCCGCAGTTCCCAGGAGCCACAATAGCAATTGTCGCATCGGCCTAAAAAGCGCATTTCGCCCTTGGAGTGGCAAGGAGGGCCTCTGCAAGATCGCTCTATGCTTGAACCGCGTAACACGAATCCCCCATAGTCTCCAGGTGAAACCGACAAGAACTCATCGTTTCGCCCATTGTCTCGGCCTGCTTTGCTTGCTCACTCTTGCTGCAGACTTTGTTTGGGCCGAGAACTGGCCGTGCTGGCGTGGGCCGCGGGGTGACGGCACAAGCCTGGAGAAAGAGCCTCCCACCCGCTGGACCAGCACCGAGAACGTCATATGGAAAACAGCCGTCCTGGGCGAGGGCCATTCCTCGCCGATCGTTTGGGACAACCACATCTTTCTAACCTCGGCTTTGAAGGAAACTCAGGAGCGCGTCCTCCTCTCGTTCGACTGCAAGACTGGAGCGGTGCTTTGGCAGCAAGTTGTAGTCCGGGCTCCCCTGGAAGCCAAGAACAGCGAAAACAGTTATGCCTCCGCAACGCCCGCCACCGATGGCGAGAAGATCTACGTTACGTTCCTGGATGGCCTCGAAGTCGTCGTGGCGGCTTACGACTTCAGCGGCAAGCAACTCTGGCTGGCTCGCCCGGGTCGATTCCAGAGCCAGTGGGGCTTCAGCCATCCACCCGTGTTGTTCGAAGACAAGGTAATCGTGGTCTGTTACAGCAAGGGGGAGAACTTCGTGGTGGCCGTCAGCCGAGCCGATGGCCACACCGTCTGGAAAACCGCCTGCGAAAACCCCAGCCAAAGCTACAGCCCGCCACTGATCCGGAAGATGGCCGGCCGATTTCAGATGATCACGCCAGGCAACAAGGCGGTGACAAGCTACGATCCGCAAAGCGGAAAAGTGCTGTGGCTGGTGGATGGCCTCTCCAGCGATGGCGTGATCACGCCGGTCTACCATGAGAAGGCGGGTTTAGTCCTTAGTGGTACCAGTTGGCCCAATAAGGTCCTCGTGGCCATCAAGCCGGACGGACAAGGGAATGTCACGTCCAACAAGGTCGTTTGGACTACCTCCGAGGGAGCGCCGTATGTTCCTTCGCCCATCGCGGTGGGCGATTGGTTCTTCACCTCGTCCTTCGTCGGCAAGGCGGCACACTGCTACGAAGCCACTACCGGCAAGATTCTCTGGGCGGAACCTATGGGTCTGCACCATGCCTCGCCGGTAAGCGCAAATGGGCTGGTTTATTTCATCAACGATGATGGTGTCACGCACGTGGTTCGGGCAGGCCCGAAGTTCGATTTGGTGGCCCGGAATGAACTTGGAGAAAAGACCTACGCCTCGCCGGCCTTGAGCGGGGACCGGATATTTCTGCGCAGTTTCAAGAATCTTTATTGCATCGGCAAGCGACAGTAGCCGGGGCTGCGAGCCCTGGCTTCGGTCTCTAGACCCTCTCGCGCTCTGCCTCAAGGAGTCCGTTTGATTCGGGGTTGCGCAGCGTGTACGATCCGGGCCGTCATTGAACACGCTCACTGCCCTCGTCGAGAAGCTGGGAAACGTGAACCTGGAAATCGGCTGAGACCTATGAAAGACCATTCTGAACGCTACCAACGGCTACCTTGCCCGGCCGTGATTTGTTTTTGCATCCTTGTTGGACTCGGCTGTTTGCCTGATAGCCTGGCTCAAAGGCCCGCTCAAGGCCCCATCTCTCCAATCGCGCAGACCCCCGAGGGCATGGGCTATGAATTGGTGTGGCAGGACGACTTCGACGGCAACGCACTTGATCCGAAGAAGTGGGAAGTGCGCGGCGTCGGGCCAAGGGCACTCGGTTTTGTATCACCCGAGGCGGTGACGGTTGGGGATGGTTACTTGAAGCTGCATGCGCTGAAGAAAGACGGCCGGATTCTGCTCGGAGCGGTGGGAACGCAGGGCCGCTTCATGACCCGGTACGGTTATTTCGAGTGCCGGGCGCAACTCCAGAAATCGCCGGGCATCTGGGCCGCCTTCTGGATTCAATCGACCGAGATTTCCAAGGGGGAGGACCCGGCGTTCTACGGGGCCGAGATCGACATCATGGAGTTCTTCAAGAAACTGGGCACCGACATTGTGTCCCACAATGTCCATTGGGCGTACGGCCCACATCAGAAGACCACCCATGGGATGCAAAGCTACCTGAAGGGGGTGAGCGAGGGCTTCCATACGTTCGCCGTCGAATGGACCCCGGAGAAGTATGTGTTCTTCGTGGACGGGTACCGATTCTACGAGGTCACGACCGGCGTTTCGAACATCGAGGAGTATTTGATCCTGAGCATGGAAATCCCCGCGGAGCCCAAGGAAATCAAAGACGCAGTGTTCCCGGATGTGTTCGTCGTGGATTATGTGAAGGTGTACAAGAAGAAACCAGGTGTCGGGGTGGAAGTGACCAAGTAAAGTAATAACACCCAATGGAAGCGCGTCTAAAGAATATACTGGTTTGTGTGTTTGCGATAAGCGCCGTTTCGGCGCTCTGCGCAGGTCAACCTCGCGACGTTTCGTTCGTCGCGAATTATGACCAAAGCAAGCAACGGTATGTGCTCGTGCTGCCGGAGGCGTATGATTCCGCTCAGTCCCATGATTTGCTGGTCTGCCTGCATGGCCATGGGTCCGACCGCTGGCAATTCGTCCAGGCGGAGCGCGGGGAGACCCAGGCGGCCCGTGTCATCGCCAGGCAACAGAACATGATTCTGGTCTCACCCGACTACCGGGCGACCACATCCTGGATGGGACCAGCCGCCGAAGCGGATCTTGTCCAGATCATTGGCGATCTAAGAAAGCAACATGCCATCCGCCGGTTGGTGCTCTCGGGCGGCTCGATGGGGGCGACCAGTGTCCTGACCTTCACGGCGCTGCACCCCGACCTCGTGGACGGTGTGGTGGCGTTCAACGGGCATGCCAACCACCTTGAATACACGAATTTCCAGGAGGCGATTCAGGCTGCTTTCGGAGGAGCCAAAGAAGCGGTTCCGCAGGAATACAAAAAGCGCAGCGCGGAGTTCTTTCCCGAGCGCTTCACGATGCCGGTTGCCATCACGACCGGAGGAAAAGACACCACGGTGCCTCCGGACAGCGTGATGCGGTTAGGTCGGGCAATCCAGAAGCATAACCCCGCTGTCCGCCTGGATTTCCAGGAGACGCGAGGTCATGAAACCGACTATGCCGCCTCGCTCTCAGCGTATGAGTTCGTGACGCGGGCGCTGGCTTCGAAACCGGTCCGCCTTTCCTTGGCGATCAATGGAAAGACCATTCCCCCCGCAGCGGGCTCGGTCGCAGGAGTTTGGTTTTACTCAGACGGACCGACGGGAGCGCAGGCGCTGCTCACGGGTCACGCTTCTGTGCCCGGGTCCTGGCGGCTGACCGCAGCGCTGAGTACGGGGGATGAGTTGCGAGTGTCGTTTGCCCCCGAAGGAGCAGAGCTGGTTCAGTTTCGAGCTGAACCGATATCTCCTGCAGCTTTGCGTTGCTCGGCAGAGATTAACGGGCTGGTCATCAAAGCCGTCTCCAGCCCCGGGGCCGTGCGCCTCACTCAGTTCGCCTGGCATGACGGCCCTGCCTCCTTCGCACCCGAACGCCGCCCGTTCTCGCGCGGGCCGGTATCGGCCTCGCCCGATCCGCACCCGGCGATTGCCGACGCCTTGGTCGAGTGGGACTGGCGGGTGCAGGACGGGATCCAGACGCCCCGTGAGCCGCGAACGTACGGCCGGGCGATTGAGAAGGTCGCGCGCCAAATCGACGCCCTAGTCGCCGAGCGGCTGGGTTCGAAGACCCTTAGCATGGAAGAAGAGTCCGCCTGGAAAGTGCTGCGTAACGCTGGCTTGCAGGCCGACGACGACCTCTCCGCCGGGGAGAAACGCTGGCTGGAGGTGCATCGTTTGCGTCGCCAAATCGTTCTCTCTAATCCGCTGTTCAAGCTCCCATCCCTGCTGTTTGTAAAACACGTTCCATCCGTCATGAGTCACCAACTCACTCAAGTGTATGGCTATTGTGCCCGTCCGGGCGGGGGCCTGTTTGTGTTGGCGGAACCCGGGGTCAGCATGCGCACACGCGACATCACACCGGCCACCCTCCCGCCCGGCAATTTCATGACGCCCGAGCTTTCCTACGACGCGCGGAGATTGCTGTTCGCCTATTGCCCGGTAAAGGCAGCGCCCGGCTCGTGGGATTTCAACGATCAGACCAGGGACTTGCGGTATCACGTCCACGAACTCTCGCTGGATACCGGGAACACTCGTGCTCTGACCGAGGGCGATACCGACAATTTCTCACCGGTTATTCTGCCTTCCGGTGAAGTCCTCTTCGTTTCAACCCGGCGCGGCGGGTACCACCGGTGCGGACGCGGTCCGTGCTTTGTTTACACCCTGGCCCGAATGGGAGCGGACGGCCAGAACGCGCGGAGCATTTCGTTCCACGAAACCAATGAATGGGATCCCTGCCTCTCGAATGACGGTCGGGTCATTTACACGCGCTGGGATTATGTGGACCGCAATGCCGTGCATTACGAGCAACTCTGGTCGGCGCTCCCCGATGGCGGCAATGTCCGAATCTACTACGGTAACAATACCTGGAATCCGACCGGCATCTGGGAGGCTCGCGCGATTCCAGGAACTTCGCGGATCATGGCTACGGCGTCCCCGCACCACGGCATGAGTGCCGGTTCGGTCATCCTGGTGGACACCACCCGGGGTGTGGACGGAAAGGAGCCGCTGACTCGCCTTACCCCGGACGTGCGTTTCCCGGAATCCGAATCTCCGCTGGCGTTTGGCCCAAGCCCGACCGCGTATGACTTTGACACGCCGGTGACGCAGTATTGGCGCACTCCTCTGGTGGAATCGTGGAGAGAGGAGACCGCCCCGGAGGAGGAAAAGCGCTGGCCGGGGCATTGCTACAAATCACCGTGGCCACTCTCCGAGAAGTTCTTCATCGTCTCTTACAGTTACGACCAATTGGTGGGTGAACCCGGGCCGAATATTCCCAACATGTTCGGCCTCTATTTCGCCGATGCCTTTGGCAATAAGGAGCTGGTTTACCGCGATCCCGCGATCTCGAGTCTCTGGGCCCGGCCGCTGGCCAGTCGCGCTTCGCCACCCGAGCTGGCAACTCTCAACTCTGAGAATAAGGCAAACGGCACATTCTTCTTGCGTGATGTTAGGGAGAGCTGGCCTCGCCTCCCTGGAGATACGCGCATCACGGATCTGCGAATCATACAGGTGCTGCTCAAGACCACGCCCAACGCGGATTCTCCCAGGGTCGGTGCGGCGTTTGCCGCGCCGGGCAAGCAGGTGCTGGGAACCGTGCCCGTGGAGGCTGACGGCTCGGCTCTTTTCGACGTGCCAGCCCGGACACCGGTGCTGTTCCAGGCGCTCAACGGCCAGGGACGCGCGGTCCAAACGATGCGCAGTCTCGTGTATCTGCAACCCGGCGAATATCAGAGTTGCACCGGATGTCACGAACACCGCATGAAGACATCCTCTCTGGAGGCGCCAGCGCAAGCCCTCAGGCGCGCGCCGTCTAAAATCAAGCCCGGGCCCGACGGCTCGCGTCCCTTCAGCTATCCGCGCCTGGTTCAACCGGTGCTCGATCGTCATTGCGTCACGTGCCACGACGGCAAGGACCCGAAGCGCCCGATATTGACCGGCGAACCGGAAGGTGGTTTCTCGAAATCCTATAACGCCTTGGTGAGCCGTGTTTCTTTCACCGCCTGGAACCGTCCTGAACAGAACTTCGAACCAATGACGGAGCCGATGCGCTTCGGCGCGGTGGCCAGTCCGCTGACGAAAATGCTCGACCAAGGCCACAGCAAGGTGATGCTGAGCCCAGAGGAGCAGGAACGGTTGAACACGTGGATAGATGCCAATGCGCTGTTCTATGGGACTTTCGATGTAAACGAACAAAGGAAACAATTAGCTGGCCAGGCGATTGACGGCCCGAGAGAGTGAAATCCGGGCAGACAACGAGGGTTTAAGCCATCTACAGCACCTGCCAGCACGTCCGCGGCTTCTTTATTCCCGTTCGCCCTCGAAATGAGACTAACCATTGTAGGAGACGAGGTGACGAGTCTCCGATCAGAGTCCCCGGCACGCGAAAAAAGGAGATTAGAGACTCGTCACCTCGTCTCCTACAATAGTTGGTGCACTGCGTCAGTCTAATCTTGAATTTAATTGGCATTAGCTCGGGCGGTTACCGTTTTTCAGGCACGAGGCATTCAGGCATTGCGGGACGGGGCTCAGGCCCGGATACTCCATCCCGTGATGTCAAGGAACGCAACGATTCAATGGTTGGCCGTGCCGATATTGGTTGCCCTGCCCTGGGTAGCGACAACTGGCCAAGCCGCCGCGCCGGCGACGATCTGGTCGGCGCCGGCCGGTGAGAAGCTCTGCGAAGACTATGCGCTTCGTGTCAACGGACAGCCTGTGCCGGTTTACTCCTGCCGGGTGTCGGCGGTGCCGTTCAACCAGGTGTGGCCCGGATATCAGCGTCCCGTCGATCAGGCCGAGTTCGCAGGGTTCGCCCACTGGGGCATGTCAGGCCCGGTGTCAGTGGAGATCATCTCGAAGCGGTCGTTCACGAAAGTCGTCGTCCGGCCAGGCTCGCGCGAGGTCCGGCCGGCCGTGAACGGCCGGATCATTACGTTTGCGCTCACGAAAGCCGGGCAGGTAACCGTCGAACTGGACGGTCCGCATCATGCTCTACACCTGTTTGCCGATCCGCCGGAGGCCGACGTGCCCAGCGGCGAACGGGCCGGGGTGCGGTACTTTGGGCCGGGCGTTCACCGGCCAGGCAAGATCCAGCTCAAAAGCGGCGAGACGCTCTACGTCGCCGGCGGAGCGGTGGTTTACACCGCGGTCGAGGCGCGCGGGGCCTCGGGCGTGCGGATTCTGGGCCGAGGCATCATCGATACGAGCGAGTATGAGCGGGACCAGGGCGGCGGTTGTATCCGGCTGACGGATTGCTCCGACGTGAAGGTCGAGGGCGTCATCCTGCGCGACCCCGACGTCTGGTGCCTGAGCGCGTTCGGCTGCCGGAACCTCCAGATCGCCAACGTTAAGCTCGTCGGACTGTGGCGCTACAACGCCGACGGCATCGACATCTGCAACAGCCAGGACGTCCTCATCCGCAACTGCTTCATACGCGCCTTCGACGACGCTATCGTGCTCAAAGGGCTCAACTGGGGCCAAAGCGGGTTCCATGAAAGGCCGGTGCGAAACGTGCGCGTCCACGACTTGGTCATCTGGTGCGACTGGGGCCGCGCGCTGGAGATCGGGGCCGAAACGTCGGCTCCTGAGATCGCGGACGTGCAATTCAAGGACTGCGACATCATCCGGACCACGCATATCGCCATGGACATTCAATGCGGCGACCGGGCGCTGGTCCACGACATCCGGTATGAGAACATCCGGGTCGAGACCGACGATGCTTGTCCAGCTCCCCGCATGCAGGAAAGCCGCGACGAGCGGTACGTGGCAGCCCCCCAGGATCAGTACGTGCCGAATTTGCTGGTGATCGTGATCAGCAAGAACCCGTACTCGAAGGATACTGAGCGCGGGAACGTCCGCAACGTCACCTACGCCGACGTGTCCGTCACCGGCAGGGGCGCGCCGCGATCCTTCTTCAACGGCCTCGACGTCCAGCACACGGTTCAGGGGGTCACAATCGACAACCTGCGGCTGAACGGCAAGCCCGCCAATACCGCGGCCGAGGCGAACCTGTCGGTTGGCCAGTACGTGAACGGTGTGCGCTTCGGCAATGCCGCGAAATAACGGCGGTTACTCCCACGGAGGACACCATGGCATTCGCCTCGCTGCCGTGCAACGCCGGCAGATCGTATTGCCGCAACTTCAGCGTAGTGCCCAGCGACGCAAATACGGGGACGTAGCGCAGATTTGCAATCTGCCGTATCGCCGATTTGTAATCGGCAGGGCGTTGAATTCTGGCCAGCGCGCCGAACCTGCCCCTGCTCTGCAGAACGGAATTCTGCGATACAGCAGATTCCAAATCTGCGCTACGTCCGGCTAGTTCCGGATACTTTACCGAACTTGCGACCCCGACCACTGAGATGGTCTTTTGCCCGCTCCGAATGAACGCATAACCCACATCACACGTCTATACCTTAACAAGCAGAAAGAGCTGAAGAAGCTGAAGCATTACCCCCATGTGGCCCTCGCTGGCTCGCGCATCCTCATACGCGCCTGGCAGCAGGTGGAGGGTTGGGAATGCCGCCAGCAGATGCGACTAACCGAGGCCCCCGTCCCGGCCCGGGTCTGGGTGCTGCACGGCCAGCGGGTTAGCCGCACAGGCGGGAAAAAGGGATAAGAACAAGAGGAGAACGAGAGCGCAACGAGAGGAAAGAGAGGACAAAGCGCCTGCAACCCCCATGCAAAGCGCCTTCATTACGCTTTCTTGTGGCTGGCGGTGCCGATGCAGCGGAGAGCAAAGGCAGGCGACAGGTTTCAGCCCAAGGCTACCAACCCCGTCGCGGCCACGCGTTCAATTCGGAACACGCCGTTCCTTACGAAGCTTGAATGGTGCTCTGGGGCGCGTCGGCTGCCCCACCTTACGCACGCTGCACCGAAATGCGGAAAATGCCATGGTCGGCTAACGTCAACAATTCGTCGTTGCGCAGGTCCGACGCCCAAGACCAGGCCACAGCCAGGTGCGAGGGATCTCCATCTGACGGGAGCCGCACCGGCAACCGATCGCGATTAGCTTCCATCCTCCCCACGCTGGCTTCTTCTTTTGCCGCGCAGCCCCCTCGCGCTGCTGCCGAATGCCCCAGACACCTTTTGGGAATCGGCCATTTAAGAAGGCTTGCATTCGTAAGGGAGACGGTTATGATCATGCCTGCCTGAGTCGAGCGTTCTTGATGACTGGTTCAAGCGCGAGGATTTCGGCGGAGTAGGAATCATGGGCTTAAAGCAACAGACGGGGCGGTTACCAGATCGAAGCGGAGGTAACGTTGTTTCTTCTCAGCTTCCCTCGAGGGGAGGATTTGTTTTGGAGCGCGGACATTCTTGTCCGCAGCGACGCTCGAACGCTCCGCGACGCCGATAAAGCCCATGCACCACGAACCGCTCCACCAAGCTGCGGACAAGAATGTCCGCGCTCCGGCAGTGTTTGCGGAGACACAATTCAAGGAGTGATTATGAATGATCCAAACCGTCAGTCCCGCTCCTTGTGTGCGGGGCGCTCTGCGGCAGGTTAAGGTGGTGCACTGGAAAGGACATCAATGAACAAATCAACAACTGCAATGAAACTCAGCCTGTGCGCTCTGGCGCTCGGGGTACACGTGGGCGCAAAGGCGCAGGCGCTGGTCATCACTTCCTGCAGTGGGAACGGGGTATTGGTGTGCAGCAATCTGGCGCCTGGCAGCGTGGCGACCGTGGAATGGGCCTCGTCATTGTCCGGGCCGTGGCAGACCAACTGGGTCGGGCTGGACGCGGTGACCGTGGCCTCAAACGGCATGATCCAAGTCAGCGTGCCGATGTTCTACCGCGTGCGCGGGGTGGCGCAGACCAACTCTGCCCCACCCAACGGGATGGCGCTCATTCCTGCTGGCGCCTTCACGATGGGCAACTGTATGGCCCCAAGCGAAGGGTACTCCGATGAACTGCCGCTGCACACGGTGTATGTGGGCGCGTTTTACATGGACAAGTATCTGGTGACGAAGAGCCTATGGGACACGGTGTATCAGTGGGCCATAAGTAACGGCTACACGTTCGACTATGCCGGTTCTGGGAAAGCCGCCAATCATCCGGTGCAGACGATAGATTGGTATGACTGTGTGAAGTGGTGCAATGCACGGAGCGAGAAGGAGGGGCGGGTGCCGGCGTATTACACGGATGCGGGGTTGAGTGTGCGGTATCGGGCTGGGCAGGCGGGGCCGTATGTGAACTGGAGCACCGGTTACCGTTTGCCGACGGAGGCGGAGTGGGAGAAGGCGGCGCGGGGCGAGATGAGTGAGCAGCGGTTTGCGTGGGGCAACACGATTTCATGGAGTCAGGCGAACTACTGCAGTTGCTGGAGCGGCGGTCGGCCCTACTACGCCTACGATGTCAACCCGACGGATGGGTATCATCCGACGTTTGCCACTGGCAGTTATCCCTACACTAGTCCGGTGGGTTATTTTGCGGCTAATGGGTATGGGTTGTATGACATGGCGGGGAACGTGTATCAGTGGTGCTGGGATCGGTATGGTTTGTATGCGAGCAGTTCGCAGCCCGACCCCCGTGGTCCCGCGTCGGGCTCGTACCGCGTGCTTCGGGGCGGCAGTTGGTTCTCCTACGCGTACTGCTGCCGCGCGGCGTTCCGCTTCTTCAACTCCCCGACGTTCAGCGACAACGGTATCGGGTTCCGTTCTGTCCTGCCCTCAGGTCAGTGAGCTGAGTTGGCAGAAGGGCCGAGTGGGCCGGAGTAATCGAGGCGAGCGAGGGACGAGCGAAGCCTGACTGCGGAGGCAGTAGGTGCTCGGGAATGTGTGTGACTTGTGATCAGCAGAAAAGAGAACCCGCGCAGCGGTGGCGATTTTTGGCGGAGCGCGGATAGATAGGGGTAGGAGTGGCGTGGTTAGCGCCACCCCTCCCTCCGAACCGTACGGGCGGATCTCCCGCATCCGGCTCTCCGGTCAGTGGTTTCTCGACGAGACTAACCATAAGCACAAGAGCCGTGTTCCAGACTAAACAACCCCTGTGCCGCAAACCATCGGTTGGGCCATCTCCTACTGTCGGCTTCGCTCAGCCCATAGCCCGGTCGCTTCTCCCGCTTGCGCAGCATCGCCCGCAGGCGACGCCGCAGCCACCCGTCCGGACCGTTCAGGCCCGTGCGGTGGCTTTCCCGGAAGTAGCCGTGCCAGCCCCGCAGGATCGGATTGGCCTTGGCCACTATTGCCCCCAGGCTCCATCCGCGCGTGCGCCGGGTTAGCGGTCGCAGCTTGTCTTGCAGTTTCTGAAGGCTCTTCTTGCGCGGCCACTTCTTGTTGCCGCGAAAGTGCCAGCCCAGGAAGTCGAAGCCTTCGCTTTGTACCTGCACTATCCGCGTCTTGGTCGGATGCACGGTCAACCCGGCTCTCCCGTCTTCAAGGCGCTGGCGGCACTGGGGGCCAGCGGCACGTAGCGGGATTGGCCGTTATGGGGAGTTCCCCATAAGGGCTATTGTCGCATGTCCCTCCGGGACAATGACTTGGCCAAGGTTTACAGGGCTTCTCTGGGAGCAAATTCTAGCGGCATTGGACAGGAATGTCCGCGCTCCGAAAACTCTAAGATGGTGGTGTAGTTCTCCTGGCCCTGCTAAGCTTCGCAGGATGATTAACAGGTGCAAAAGCAACGAGCGTTTAGAAACGGAAGCAAGGCGTGGGGGCCTTGACCTGACGCGCAGGAATATCAGAGCAGAACTTCACTTGTGCCTTTGCCTTGCCGTGGCCCTCTGCGCCCTCGGCACCTTCTGTGGGCAGGCCCAACAGCCCCCGCCCAGGATGACCTTCCTGGATGACGGCGAGGTCCGTGTCGGCATGGACCTGGCCTTGGGGGGCGCGGTGACTTTCATTTCCAGCAAAGATCATCCCGGCAACATCATCAACAGCGCGGATCTGGGACGGCAGATCCAGATGTCTCATTACTCTGGCCCCTGGCCCCTCGAAGTCGGTGACAAGAAGCCGAACCCGATGTGGGCGGGCTTGGGCTGGAATCCCATTCAGACCGGCGACTGCTACATGAATCCATCGAAAGTGATCGAGCACCGAAACGACAGCAAGGTGCTCTACATCAAATGTATTCCCATGCAGTGGCCGCTCAACAACGTCCCGGGTGACTGTATCTTTGAAACCTGGACGACGCTGGAAGGCCCCGTCATTCACATGCGCTACCGTTGCACGAATCAGCGTTCGGACAAGACCGCCTACCGCCCTTGCTCACAGGAGCTGCCAGCCGTCTATACGATCTCCACCCTCTCGCGCTTGATGTCCTACACGGGCAATAAACCTTTTACCCAGGACGCACTCACCCAGGTCACGAACGACTGGAGGAAACCCTGGCCCTGGACCCGCTTTGTGGCTACCGAGCGCTGGGCTGCGCTGGTGGACAATGGCGGCTGGGGCCTGGGCGTGTTTAAGGACGATGGCGGCGAGTTTCATGGCGGGATTCATGGCGATGCCCGATCCGACGACCCCAAACACGGTTCAACCGCGTATGTCGCCCCCATCCACTCGGAGAACTTCGACTGCAATATCGTTTATGAGCACCAAACCCACTTCGTGGTCGGCAAACTTGCCGATATTCGTGAACGGTTCAACGGCCTGGTCACCCAGACGCCCCCCGCCTGGTGCTTTATCAAAGACCGGC
>Ga0118677_10008473_pt2 | contig 14429 bp, 6 predicted proteins | sample AliMusrvi5mmetaG_FD_86154 | JGI IMG/M metagenome (GOLD analysis project Ga0118677, IMG submission 86154) | reverse complement strand
GTCGTGTCTTCTTCGTTTTGCTTTCATTGGTAGTGTTTGGGGTTCAGTTTACAGTCCTCCCCCGCTCACCACAATCATAGCTTAGCCACTGGCCCGAATTCCCGGGTCCGCCTCAGACAGAGGGGATCATAGTCAGCGACTTTATAAAGAAAAACAGCAATGCGTCAGATTCGATTGACTTCCTTGCGGTTGACTACTCGTCTATAGTAAAAGAAATCGAAGAATTTATAATTCCTCCCGTATCAGGCCATGGACTTAAAGTTAACATCAAAGAATATTTTGACATCGGCAGAGTAGATTTCAAAGACATTGTGGGCAAAATGAAGAATTCTCGGTCACGATTTGTATTTCTTGCCCCTCAGGTTAATCAAGTTAAATCGCTTTCTGACCAGTTGAAGGAAAATGACGTTTCGCCCAGCGACAAACGTATTTTAATATGTTCTTTTACCTATAATTGGGTTGATTCAAGCTATCTAAATTCTCTTGATAATTATTACGTCGTTAGCCCCGAATTTCAGATTGCCGGCACGAAAAGTCCTGTTTACGACGATTTCAAGAGCCAGTTTAACACCAAGCCCACCTTCGATGTAATGTTTGCGTATGACAATCTACATATCCTTGCGAAACTTCTTATGGCTTCCCGTTCGACCGAAGAGTTTTCGACCCTCTTTAATAGTCAGGGCAAGTATGAGGGAGCTTCTGGTCCAATCACCTTTCCCGGCCACAACGACTCAGATGTATCAATCGTGATGACAAAAATCGGCGGTGGACAACAGATTCTCGTAAAGCCATGATCAAGGGAAAACACCGATCGTGGTTGTTCTTACCTGCGCACAAACACAAGTTCTGGAAAAAGATCACCGATCTTAGTCCCGATGTTCTTGTAATTGATTTAGAAGACTCTGTTTTTTGGAATAAGAAAGATTCTGCGCGATTAATTTTTGAAACCCAGGTTAAAGAATATATCCCGCAGAAAAGTATCGCGGTCAGGATAAACCCCCTAGATTCAAAATGGGGCCCTTTAGACCTCTCCACATCATTGAATCTTGGCATTGTGGATATTGTGTTGCCAAAAGTGAAAGGCGCCGGAGACATCTTGCGAGTCCACGAATTCGCAAAGCGGGAAGGTTTTGATCCGCAGATTTTGAATATAATCCCTATCATAGAGACAACACAAGCATTTGAGAGGTTTGATGAAATTGCAACGGTGGAAGGCGTCCGTGCTGCCATTTTCGGTTCAGAGGATCTCTTTGCAGAATTCGGTCTTTCATCTAATCGTGACTCCCCCCTCTTCAAGCAAATTCAGGTGACCCTTTCCCTAAAGGCTCAGAAACAGAAGCTCATGCTCATTGATTGCGCGAATCCTGTTTACGGGCCTCAATATTGCGCCGAATTTAGGAAAGAATGCGTCTACTCCTCAGAAATTGCGTTCAAAGGAAAGCTCGCGATTCACCCAAACCAAATAGAGGTCATCAATTCACTTTTTGAAATTAATTCATTTGAGGCTGTCGCAAGCCAGTTAGATAAGGCTTGGGATCTGGTTAATGCAATGACCACCACCGAGGAAAGCGTTACAATATTGGATGATCGCTTTTACAGTATACCGGAATTGCGCAAGGCGCTATATCGCCTCGCCTATCTCGAAAAAGTTGCTGCTAATAATGAATATTCCGATCTCAAGAAATGCATCGTAAACATATTAGATAGGTTATAATACATTTATATCATGAGCTTCAAGATCTTCAATCACGCATTCCAGGGCTACGAGCATGGCTGCTGTGACACCAGAGGCGCTCCTCAAGCGATTTTTAGTAAGATCATTAAGGCGGTGGCAAATGGCCATACAAGAAAAGCGCGATATTTAATGCTTGGTGTGAATTCAGGTGAAAATGACTTCTTTCCTATGCTGAGTTGCGTCAAACGACTTGGGACAGGGGCAAAGTTTATATTAATCGATGACTCTCCAGCAATTTGTTCTATTGTGGATGAGCTTCGAATTACTAAAGATTTTCTTTTAGTTACGCACGCAAAGCCTACAAAGAAGCAAGTATGGAGCTTTAAGTCAGTAACTGGGGATATTTCAATAACGCTTTATCAGAAAGATATTGAATCATATCCAGAGGACGTATTTCCAGACAAAGAATATTATGATGCTGTTATTGCATTTTTTGTTTTTAATCATTTAACAAATTGGCAGACAGCTCTTGAGAAAATATCAAAATGCCTCAAAACCAATGGTGCTCTCTACATGGGGGAATACAAGGATGACTTCATTGCAGCACTAGAGAACAAGGGAGAAAATGTTTTAGATCATGACTCCTTTAAATATCTCCTGGCGTTCCATCGTGATCGATTTAACAAGTTTGGGACCTATTTTGCATCTTCGCTTTATGGATGCGATCTCTCGTCTGCGTCGAGATATCTGGGACGCGCATACGAGTTAAGCTTAAAAAAAAGTTTCGAATATGAGCATAAACATCGATGCTTGCAGAGGACGATTTCAGGTTGCGACCCACACACTCCGTTATTTTGGGGGCGAAAAACCCTGTTTTCTCATCATGACGACGGGAGTTATGACGAAGATCTATGCCCTGATTATAAGGACTTTCTAAAGAATATAGAGAATGCACATATTGAATATTTGTCAGTTGGCATTACGCGGAATGATCTGATTTTATACAAATTCAAAAAGCTACAACCTCTTTGCAAAGCAGATGATAGTTGGGCAGTAAATTTCCAGAACGTTGTAAACGGAATCGATCGACTAATTCACAATCCCTTCCGGCGTGATTGTTCTGGATACGAAAAAACAAGAAGAACGCAAGAGTTGCTTCTGCAGTTGCTTTTAGCCCATCAGGGTCTTGAGCGAACTACCTGCTTTTTAACCACCCTTTTCTGGGATATAGATAGAAACCGCGTCAACATAAGTAAGAGAGATGTATCGACAGTTTCACTGGTGTCAACCCGCGCATTCGAGGAGACTTATATTCGCTATTTGATACATCTGCTGATTTTCAGGTGGCACGATACACAAAAGCACATCAGTCCGGAAAGTTACTATTCTATTGCCGAGATTATTTTTGACCAAGCAAGAGGTGAGTTTGATTGGGTCTTCTGCAAATCTCATACGAATAGCTTTGCTTCCTATAATATTATAACATCAGGCGCAAAGTATATTGTTATAGAAATTCCTGAGAAATACTACGACCAAAATGTTTACCATGCGTTGAGAACTAATTTCGACAACTATTTACAGGATCGTGTGCGAACCCGATATAACAACTACACCTGCTTTGATTACAGCGATATAGTGAACGATATTCTTAATAAGAATACATTAGATGTGGATAAATTGGATGTAGATAAATTGGATCACGAGTTGTTTTGCGATAATATAATAACTGATGAACTTGAGGTGCGACGGAAATCTTTGACTGAGACTTTTAGTTCGCCAGACTGGGGTCACCTGAGTGACCAAGAGAAATCCAAGTTGGTGAACGATTTGTCAAAAAGAATTGGGCGATTTTCCTTCCTGGCAAGTGCTGGAGTGTGTGTTAATATTATTAATACTCTTTTTAACACTGAAGATAATTGTCAAACTTCGAACGGTGGATTGTTGTTGCTTGAGAATTTGGACAAAAATGCGTTCATATCCCAAATCAAAGAAAAGCACAGCAATATCTCGTTGCGCTACTCCTTCTTAAAAAACACAATTAATTACTATTCTTCCAAGCTCATTATTCCCGGAATGTATGAGAGACTTGTCGAAGAACAGAACGAAAAGAGACGGAATGCAATATTGGGTGCCCGCGCTGCCATTATGTCCCGCAACCTGTCACACAATGTGGGGAGTCACGCGCTAGCGAATTCGCGGTTCTTCGAGTCGGTAGGAATTCTTCATGAGATGCCCACAAGCCCGCAGCCAATTGTGGGTGCCAGAATGGGTGATGAAGGCTACGACGGTGGTATCTTCCTGCACAAAGAAACTAATTGTCCACTGCGGAAGGGTGAGGTATGGCGGGCGCGTCAGCGACTTGCGACTTTCAACAATTTCCTTCAAGGTCGACTCGATTTCATTGCTCGAGCGTTGGGCGAGTCGAGCAGCCCTCCCGAACCATTGTTCTTTTTCGGTGACCTAATGCAGGGCTTCTTCTCTCAGGGCGTGCTCCTCAACACCTTGCTCTCTGACAATGGGATCACCATCGAGAATATGGAGTTTCATATCCAGATGCCAGGCATGGCTCACCCGGTGGTCTATGTAGGCAGACGGGACGAACACAAATCCGGGTCCGGGGAAGAACTTAGGCACACCCATTTTGTCAAGGATCCTGATGGCGGCATGCTTCGCGTTAAATGCGTGAAGGATGATCTTAAGGACATCCTGATCGGGGTGCCGGGCGGCATGGTGGGGCGGCATGCCTTCTATGGATTCCTTGAGAACATCATGCGCAATGCCGCAAAGTATGGTCGCCGGCGCAAAAGTTATCGCGGGCTTATTAAGGAGCCTCTTGTTGTGCGGTTAGTCGCGAATCCTGGTGCGGCCCGGCAGCGCAATGTTGCTTCGGGCGCGAAGTACGTTCCCTGCTACTGGCTTGAAATCGACGACAACCGCAGCATTGACGAACCGAAAAGGGCAAAAGAAGGCGAAGCGAAGGAACTAGAGGGCGGGATCGCCCGCACCGTCCGGGTGCATCTGAACGACCCCATCATCACGTCCGATGGCAAGCCGCAGTCCGAAGGCCACGGCATCCAGGAAATGAAAGTCTGCGCCGAGTTCCTCGCCGGACAAGTCCTCTGCTTCCCGCCCGACGAGGAAATTTCAGAAGCCGAATTCAAAGTCATCCTGAACGGAATTGACTATTGGCATAATGGCGACCCCTACCGGAACTACATCACCGCCAAGGGGTGGCGGAATTTTCTCGAGAAATGCCATAAAGACGACAGAAACCGCCACGCTTGGATTAAGGCAGAAAACGCGCTGCAAGCCTACAATCGGCGGTTGTGCAATCAACTGAATCCGGTGGATAAGGGCTGTTCACCTCACCTCACCTACCGCATGATCCTCCAGAAGCCGGTCATCTTTGGCATCGTCGATTTATGCAGTGAAGGCACGGCAAGCCAACAGGAAGTCATACGGCAGGCCAAGAAGAACGCCTCGGTGCATTACTACGACAGCATCGCAACCTTGGCCCGCGAGTCCGCTCAATTCGGCCTGATCATGGGTAATCAGGTTAATATGGAAAAGATTGATGCCACCCTCCTCGAAATCGCCCGTCACCATACCGCACTGCCTTATCGTCTGATGGTGGTTTTGCCCTCTGGATCAGAGCAGGATACAACCTGCGCCGATTGGCAGGCCAGGATAGATTTCGCCAGTGCCGGAGAACTGCCGGAGGACAAGGAACGACGAAAGAAGGCGATGGGTAAGGACAGGCCCAACGGGCGCGTTCGCTATAAACAGCTTGAGAAATACGAAGCTTCCCTGCGCTCCGGCTGCATCCCGACACGGCGGATCTTTGTGATCCGGTGCCCGGAGCTGTTCGACGAAGCTGGAGACCTTGCCGAGGTAGGCGAATTCCAAGATGTCCAAGGCCGCAAGGTCTTTCAAGCAGTGTATGAGGACTGGCTCAGAGCCTGGAAAGGGCACGAACTGAAGGCGGCAGGCTCGGAATTCTGGAGGCTTTGGATCGGGTTCGAGCGAGAACTTGAGGCAGCAGGAGGCTCGGACATCGCGAAAAAGTGGGATGGCCTGAAAAATTTCACGTCCGACTTGTTGATGGTTCGCGTCTGCGTCCGGGAACCGGCCATTGGCCAAGGGAATCCCGATGACAGGGGAGGCGACCAAAGATGGAGCGCCGGCAGTCCGGCTCACGACACGGATGTAACAACCAAGGGCAACCTGATCGTTTTCGATAATCACGGGATGGTCTTTCCCGAGGTGCCGGAACCAAGCTCCGCCGATGGCGCACCAGCGTGCTATCACTCTTTCTCAGGATCGGGACAGATCGACCTCTTCCACACCCTCGAATCACCGCCCCAGGATCCTTTTGGACTGGCCTATCTCATTTACTCCACCGTTGAAGCATCCCTCATGAAGATCGCCATCGTGGACGAACGGGTGGCTGAGGCGATGATCAATACACAAGAACTTCTTTTTGGTGACATCCACACCAAATTGCTGAACACAGGTATTTATCCGCTCTTCCAGATACAGCCTGGTAACAAATCAAAACCTATTCATTTATCACCTGCGGTCGGCGAAGCGCTCTCCAAGGTTGAAAGTGAGTTCAATAAGTTCGATGAAACGGCTAACGTTTGGAACGGGAGGTTTTCACTGCCGGAAAGTAGCGCAGGGTTATCCAGCGGCGAGGGACTTCGACTAATCAGTGATTTGTCGCTAAATCGCACCATTCAGCCCTTCATAAAAAGCGGAAGAAAAGACAATTCCGTAACATCCGTGATGCTTTCTCCATTAAACACAAATTCACATATTGATGCACTTGTGATTCACGAGGGTGTGGCTGATGTTATCTCTAGCAAACTCGGAGATAGATGGAAACCCACTGATATTTTGAGTTTTTTCAGCGAAAGCCCCTGCATTATTCGCACTTCCGGACGAGGTTCGCAGACCCGTCACCTTGATAGTTCATTACCGTTTGTGGAATTCACTGTTCTCGGAACCACTACTTATCAAAATCTGAACAAGGTTGCGCTATCTCGTTCTTTATTGGGCGCAAGGTCCACCTAAATGCAAAGAATAGAATGAAACACATCATAGTCCCGAACCTTGATAGAGACATTCCCGAGAACAAATGGGGTCTCGATAACCGCGTGTATAATTTAATCCGCAATAATTCGACTGACAAGTATTACTCCGCTGTTTCGCCTGTTCAAGATAGCAACCCTTGGGATTTTGATCTGATCGTTGTTTCTCCAGGAGCGTTTACGGCTGACAACACCAAAAATTGGAAAAGACGATGCGACGAAATCGGAGAGTATGTCGTCTGGCACCATTTTGGTGGGAAGAATTCGGAGAATTACAATCAGGAAGAAATCAACAAGAAGTGGCCTGATTGGAATGACTGTCTCGAAAGTGAGAACCTGCGAAAGGCGGGTGGCTCACCCTGTTTTTTCCCCTTCAGCATGAACTCCGATTGCAAACGGCCATGGGATATTGCGTGTCAGGAGTTGTGTGCCGTGGTCCGGGAAACGCGCATCGACACAGGCCGTCTCCAACGTGCATTGACGAGCTTGGACAATGCCGTCGCTCCGGCCATACGCCACTTTCTCGGCAGGCCAGCCGATCTTCTTGAACATTTGTTTCCGGTCATGCTCGCGATCCAAGGAGGCCTGGAATTCGAAGAGGCCAAGCGTTTCCTCCCCGAGGAAGATGAGGTGAAAATGAAAATCAAAAGCGCGCTCATTCGCTGGCAAAATGAAGGATATTGGGATGGAATCTCTTTTCTTGCGCCAGATGAGGAGAGAAGTCTGTGGATTCGTGATGCTGCTCAGTTTTCGACGGACTTCATGAGTTTCTTTGAAGATGGTAAGACTAAGGAGACACAGGATTCCGAGAATTTATGGACGGGTTTTGTCTCCGTGTGTAAATTAATTCGAGAAGATGAAAGGCCGGGGTAACATGAAAAGAAAGGCACCTTTCAATTCCCGGCAAACGAAGACAGCAATTAGCTGCGCAAAGTCATTCCAAGTCGAAGATGAAATTCAGCTCAAGAATCTTAGCCGCGTCCTGACTACACTTCTGGCGCGTGAGAAATTCAAGAATTCCGAAGCAAACCACGCCGTTTTGATACAGGAACACCGGTTGCCTGTCGTCCACCGTTCAGCGCAGGATGTAGCGGATTGTCCTTATCCGGAGAATGTGAAACTGGTTCTGTTTCTTCGCCCAGTGAGCTTCCGAACCATCAACCGCAGTGTGCCGGACTGGGCCGAGTCTGACGGCGGCAAATTTCGGGTGCTCTGCATCGACCCGATTCCTGGCATTTTCGAGGCACTTAGGGCCATGCTGAATTGGGTCAATTCCAAGTCCGACTCATCATCTTCCGCGTCATGAATTTCCCCAAGTCACTAACTCAAGCGAAGGTTCTGGAGCTGCTTGGCCACAGCCTCGGGGGAAACTCGGGTGCTGAGGATGCGAAGAAGAAGCTTCTCGAAGACCCATTGAAAGAAGTTCCGGCATTTCTCAAAATTGCGCGAGCGGAGGGCAAGGATGCCGGCGAAGCGTTCTTGAAATCCCTTGATCTCGATGCCGTGTTTAGTGACGACTCCGGCGTCCGGTTCCTGAGGTTCCTGCAACTTCTCTCGAACGACGCGGCCGTGACCCACCACGACAGCCGCAGTGATTTTGATCGGCCTTTTCTGGAGGCCCCATCCGGTGAATCCCCCCCTGACTTGGCGGAGGCCCTGAAGACCGAGCGCTTTTTGCAATTTTGGGAAGATATGCGCGCGGCCTTCGACGGCCTACGGGCACTTGATCTTTTCGGCAAGGCAATCGGAAAAAACGACATCCTGATCCTTGACGACAATCCGGATGACCAGATTCGTGCCTTCGCGCAAGCCATCGGCACACACCTGCTGGGATGCAAGGAGGCGATCCGCTTCTACAATCCGCTGATTGAAGGAGGTGGATTCGAAGAGGGTGGGGCACTTTCTCAGGACACGAAAGCCTGCGACCGGTTGTTCCAGTTTTTTACTTCATATCAGACTTTGGGTTCGATGGCGGCCGGCGCGGAGGGTGTGATTGGAGGCGAGGAGCCCGGCTGCCTTTCCTTGATCAAAACATTCCACGATCAGCTTAGGGAGTGGAGACCGAAGTATATCCTGGTGGATCAGCTTTTCAAACTTCCCCGCCGGGGGCGGAATGAGTTTCTCGGGCCCGCCTTCATCCGCGGTTTGATCCGCTGGCTGCATGACGACCCGGGATTTTCCGGCAAAAACGGAAGCCCCCGACCTGAAATCATTGCTCTCAGCCGAACCGACGATCCGCGGCGCATTCGCGAGGCAATGCGGGCGGGCGCGCGCGGCTACATCGTCAAATCACGTCTGGTGTCGCTGCCCGCCGTGCTGGCAAGGGTCTGTCTAGGTACTCAGGATGTAGGTGCGCTGCACCGCAACTTCCGCGCTCTCTACGACCTGCCGAATGAAACCATCGGCCTGCTGCACAACGCCCGCCTGCCTAGGATCGCGTTTCACCACACGAAGCGGAAACCCGTCACAGATGACAAGGGTAACGAGGCGGACGTAAAGGATGATGTGAAGGAACTATGGAGCGAGGTTCTCAAGCGGGTACCCAAGACGGACCTGCACGTTCATGCAGGGAGCGTCATGAGCCGGGAGTTTCTGGTGCTCGCGTCATTGGTCATGCTCGCTTCGAGGTGGAAGAGTGGCTCAGATAAGAAGAAGGAGGAAACAGCTAAGAAGAATGAGCTTCTTCTCGTGGAGCTGCCGAATCTTGTGAAGTTTTTTCATGCAGTCATCAAGGCTGGGGCTCCACGATCACAGACGAAGCTGACGGTGCGCTCTCATAATGACACTTCTTACCTCCTCGGCGGAGCGGAACTTGAGCTTGGGAAGTCAAAGGACTTGCGGGGAAGCGTCTGGATCGAGGAGTGGGGCGAGGCTGGGAAGGCAAAACTCGGGGATTTACTTAAGAAAGACACTTTACAACCCGAAGAGCTTCGGGCATTCCGTGCCAGCTTGCACCGCTCTCTCGGCATCCCCGATCACCTGAAGGCCGACAAGGCAGCATCGAAGCTGGAAGACAAGGACAACTTGTCCGTCGCGCTGTATCTCTTGCAGGCGGCAAATACGATCAAGGGGTTAGGCCGCCTGCCTAACTTCGATTTCCGATCCTGGAAGAGCGAGGATTTGATTCGCGTTTATCTCCTCGTTCTTGGGTGTCGCTACAACAATGGCAGTGACGCCGCTTCCATCAAAATCAGACAGGGTACGGTTGAAGACGATATGTTGGCGGTTTTCCACCCAAATGGTGAGAGTGCGGGGAAAGCTGACAAGGTCTGGGAGCAGCTTCATGACTTGTTTTGGGGTGCTGGCACAGATGACTTCAACGCGGTCTCGTTCCGACGAAGCGGGTGGAGTTGGCCCGAACAGCCTCAGGCAAAACCGGGCAGTAATCCATCCCTGGTTGTCCACCTCCCCTACGAGAGTTTAGCCTCACACAACAACGCTAGCCCGGACTTTTCCAGTGATCCGATCGGCTACACCCTGGCCAGCGGGACCCGCAGCTCGAATCTGGTTGAGTATCTGCTGGGCTGCGAATTCTCCGGTGCTGAACACCTTCGACACCCGTTCCTGATCCATGTTTATGCCCGCATGGCAATCATGGACTGGGTGCGGAGTGGGGTGATCTACGCCGAATTGAAGGCATCGCCGGACGGCTACATCAACCGCGACATCGACTTCGATTTCCCCGGCGTCTGCCGTTGCCTGATCCGTTCCTTGTCCCAGGCCCAGCAGGAGGTTCTTGGCTGCTTTCATCAGGTTGCGTCGGATTTGGCTGAACGAGGTGAGGTTTCTGCTGCGAATGAGGATAAGGCAAAGGCTTGGCCGGGTGATTTCCTGGGAGAACGGTATTCCCGCAATGAGCTGATCCACCTGCTGGCGACTGGCCAATCCAAAAGCGATGCAGAGAAGACAAAGGATCACTCAGCCCTCCAACCACCTGACGACCCGCGGGACTCCGGCATCCGTCCGATGCCCGCGCGCCTGCCGGTGAAGGCCAGTTTGATTTTTGTCGGCAAACGCCATAAGCCGCTTCGTGAAATGATCATCGAGGCAGCCGGGGCGGCCGTGTTGCGTCCGCCGGGCGAAACTCCCCGCAGAAGTGCCGCCGACTTCGTCGAACACGAGTTTCCGCTCTGTCGCGTGGTCGGGTTCGACCTAGCCGGCCCGGAAGCTGGCAACCCGCCCTCGAAGCATGCGTCGGAATTCGGGCGACTCAACCGACTGCACCTGCCGATCACCGTCCACGCCGGCGAGAACGCCGGTGCCCAGTTCATCGAGGACTCAATCCTCGAACTGGGCGCCAAGCGCATCGGGCACGGACTATCCCTCGCCGAGGACGAGCGGCTCATCGCCCGGGTGCGGGACGATTCGATCGCCATAGAGCTATGCCCTGTCTGCAACCACCAGACCTCGCAGTTTCACGAACCCCAGGAGGTCGACCACCGGCGCTACGGACGCCCCTATCCGCTCAAGCAGTTTCTCGAAGCCGGGGTGCTGGTGACCATCAACACCGACAACCCGATCATCTCGAACACCGACATGGTGCGGGAGTTCTACCAGGCATCCTATGCCTATGACCGGGATGGCCTGACTCTGTGGGAGGCGCTGCGCCTCGTGCGCATGGGCTTTGTGTCCGCTTTCCTCAACCTCTCCGACCGCCGACAACTCATCGAAGTCGCCGAGCAATGGATCTTCGACCATCTCTCTCAGGAATCCACCCACCGCAGCCTCCGCCGCCTTTGTCAGAAGACCTAGAAAACACAGGACGATTCTATCCTCGTCCCACATCAGCGGGTCATACCCGTGCAGTGGTTTGCGGCATGAACCCGGAACCGCGAACGTCGGAGCAATGGGCCGCATGGCTCGATGCAGAGGAAAAGCGCTCGCTCCAGCTCTACACGGATTACCCGGAGCGCCTCGTCTCCGACAGCAACCAGGAGCGGCAGGTGGCGCGCGACTACGCCGGCCGGGAAATCCTCGAGCTGCTGCAAAACGCCAACGATGCAGCAATCGACGCGGGGATGCGCGGTCGGGTGCGCATTGAACTTTCCGCCGCCGGACTCATCGTGGCGAACGAAGGCGCGCCCTTCACCCGCGACGGCGTGGCATCGCTGAAGCTCGCCAATTTCAGCCCGAAGCGAACTCGCAAGCGGCAGATGGTGGGCAACAAGGGCCTTGGATTCCGCGCCGTGCTGAACTGGACACGCACCCCGCTCGTTTTGAGCGAGGGCCTCGCGCTGGCCTTCAGCGCCGCCGCCGCGCATTACCGCCAGCAACGTCTCGCCAGGACGAGCGAGAAATTACGCACGCTCATCGCCGAAGAACAAAAAACTTCCGGTGTGCTCATTGTCCCGCTGCTGACCTTTCCCGGCTTCCGTGAGAATGGAGAAGTGGCCGCGTTGCTCGATGACGACGCCCAGCGCACGCTCCACACTCGCGCGATAGAGCTCCGTGCGCAGGGCTTCACCACCGTCATCGCCATGCCCTTCGACGGTTCGGAGACGCAGCTTGCCGAAGCCCGCCAGCAGCTCGCGCAACTGCGGCCCGAAGTGCTGCTTTTCGCCCGCAGCATTGCCGCGCTGGAAATCGCCGAGAGCGGCAAGCCGCAGGTCTGCTGGCGGCACGACTCCGAGGACCCCGAGGGCTCCCGCGTCCATATCAGCGATACCGAAGTGCGCGTGTGGCGAATCTTTCGCCTCAGCGGTGCGGTGCCTGACAAGCTTTGCCCGGCAGATCGGCCGGGTGGGATGGATTACGAAGTTACCGTCGCCGTGCCCGAAAACCACGAGGCGAAAGAGGGCTTGCTCTACTCGTATTTTCCCACCGAGATGTCATTCCCTTATCCGATGGTCGTGCATGCGACGCTCGACTTGCAGGCGAATCGCCAGCAGGCGCAGGATACCAAGGCAAATCACTTCATCTTCGGTCGGCTGGCGCGCTGCATGGCGGAGACCGCACAGACCCTGGCGCAGGAGAGCGACAACGACCGCGGCCTTGTGTTGCTCTCGGCCCGCTCGCCATCCGCGCCGCTCGAAAAGTTCCATTTTCGCAAGCGGTTGCGCAGACTTGCGAGGCAGTGCGTGCTTGTGCCCACAGCGGCGGCAGGTCTCGTAAAAGCTCGCTCAGCGCGGCGGACAAACTTTAGCGATAACGCATGGTTGCCGAGTCGGCATTTTCCCAGTCTGGCGCGCGTCGGCAGCGATAGCGCCGCCGGCGTGCTGGCATGGCTCGACGTCACGGAGCTTGGGTCAGCGGACTGGATCGAGCTCACGCTCCGGCTTGAATTCGACAGTATCGCGGAGCGTGCGGATTACGTCGCTGGGTTAGTGCGACATAAGGTGACGGACGCCATGGAATCAGGACGCTTGTTACTCGACAGCAACGGCCAGCCTATCCTGCCCGGGCACAAGGTCTTCGTGGGCACAACCACTCAAAGCTCCGCCGGGCTGCCGGTTTGGTTCGAGTCGCGCTTCCTCCACGAGGAACTGCGCATGGCTTTGCAGGATCGGCTGAAACTGCCACGGCAGGATGCGCTGATCGTCGAGTTGGCACCGCTCAACGTCGCAACCTACTCGCTCAGTAGTGTTATCGAATCGCTGCTGGCCCAAGCGCGCCAACGGGCGAAAGACGATCCATCTCAAGAGGAACTCGTGCGGCGAGAGGTGGTGGGTGCGCTTTACACGCTTTTCTCTTCAAACGATCCGGCGGAGAAGCGGCCGCAGTTCCCCGCTAAAGCGCAGGTGTCGCTGCGCACCTCGACGGGTTCATCCCAAGATGCACGGAAGCTCTATCTGAGCTCGGCTTACGGAGCGCGCGGGCGCATTCTGGAGGACCTCTTCAGCACGTTCGCTCCAGAGAAGTTGCTCGCGCCGCCCGAGGCGCACGGTCTCAGCAGCGTCGGTGAGACATTCGTTGAATTCTTCCGATGGCTCGGCGTGGCGGACGCTCCCCGAGAGGTGCGGCTGGAGAAGGCCGCAGTGGAGGATGAGTTCACCAGTTACGTGCAGCGTAACCTGCCAAAGGGGACATTCGTGATCGGCGGATACCAATTCGCGCGGGCAACGGCTTTTAAGGGTTTCTGCACCGGGGTGCTCACGCTCGACGACTTACCTCGAGTGCTTTCGCAGGCGCCACTCGCGGCGGTGCTGGCATGGCTTGCGACCGATGGCCGTGCCCCGAACTGGAAGTCGCTCCTACCAGAGCATGGCAAGCTCTGCTACGAACCCGGCTATGGTGCCAATACTCGGGAACACACCGCAGGCATCCCGAGCTACATCCGCTGGAAGCTGCGCTCGACAGCGTGGCTTCCCACACGCGGCGGAACGCTCACTTGTCCGCAGGATTGCCTCATGGAGCCGCTGCCCGGGCTGTCGAAATTGCTCCCAACCCCGGCGCACCTACGGCCGGAGGAATGGCAGCGCTACGGCCTCAACCCCTCATTTCTCTTCACCGCCCTGGATCATGCCGGCGCGATGCCCGGCTTTTCGCAGATGGAGCCTTCACGACTCTACGAGCTTTTGCAGACACTGCCAGAAAGCGATCCCGAGGGTGAGAGCGCGAGGGCATTTTACGATGCCGCTCTGCGCTACTTCTCGGAGGCGGACGTGCGGGAGTGCGAGGACCGGAAACGCTTCTTCGCAAAGGGGAGGATATTTGCGCGCCGGCAT
>Ga0118677_10010205_pt1 | contig 14431 bp, 12 predicted proteins | sample AliMusrvi5mmetaG_FD_86154 | JGI IMG/M metagenome (GOLD analysis project Ga0118677, IMG submission 86154) | reverse complement strand
GGGCCCGACCGCGGGCCGGCCGAGCACCTCGCCGGTCAGCTCGGCGTGCAGAAATACGTGGATTTTCTCGGCAAGAGGAACAACGTGGAAAGCCTGATCCGCCTTGCCGACGTGCTGCTGATGCCAAGCGAAATGGAATCGTTCGGTCTGGCGGCGCTGGAGGGGATGGCCTGCGGCGTTCCCGCGGTGGCGACGCGGGTGGGAGGCGTGCCGGAGTTAATCACGCACGGCGTCGACGGCTTTTTGGAAGAGGTCGGGAACGTCGCGAGCCAGGCGGCGCGAGTGGTGGAGGCGCTGACCGATGAGCCGCTGCACACAAGACTGGCCGCTGCCGCACGCCAAACCGCGCTGACACGGTTCTGCACCGAGAGAATTATTCCGCAGTACGAGAGGTACTACGAAGAGGTTCTGAACCGCTAGGTTTGCCGGGCGGCCTTGACGAAATCGATCACGGGGGCCAGCTTTTTCAGCAGCTTCGCTTCGTCTTTCGTGTCGCACTCCCAGATTTCGAACACCTTCCAGCCTTCGGCCCGCAGCGCCGCTCGGTTTCGTTTGTCGCGATCGGCATTGCCGCGACGTTTCTCGGCCCAGAAATTCTTGTTGGTTTCCGGCGCGGGTTTGCCGAACTTACAGCGGTGCATGTGCCAGAAACAACCGTGGACGAATACGACGGTCCTCGCGCCGGCAAACACGAGATCCGGCTTTCCGGGAAGCTTCTTGCCGTGGAGCCTGTAGCGGAGACCCGCCGCGTGGAGGAGGCTGCGCACGCGCAGTTCGGGTTTCGTATCGCGGCCCCGGATCCGCGACATATTAAAGCTGCGCTGTTCGGGCGAGTGAACGTCCGTCATAGAACCTGCAGGATCTGCCGGCCCACGGCGGAGATGACCTTCGGCACCACGGCGTTGCCGAACTGCCGGTAGGCCTGCGTGTCGGAGACGACGATCTTCTCCTCGCACCAGGAGTCGAAGCCCATGAGGCGGGCGCACTCCGGGGGAGTCAGGCGGCGGGGAGGGCGATCCGCGCCCTGGTCGATCAGGATCTCCGAACCGTCCTTGAAATAACGGGCGCTGAGGGTTCTCGCCACGCCCTGCCGGTCTGCAATTCCAAAACCGAAGCCATTGCCCGCGGCCCTGTGTTTTGCCGCGTAGTCCTGGAGATACTGCCAGAGCTTCGGTGAAAGGGTGTACTTGGGCTCCGGATCCGGATCCAGGATATCACCGAACCGAACCGTTCGCGGGCCGGGTTCAGGGAAGCGGAAATCCGGGCGCAACGGGTATCGGCCCTGATCGAAGCCAACGATGTAGACCCGTTCGCGGTGCTGGGGAACCCAGCCGGCGGCATCGATAACGCGGAAGAACACCCAGTAGCCGAGTTCTTCCAGAGTCCCGCGGATGACCTCCCACGTTTTTCCGCCATCGTGGGAGCGCAGGTTCTTGACGTTCTCCAGGAAGATAACGGCCGGGCGTTTGGCGTCGATGATCTTCGCGACTTCGAAGAACAGCGTTCCCTGGGCTTCGCAAAGGAAACCGTGCTGGCGGCCCAGACTGTTTTTCTTCGACACTCCCGCGAGCGAGAACGGCTGGCAGGGAAAGCCGCCCGCCAGGATGTCGTGATCCGGCACCTGCTCGGCGTCGAGCGAGCGAATATCGCCGAAAGGGACATCCCCGTACCAGGCTTCGTAAGTCTTGCGGGAGTATTTGTCCCATTCGCAGGAGAAGACGCACTCTCCGCCGAGCTTTTCGAGGCCGAGCCGAAAACCGCCGATGCCGGCAAAAAGGTCGATGAAAGAGAACGCCGGCTTTTGCAATCTGATTCCAACTTACCAGGTGGACCAGGGTCAGCCCGGCTGAAGGGGCATGCCCCGCGGCTCCGCCATCTTCTCGCCGAGGGCGGCCGCCATGCCAATCGCCTGCAGATCGTTCGCGAAACGAAGGGACCCGTCCGGCTTCTCCCAGGTTTGGCGGCAGCGCAGCCGAATCGTTTTGGCGGTCTCTTCGGCGTCGGACGGCACCCCAAAAAAGTAACCCTGGCCGACATGGCATCCCATGCTTTCCAGTTGCGTCCAATGCTCCGGCGTCTCAATCCCCTCCGCGACCACGCTGATGCCGAGACTCCCGGCCAGACTGGCGATGGAGTCGATGATCTTTCGGCCTTCGCTCGCTTTGTCCATTGCCTGGACGAAACTGCGGTCCACTTTCAGGGTGTCGAAAGGCAGACGGTGCAACTGGCTGAGCGAGGAATAACCGGTGCCGAAGTCGTCAATTTCGAGGCCGACTCCCATTTGGGCCAGTTCATTCAGAATCAGGTGGGCCGACGCGGGATCGTCCGCCAGGATCGTTTCGGTCACTTCCAGCCGCAAAGCGCGGGAGGGGAGCCGGGTCCGGGAAAGCACTTCCCGAATCAGACTGGTCAATTCGGGATCGGAGAACTGCCGGCAGGAGAGGTTCACACTGATCGTGACGGTATCGAAATTCCCCTGGTGCAGCGCGAAGTCAGTTCGCCACTCCGCCATCTGTCGGCAGGCCTGCTCCAGCACCCAGCGCCCCAGAAGGATCACCAGCCCGGTTTCTTCCGCCACCGGCACGAACTCGGAAGGTCCAACCAGCCGGCCGTTCCGCTGCCAGCGCAGGAGGGCCTCGAAACCGGTCAGCCTGCCGGTGCGCAGGCAGACCTGCGGCTGGTAGTAAAGCAGGAATTCCTGCCGCTCAAGGGCGTTCCGCAAATCGGTCTCGAGCCGGAGTCTCTCGATGGATCGCGCGTGCATGCTCCCGTCGAAAACGGCAAACTGCCCTCGACCCGCCGATTTGGCGTGGTACATGGCCGCGTCCGCGTTCTGCAGAGCGTCTTCCGCGTTGGAGCCGGGGCCGCTCCCATAGGCAATGCCAATACTGGCGCTGGCGAACACGAACGTGCCGGCGAGATGAAACGGCGCTTCCATTTCCCTTAAAATAGCCGTTGCGACCTGCCGGGCGGTTTCGGGCTCCGGCAGATCGTCGAGCAGCACCACGAACTCGTCGCCGCCCAGTCTCCCCACGCAACTGTTCCCGGCGGCGCTGGCCCGCACGGCGACGGAAATGCGCCGGGATACTCCGAGCAACAGTTCGTCACCAACCTGATGCCCCAGACTGTCGTTCACCAGCTTGAAACGGTCCAGATCCAGAAAAAGCAGCGCGAAGTCGCGGCCGGGCTTTTCCTGGTAGCGTTCAAAGAGTCTCTCCAGCCGGTCGAGCACGGCGAGGCGGTTGGGCAGACCGCTCAGCGGATCGGCCAGTTTTCCGGGCGTGATATCGGTCTGGGAACCCGCGATGCGCAGTGCCCGGCGGTCCGGGTTTCGCACCGCGGCGCCACAGGTCGAGACCCACCGCCACGTGCCGTCGGTATGGCGGATCCGGTGCTCGTTTTCGAACAAACCGGTTCCGGTTGCCGCGTAGGCATCGAGTTCCTTTTTGAGCGACGCCGCATCGTCGGGATGAACCCGCGATAGCCAGGCGTCGAGATTCCGGCAGTCCACGTCTTCGGTCAATCCGATAATCTGCTTCCAGCGGGGCGAGTAATACACGGTCCCTTTTGCCAGATCCCAGTCCCAGATTCCGTCATTGCTGCCGCGCACGGCGAGCGCATAGCGTTCCTCGGCGATGCGAAGCGCCTGCTGCGCCGCTTTCTGTTCGGTAATATCGCGAGAGATTGCCTGGAATCCGACCGGTTTGCCGTTCTCCAGCAGAAGTTGCGTGCTCTGGCCCAGCCAGCGGCAGGAGCCCCAGGCCGTGCGAATCGCGACCTCGAGGTAGATTGCCGGAATCAGCTTTTTGACCTGACGCCGCGCGGCCGCCATACATTTTTCCTTATCGCCCGGATGCAACAGATCCTGCACCCTTTTGCCGTTGTGACTAACGCTCGGGTCGTCGCCGAATAACAACGCGAAAGCCGCGTTATGGAAAGTCACGCGACCTCTGAGATCGCATCGGTAGATGATGTCCCCGGCGTGTTCGACCACCTGCCGATAACGGGTTTCGCTCGATGCCAGTTGGGCCGTTCGCTCCGCCACCTTCCGGTCCAGTTCCGCCAGTAACTGCTGCAGTTGGCGGTTTTTGTCGTCGCGCTCGCGCAGCGCCGCCCGAAGTTCCAGCCACGACTCTTTCAGGCGGCGCGCCAGCCGGAAGAACTCGCTCTGGATCTGGGCTATCTCCCGGCCCGCGGAACTTGCCGGCAGCGGGGCAATCGCCGGGGAGTCGAACCGGAAAGCCCGCATGGCCGCGGCGATGAACTGCACCGGTTGGGCCACCCGCCGAGCCATCAGCCACGCCATGAACCAGGCCACGATCAAAACCAGGGTAAGCCAGCCTCCGACGGTCCAATAAAACTGCCGGACATCCCCCGCGATCACGTCGGCCGGGAGCATGGCGGTCACCTGCCAGTTCGGGACCCGCAGCGGGAAACGCACGGCCGTCATGCGTACGGTTTTATCGGATGCCGCGCCATGGCTGCGCTCAACGAGATCGTAGGGCTGCCCAGGTTTCGTTGGCGCGGAACGTCTCGATTCCGCGGGAAACCACCCTCCTCCGCTCTCCCCTTGCAAAGGCGTCCATTTTTCCAAAGCGGCATGCGCTTCGGGATGGGTGGAGTAAACGACTGCGCCCGTGCCATCCTGAACCAGAACGACCGGCTTTCCGATAGCTCCATCCACCTCCAGCGGCAAGCGCCGGATATCGATTGAGCCTTCCACCACGCCGATTACACCCCCGGCGCCGTTCCGGACAGGCGCACTCAGCGCCACGATCGCGTCATGACCAAGGTTTCGGCCGAGAAAAACTCCGGAGACAAAGGTGCGCCCCGTAGTGCGCGGGATCCGGAAGTATTCCCGGTCGCCGACGGACGCTCCGGACCCGGCGAACCCGGCTTCACCCCGGCGGATGGCGCAGATAATGCGACCCCGAGCGTCCGCCACCAGCATGGTGAGAAAACCAGGATAAATCTTCTCGGCCTTTTCGAGTCCGCGGCAGGCAACTGCCACAGTTGGAGACATGGCTTCGGGCCGGCCAGCGGGGGAAAGAGACTCGCTGAGGGCGAGTACCGCGCTCAGGTGCAGATCCATGTAGTCGCTCAGACTGGCGCGAACCCGCAAGGCCGCGTCCCGAAGTTGCCGGGCGTCGCTCTCACGCAACCGTTCCCCGAAAAATCTCGCCCCGAAGAACGAGACCGTCGCGACAGAAGTCAGTGTCAGCGCCAGCAAGCGCCAGAGCAGCAGGGACTGGAAACCGGGATTCCGCTGGAATCGGACGAAACTGGAGAGACTGCGCCGCAAGTGACCCTGCGGGGTCTATCGGCCAATCCTTGCAAGGGCTTTAGAGAGCGCAAGGGCTTTAGAGAGTCTTGCCGCGTGCGCGGAAGACCCGGCGAGCGGATTAGTTTGCCGTGTTGCGGCTGCGCTTCGCCGTGCGTTTGGCTTTCCGCGCTTTGGGAGTCTTGCTCCGCTTTGCCTTTACGGCGTGGGGGACGTTCCTCTTCGTCTTCGCCGCCGTCTTTGCCTCCATCGTTGAAGCGAGGGGCGCGAGGGCGAGACCGAAAGCGAGTGCCAGGACGATAAAGCGCATGTGTGAACTATCTTAACTGATCCGGCGACGGATAGTGCGTGTAAACCATGAAAAAGCAGAACGCCGTTACCAGTACGCACGCGGTGGCGAGCACTCTCCACATCGCCTCCTTCGGCCTTGTGGAATGGATGGGCGTGCCCGCGAGGTAGGCCACCACAAAACCTGCTGTAATACCACCCAGATGCGCCCAGTTATCGATGCCGGGCAGAAGTCCGATCGCGATCATGTAGACGACCGACTGCAGGTAGAAATTCCGAATCATCCGTCCCACGGTGGAACGATTAATCACGCCAAACGCGATCATCGCCCCGATCAGACCGGCGATCCCGGCCGAAGAGCCGATGGACAGACCCGGGTTCATCTTCGCGCTCAGGTAAAAGCCGCCCACCGTGCTGCAGAAATAGATCGCCAGATAGCGCGCCGTGCCGAAAAGTTCTTCCACCTGCGCGCCGAGCTGAAACAGCGCCCAGCTGTTCATCAGGATGTGCATCATGCCCCCGTGGAGAAAACCGGCCGTGACCAGCCGCCACCACTGGTGTTCCTGCCAGATGCTGGGGCCGAACTTGCCGCCGAAAGCCCAGAGCGCGATGTTCGGGCCCATGCTGCCGGACAGCCATTCTGTCGCGATGAACAGGCCCGCATTGATGAGCAGAATGAGCACGGTGGTGAACTGCGCCTGCGGAATCAGGCCGCCGATCTTCAGATCCGGCTGGCGCTCCACGTAGCGCGGTCCCACGTGCTCATTGCAATAAGGACAAACACGGTCGCTCGTCGTGATGAACGCCCGGCAGTTCGGGCACATTCTGCGATTATCCATTTTTTCGCCGTTGCTTCACTTTCACGGTTTGGCCGTTCAGGCGCGGGTTTCCCGGGTTAGCCTTGCCGCGTTCTTAGCGGCAAGCGCCTGTTGTGCTTCGTACTCTCTGGCGAAGCGGTCCCGGTCCGGCTTGCCGCGCACGCTCAGGCGCAGGGCGAGGCCAAATCCGACGAGGAGCTTGAGGATTTCCGAACCCGAATAAATCCCGTGGTACATCCAGAATGTATTGACCAGCGGATCGTTACCCGGCAGGTCCGCTATTTTGCGCCCTATTTCCGTGACCTCGGGCGTCAGAAAAAATCGCTGCACCAGAACGAAGATCCACATGGCCACCGCCGCTCCGAGCATGGGTTTGTTGGGCCGCTCACCGAAAAACAGCGTCGCGAACAACGCCACCCCGAGAAGCAGTTCGGCGCGTTCCCAGTTTTCAAACAGGAAATTATTTTCCTCGCCGGCGTTGCGCCGCAAAATGACGCGTTCGCGTTCGCGCCCGATCCGGTTCAGTTCCACCGACGCGCCCACGCTTCCCGGAGAGGAAAGAAAACGGTCGACCGTCTGAAAATTCTGGGTGACCGCGATGTCGGCGAAAATTCCCGCGCCTAGCCAAACACCCAGGAGGAGGGCGGCTATCCTGCGATACTGAATCACGTTCGAATTGTCGCAAACGCGATGTCTTCGCAACGCGATTCCATGGCCCGAACCGCGGGAGTTGCCGAAATTTCCGCCAGGCATCACAATCCCGTTATGCGCCTGTTGCGTGCGGTTTTGTTTTTGTCCCTGTTCTGCGCCCCGCTGACCGGTCAGGTTAACGACGGCGCGAAGTACTCTCCTCTCGACACGATTAACCGCTCTAATGTGGACCGGCTCACGGTGGCCTGGACGTTTCACACGGGCGATCTTTATGTGGGAGCGAAAGGTGGCCTGCGCGGCAAGCAGTCGGCTTTTGAGACTACGCCTCTGTATGCGGACAACACGCTGTTCATCACGACTCCGTTCGGCCGTGTGATTGCGCTCGAACCGGAAACCGGCAAGCAGAAGTGGGCCTTCGATCCCCACATCGATCAGCAGGCCGGCTGGGGCGATTTCGCGAATCGCGGCGTTGCCACCTGGGTCAGTCCCGAAGGCAAGCGGCGCGTCTTTGTGGCGACCATCGACGCGCGCCTCTTCGCGCTGGACGCCGCCACGGGCCAGCCCCTTCCGGACTTCGCCAATGACGGCCATCTCGATCTCAAACAGGGGCTTCGCTTGCCGGTCAAAGCGGCCTGGGAGTACGAAGAGACCTCCGCGCCCGCGGTCATCGGCGACGTTATTGTGGTGGGGTCCGCCATTGCCGACAACCAGCGGACCGATATGCCGAGCGGGGAGGTTCGCGCGTTCGATGTCCGCTCGGGCAAGCTACTCTGGAGCTTCGATCCCATGCCAGGCACGAAAACGGGCGCCGCCAACGCGTGGTCCGCGATTACGCCGGATCCAGCCAACGGCCTGGTCTTTGTTCCGACGGGCAGCGCCAGTCCGGACTACTTTGGCGGGGAGCGGAAGGGCAACAATCAATACGCCAACTCGGTGGTGGCGCTGCAGGCGAAAACCGGCAAAGTGGTGTGGTCTTTCCAAACCGTGCATCACGATCTGTGGGATTACGACGTGGCCTCGCAACCGGCGCTTATCACTGTGCAAGGCAAGCCCGCCGTGGCCGTGGGCTCGAAGACCGGCAATCTGTTTCTGCTGGATCGCCTGACCGGCAAGCCGCTGTTCGGCGTGGAAGAGCGTCCCGTGCCCAAGAGCGATGTCCCCGGCGAAGCAGCCTCGCCCACGCAGCCGTTTCCGCTGCTGCCGGCGCATCTGGGCTCAACCACATTCCGGCCTGGCGGACAAACCGAGGAAGACCGGAAGTGGTGTTCTGAAGCACTTTCCAAGCTGCGCTACGACGGCATGTTCACGCCGCCCAGTCTGCAGGGTTCGCTTGTCTATCCAGGCAATATCGGCGGGATGGCGTGGGGCGGGTTGGCCTTCGAGCCGAAGAGCGCGACCTTGTTGGTTCCGTACAACAGCCTGGCAGCCGTGGTTCGTCTGGTTCCGCGCGCGCAACTCGATCAGGCGGAGAAAGCACGGCCGGATTGGGAAACCGCCTGGCAGCGCGGCACTCCGTACGGCATGCAGCGCGTCTTTCTTCTGACGCCGAAAGGCACGCCGTGCACGGCCCCGCCGTACGGGATGCTCGCGGCCATCGACGCCAACACCGGCAAACTGAAATGGGAGGTTCCGACCGGCTATGTGCCCTGGGTGGGCGATCACCCGGATTGGGGCTCGCCTTCGCTGGGCGGGCCGATCGCCACGGCAGGCGGACTATTGTTTCTGGGCGCCACCTTCGACCCGTATCTGAAGGCCTACGATCTCTCGACCGGGAAAGAACTCTGGCGTGGAAAACTGCCCGCCTCCGCCCGCGCCACGCCGATGACTTTCCGGGCCGCGAACGGGAAGCAGTATGTCGTGATCGCCGCGGGCGGCCATGAAGTTCCCGGCAACGAGCCTAGCGACGCGCTCGTGGCTTTTGCGCTCCCGTAAGCCGCCACGCTTCGCCGATGTGAGCGGCGAGTTCGTCGTCCCCGACCCGGGCCAGTTCGATCCCGACCCACCCGCGCACGCCGACATAGGGTGGCTTGTAGTAAACGTCCGGAGCCTGGTGGATGAGTGCGGCCTGCTCGCCAGGCGCAGCGGGAATCCAGACCGCAACATGGCCATCGTTGTGGTGATTATTGGCGAACATCACGAAGACTTTCTTGCGGACAAAGAATGTTGGCTCGCCGTGCGAAAGCTTCTCCGACGTGTCCGGCAGCGCCAGACAGAGACGCCTTACGCGCGCCAGGTGATCTTCGGCCGGGCTCTGTTCCATGCCCGGAATTCTACAGGCGCGCCAGCGCGGCGGCAAGGTCCGCCGCGGAAAAGCCGAACGGTCCTGGCTCCGTTTTGAACCGGACCACGCCATCTTTTCCGATCAGATAAAGCCGGTCCGGCCAGCCCGTATAGGCCTTTTCCACGCGGTTTTCAATGCCGTCGATCAGCGCCGGGAACGGGATGTGCAGTTTGCGGACGCAGGACTCGGCGACCTGCTCCCGCTCGGCGACCGTGGTCGGATTCCCGAAGAGCACGCCGTCTTTTACGTTGCTCGCCATCTGCCAGAGGTCCGTGGAGTGCGCCTCCGTGATGTAGACGACGAAGAATTCCACGTCATTCCTGTACTGCTCGTAAAGTTTGGCGAGCGCGGGAACCTCCCGGCGAAAGGGCGGTCAGGTATAGCTGCCGAAGACCAGCACGACGGGTCTTTTGCCCCGGAACGACGACAGCGTGACGTTGCCTTGGCCGTCCAGCACGGGCAGGGTGAAATCGGGTGCGGAGTCGCCGGGATGAATCCGGCCCGCGCGCGCCGATTTCCAGAGCGTCTCGAAGGGGAAGAGCAGGAAGGGAACCGGGCCTGCGTACTTCATGGCGCCGGCAAAGCGCTCCGGCGGTTGGCGCATCGCGACTGCGATAAAGGCCAACGCGACGCTGTAGAGCGCCACGAGGGCCAGGGCTGTCCGGGCTGCGATCCTGCGCATTGACATCGTCATTTGACCGCGAGGAGCCCTGCCGGCGCAATACCTGGTTTCTACTACAGCCTCTTACTCACCTGCCCGTACATAAGACCAACCCGCTTCCTGTTTCCGGATCAGCTCCGCGACGCCCGAATCCACCGGCGTGGCGAACGCAAAGAGATCTTCCGGTTTGACGTTCCGCGACCGCATCGAATTTTTGCAGACGGCAAACACCACGCCGGAGTCCACGGCTTTGCGGATCCGCTCCTCATACGCCGCGTTGGATTTCAGCAGCAGGGCGATTCCTTTGCCGTAGGTCACCACTTCGATCTGGATATTGCCGGCGCCGAACGCATTCTGGATATTGCCCACGTTCCCCAGCAACTGCGACCAGGAATCGCCGACATCCGTGTTCATCTGAAGAACCACCTGGTGCTTGCGGGGCGGGGGAGTTTGCGAGGTTCCGGCCAGGGAAAGTCCCAGGGTCAGAGCCGTGAGAGCGAGGAGCATTCTCTTCATATGAGTCTGATGATAGACTGCCTGCCCGGCGCGAAATGGCTTGGCATTTTCAGTGATAGAATCGCATCCACAGCCATGCGCGTCTTTCTGTGGACAAGTTTGTGTCTGATCAGCTGGTCCGCCCGCGCCGCGGCGGACGGAAGTCCCGGCTACTTCCGCGATGTGCGGCCCGTGCTGCAGAGGCAGTGCCAGGGCTGTCACCAGCCGAACTCTCTCAGTTCCGGTCTCGATCTCACCACCTTCGAAGGCTTCGCGAAAGGCGGCAAGCGCGGTCCGGCGTTTCGGGCGGGAAGTCCGGCCGAAAGCCTGGTCGTGAAATACATGCGGGGAGAGATGCAGCCGCTGATGCCGCTGGGCGGAACGGCGGTTCCCAAAGACCAGATCGAGGCTATTTCCGCGTGGATCGCGGCAGGCGCGAAGAACGACACGCCCAAAGAAGCGACAGACACAATCTCCGCCGCGAATCCGCCCAGCTACTCCCAACCGCCTGTCATCAGTGCGCTGGCCTTTTCTCCGGACGGACAGACGCTCGCGGTCTCCGGCTACCGCGAGGTGCTGCTTCACAAGGCCGATGGCAGCGGTCTGATTTCACGGCTGGTCGGTCTCTCTGAACGGCTGAACAGCGTAACCTACTCGAGCGACGGCAAACTGCTGGTCACGGCGGGCGGGACTCCGGCCCGGTTCGGCGAGATCCAGATTTGGGATACCGCGACCGGCAAGCTGAAGCGGTCCGTAACGCTGACAGGCGACACGGTTTTCGGCGGATCGGTCTCGCCGGATGGAAAGATGATCGCGGCGGGCGCCACCGACAACTCCGTCCGGCTGATCGAGACTTCCACCGGCAAGGAACTGCAGAAAATCGGCAACCATGAAAACTGGGTGCTGTCTACAGTGTTCGGCGTCGACGGGAAGCGGGTGGTTTCAGTCAGCAAAGACCGGGCGGCGAAGCTGTCCGATACGGCCTCGGGCGGCTTTCTGGAGAACGTGAACCTTTTGCGCGGCGAACTGCAGGCGATTGCGCGGCACCCTTCGAAGGACATTGTCGTGATCGGCGGGGAAGAGCGGATTCCTTATATGTATGTGATGGACCGGCCCAAGGTGATGAAGATTGCGGACGACACCACGCTGGTCCGCAAGTTTCCGAGGCAGGACGGGGTGATCGCGGCGCTGGCCTGGTCGGGTGACGGGAAGAAGATCGCCGTGGCGGGTTTGAGTCCGCAGGTCAATATTTATGATGCGGATACCGGTAAGCCGGTGGCCAGTTGCACCGGGCACAAAGCCGGTATCTACGCGGTCGCCTTTAATCCCGCGGGGGATCGCGTGGCTACCGGCGGCTTCGACGGGCATGTGCGAATCTACAACAGCGCGTCCGGTGAACTGCTGAAAGATTTCGTTCCCGTGCCGTTACTGGTGAGCCGCAATGACTAAGGTTCTGTTGGGATTCCTGCTGGCGGCGCAGGCCGTCTGGGCAGCCGCGCCGGCGCTGGTTGAACTGCAGCCGCGCGGGGCGCAGCAAGGCAAGACGTTTACGCTGACGCTCACCGGCCGGGAATTGCTGGAAGGCTCGAAGCTGATCACCACCCTCCCGGCGATCGTCACGCCCCTGACCCCCACCATGAAGGGCTTCCCGTTTCTGGTGGAACTGCGCGCGGACGCTCCGGTCGGCACGTATCCGGTTCGGATTCAGAACGCGAGCGGGTTGTCGAATATTCTGCTGTTCACAGTCGGCACATTTCCGGAAGTGGCGGAACAGGAGTCCGCCGAGCCGGCGAACAATACGATCCAGACCGCGGAACCGGTCAAAGTCATGCCAGTCACCATCAACGGCAAGCTGAACGGCGCCGATCGGGACTTCTTCCGCGTGACCGCGAAGGCCGGCGAGCGGCGGGTTTTCGAAGTGGAAGCGCGCCGCTGCGGGTCCGCCATCGATCCCGCGCTGGAACTCTATGACGAGAAGGGCAATCTGCTCACCCGCAATGAGGATGCCCCCGGTATCGGCGTGGATTCCCGTATCGACTACACGTTCGCGCGCGATGGAAATTACTACATTGAGGTCCACGACGCGCGGTTCAGTAAGCAGGAGCAGAATTTTTATCGCCTGAAAATCGGGACGTACAACTACCCGGAGTCTGTCTTCCCGCTGGGCGGCCGGCACGGGGAAACGGTCACGTTCGGGTTCACGAGCAAGGCCGGCGCGAGCAAGGCAGTCGTCAAACTTCCGGATACCGGCAATTTCGCGACGGTCGCGATGCCGGGTTCGCCGACGCTGCCGTTCACGGTGGCGCTGAGCGATGCCGCCGAGCAAACGGAGAGCGCCGGAACTCTTGCGGTACCCGGAGTCATGAACGGGCGAATCGCACGGCCGGGCGAGGTGGACCGCTATCCACTCAAAGTCACGCCCGGCGACGCGCTGCTCTTCGAGTTGCAGTCCCGGGAACTGGGCACTTCCCGGCTGGACGCCCTGTTGACTGTCTATGATGCGCAGGGCAAGAAACTGGCCTCCGCCGGAGATCCGATTCCGTCGACCGATGTGACATCCGCGCTGATTGTGGGCCGAACGCAGGGCGATCCTTTTCTGAACTTCAAGGTTCCGGCGGAGACGAACGAAATCACCGTCGCGATCGAGGACCTTGCGGGCCGTGGCGGCAACGATTTCGGCTACCGTTTGTCCGTCAGGAAGCAAGCGGAAGAGTTTCTGCTTTCGGCCAGTCCTGCGTATCTGAACGTCCCGCGCGGCGGTACTGCGCTGATCAGCGTCGCGGCCGATCGTCGCGGTTACGACGGGCCCATCCGCGCGAGCATCCCTGGATTGCCGAAGGGCTGGACGGCAGAAGGGGGCTACATCGCCGCCGAAACGATGGACGCGAGCGGCGCGCGGGCAGTGAGCCGCCGCGGCACTCTGACCGTGACCGTGGCTCCGGACGCGGAAATGCCCGCCGCCGACCTGATCGTGATCGCCGAAGCAAAACTGGCGGACGGGTCCATCCTGCGAAGGCAGGCGTCCGGCGCCGGGGCCGTAATCGACGTGGCTGCCGGAACCGGTCTGCCCGATGGCGCTTCCACGGACCGACAGAAGCCTTTCACGGCGCCGTGGCTGAATATCGCGATGCCGGTGGCGATGGGAAAAGAGCCGTCCGCGACTCTGGCACTGAAGCCGCTCCGCCGCATCCGCATGGACGAGGGCGACGCGTTCGATTTCGAGTGGTCGTTCAGTACGAAAGACAAAACAATTGCCCTGCCGGCGACGGTAAGCGTGGATGCGCCGGGGGCGCGTGACCTCCGCATCATCGATATGAAAGTGGCGGAGAAGGGCGCGCCGACCGGGACGTTCCGGGTCACCACAACCCGGTCAACGGCTCCGGCGACTTACGATCTGGTGATCACCGCCAATCTGACCGTAGACGGGCAGCGCGAAACCGTGGTGGCCCGGGCGATTCCGTGGGAAGTGACAGAGGAAACCAAGAGCGATGCTTCGAACAAGACTTCTGGCAGCAATTAGCTTTACCGCGTTCAGCTTTCCGTTTGCCCAGGCGGCGGAACAGGTCACATTCCTGCGCGATGTCGCGCCGATCCTCAACAAGGTCGGCTGCACGTCGGGCCCCTGTCACGGAGCGGCCAAAGGCAAGAACGGCTTCAAGCTCTCGCTGCGCGGTTACGACCCGGAATTCGACTACCAGGCGCTGCTCTACGATCTTTCCGGACGCCGCTTCAACCGGTCCGATCCTGGCCGCAGCCTGATGCTCGCCAAGCCCACCCAGGAAGTGGCGCACGGGGGCGGGCTGCGCATCGAGCCGGGCTCGAAGTATTATCAGACCGTTTTCAACTGGATTGCGCAGGGCGTGCCGTTCGGCGACCCCGCGAAAGACAAGGTGGAGCGCATCGAGATGCAGCCGCCGGCCGTGGAAATGGCGAAGCCGGGGCTGGAACAGCAGGTG
>Ga0118677_10010204_pt1 | contig 14432 bp, 15 predicted proteins | sample AliMusrvi5mmetaG_FD_86154 | JGI IMG/M metagenome (GOLD analysis project Ga0118677, IMG submission 86154) | reverse complement strand
GAGCGGGAGCTGGCGCAGGTGCCGGAGCTGGTGCGAGTGGTGGAACGGTTGCGGGAGCCGGAGGCGGAGCATTGGCCGCTTCGGGCGGAACTGCTGCTGGCGCGGGTGGCGGCGTGGCCAGTAGTTCCGGCGCGGCGCCGCCACGCCCCAACTTCGATGGGGCACAAGGTGGCAGTCTCGCACCCCAGTCAGCACGAGAGATGGGTAACTTCGAAGGATGGTCTGGTCTGAACGCGCAGAGTGCGGAAAAGGCCGTAGCGAGTGCTCAGCAGGCGCCCGGAAATCTAAAGGGCCAGCCAACCTGGCGGTTGGGGTCTCCGAGCGAAGTGAACAATATGGCCGCCTCAGGCGACTGGAGCGGCGCATACGCCAATGTTGCCGAAGCGAACTCAAGAAGCTCAGCACCCGGTCGCTCCATGTCCGGCGGATCTGGCGGAGGTTCACGCAACGGGAAATTCATGGGAACCTATGCGGGCGATGCCAAGGTGGGCCGCAACTATAGCCACGCCGCCGGATGGGCAGCAGGCCAATTGCTAGGAGCGGCCTACCACGCAGCGAAGAGTTCATTCACCCCGAAAGGGCAGGAGGGATAGAACAACATGCCACAGACGACATTCGACAAAACGAAATTGTTGAAGTACTACGAGCATGACGGCGCGTTGCGCGCCTACGCGAACCGGGCCATGGTGCTGAGCTTCGTGTTCGGCGCGATCGCATTTACTTGTTTGGGCTTTGCGATCTGGGTACGAATGCAGCCGCCCACCGTTATCCGTGTGGGCGCAGACGGTGAGGCGACCGTCGCCGGAGAGCGGTCACGGGAATCCCGCACAGGCTTCGTAGTCCATGCATCGTCAACGTCAGGTGCGGCGCCGACCGATATCGAGGGCCGCGCCGTAGTGCGGAAGTTCCTCGAAACCTATCAGACCTATACACCGACGACGGTGGACAAACAGTTTGCCGATGCATTGAATCTGACGACGTGGAATTTCAGGCAGCGAATGATGGGCGAGCTTCGCGATCAGGACATCGTCGGAAAGATCAAAGAAGAAGTGGTGAGTTCGACATTCAAGGTGCGCTCGATCGAGCCCGTACGCGATCAGCCGTGGGCGTATGTGGCCATCGGTGTCAAAGAGCTGCACCGCGTCCGGGCAAAGCAGGAAGCGATCGACAAAATCGTTGGGCGGTACACGATCCGGCTGCTCGAACAGCCGCGATCGGACAAGGTTCCGAATGGGTTGCTCGTGGCCGAGTCGAGAGAGCAACAGGTGATTGGCGAAAAGGTATCGGGGCTTGCACAGGAATCGAGCCTGCTCAATCTTATGAGATGAATTTGAAGTTCCGCTTTGGGTTGGGGGAGGCTACGTCGTGGTTGACTCCGGCTGCCCCTCTCGAAGCGGAGGCGTGCGGTCCGGCCTCAAGGCCGGGCCGCCCCGTCGAAAAAGACACGAAAGGGTGACAAGTTAAATGACGAGTGGAGTAGCTACGGAACATACGCCGAAAACGGCAAAGCAACCTTCGGAAACGAAACGCCGCAGTCTGCGCCGTGGGCCTCGCGAGAGCTTTGCGCGGTACTTCCTTAAGGCTGGAGCGGACGGCAAGCTCGAGCTCGGCGAGGAACTGCCAAGCGAGCACGCGGCGACAGTCGCGGCATTCAAAAGCGACAGCGGTTTTCTGATCGTGACCGAGTGGAAGCCAACAATCGAAAGTGGCCGTCAAGGCCCTGTCATTCGCAAGGAGCAAGCGGCCAGGAAATCATAACGGGCTTTATGCAAATAGAGAAGCGACCTCTGGCTATATAGAGGAAGTACCGCCGGTTTGAGTTTCGTAGACTCGATCCGGCAAACGTTTTTCGCGGCAGGTTTCTCAGCGCGCGGAAACGAGAGAGCGCAAAACCCGCCTTCGAACGGGGGAAGCGATCGAACAAATCGGCCCGGCTCAAATTGAGCCTGGCGCCGGAACTTCAAACCGGCAACAGGCTTTGAGAACGGGTCGGCTACGGCTCCGTCTTGGGTCAGTTGCCAAAACACCCAACCCAATCAAGGAGTCAACCACATGATCGAAACACCGCGAAACCTGCGGCCAGTAATGACGCTGGAGATTACAAGAGAAGGACAGATACAGAGGAAGACAATGCGGATGGAACGGGAACAACAACTGGTGGACACGCTGCTCGGAGCGCTCTATCCACAGATTCATGTTGCGACCGTCGACATTCCCGTTGAGCCGCTCGATGCCTACGAACAAACACAGGTCGAGTTAGCGCTCAACAAACTGGAAGTGGATGACGTAAAGTATGCGCTCATCGGCGCCTCGGGTTCAGCCAAGAACGGCAAGTTCTACGCCGTGGATAAGGCGCACGAGAAAGCGATCGCTGAACGTTTTGCACAATGGCCCGAAGCGGCAATCACCTATTTCGGAATCCTGGTGTCCTCCTGCGGGATGGGCATTATCGATCTTCCGAAGGCCACGTTGATTGTCGTGCCGGATCATAAACTGGGAACCAACGACTGCCGCGGTTGGATCCGTCGTAGCGTGTTCGAGCGATTCTCGCTTGCGGACAACCGTTTCTACCAGTTCCGCCTGGCTTTTCATACACACCAGACAAAGGGCAGCTTCAAGGTGATGGAGGACGATGTTGCGAACCTGCTCGGTTGCGACTTCGTGTTGCCGGAATCGTCGTTTAAGCCCAGTCTACCCGCAACGTCATTCGTTCAAAAGTGTGCCAACTGGCTTGGCGGCGGAGCGGGAAACGTGCGCCGATTCGAAGGGCGAATCGTTGCCGGGATTCGCGACGTGTCGCGCCCATTGGAGTTTTCGTCAAGCTACACGCTCACCGAACACGCTCCCATGGAATCGATCGAGCGCGAAATCCTGCCCGTGGCGCTGGAACAAGTCCGGTCGGTAAAGGAGTCTGTAGCAAACAACGACTTCGGCCGGCTGTTCGAAGTGTTAGGGACCACGGATGTAGTGGACCTGCGTGGAGCAAGTGACGCCGAACATACTTCGGGCGAACACACCGTCGTCGAAGCCGTCCTCAAAGCAGATTCGACCGGATGGTTCGCCAAGCACCCGTTCATCCAAAGCAAGCTACAGCGAATTCTCGCGAAGTGGGCGTACAAACTCTGTACGTCCGGCAACGTAAAGATTCCCGCTGGTGCGCTGAGCGATGACGGATATCTTATTGCCGTAGACGGGAAGCTCGTCTGCGGTTCGGATTGGTTGCCGCTGGACACCGTGATCGCGCCGCGTCTCGACTCGCAGCGATTCCTCGTGGTGCGGTATCCGATTCGGATGAAAGATGACTTGCTGCCAGTTGAGAAAGTAGGGCGTGTTCACCTCACTGAATTGCTCGCGAAGGATCTGGCCCGTCAGGGATGCCAACTCTCAGAAGTTGAGATCGGCAACCAGATCGTCGATGCGCAATTACTGCTCGATGGAACGTTCACTCTCAACGCCGAGACGGCCAAGCTCAACGGCGGAGATTTCGATTTCGACTGGATTTCCTTGGTCGAAGAAACGAAGTTTCCGTTGTTCGTAGCAGACCGCTTCGGGCATCGGGTAGCAGCCTCCAATCAAAAAGACAAAAAGACGAAGAAGCGTTCGCCGTGGTGGAACATCGCCCAGGTCGCTTTCGCGGCCAAAGGCAATCAGATCGGATCCATCACGGACCTGAAGACGTCGTGTCTGGCCGCGGGGCGTCCGGATCTGGCCGAAGTGTGCGCCGTGGAATTGCAGAAAGCGCTCGATGGCTTAAAGCACGGCACGGTTGTCGATCAGGAACGGATCGCCGATATCCGCCGTGAGGTGGGTACGGCGCAGTGGCTCCGGATGAAGAACGCAAAGCGGGTCGATGAGCTGCCGCTCAACCTGGATGTGCCCTCGACAGACAGGGTCGGCCATCTCTATAACGTAATGCGCAAGGAGATTCAGGACCTGTTCTCGGATGTACGTCCACTGGGCGACTATCGCGGGTTGCTCGCGCAAGGCGAGTTCTCGCGGGAGATGTTCGACGAGGCGGGTTTCGTGTCCCGGGTGTATGGGACCAACGTCAGCCTGCTGCTCGAAAAGCGGAACAAGTATGTGGATGAGGTTCAAGCCGCGGCCAAATTGCTCGAAGCCTGCCCGCCCGGCGATGCAATGAGGAAGAAGCTGAATTTCCGGCGCACGCAAGCACAAGCCGCGCTTCACTTTTACGACGAGCGATCGAAAACCGAACTTCGGAACCTGATCGCCATTGTCCGGAAGTGGGCGCAATCGAAAGAGGAACGCGCAAGCGACTGGCTGGCCGCTCTGTATGCAGTGGCCTGCAAAGGATCCGGCAATGGATCGATCGTTTTCTACGCGTTTCCGCAGAGGATCGTCGACCAGATCGTCGAACGCACGGGCGGACGTCCCGTCACCGTGCGTATCCCAGATTTGGCAAACGGTGAGATTGTGATCGACCAGGCGGGGCGGGTCCTGCTGGTCGATGAGTTGTCCGACGGCAATGGGGGCACTTTCGAACGCGAGACGTTCCTGATGCAGGTCAGCGATGGAGTCGTTGAGTACGGAGGTGGGAGGCGCGAGCGCACGCCGCTTCGCGTCGATTCCGGCCGGGTGGAAGTCAGAGACGGGAAAGCGGTGCTTCCCGGATCGAAGCAGAAGCCAGGCATCCTCAAACCGAAGGACAAACAGAAGAAGGAGTAGCAGTACCCCGGACGCCCCATCGCAAGTTGGGGCCTCCGGGTTTCGAAATGAAGACGAAGGAGACAACGAGCATGAAACGGCTTTCCACCCTGATGCTGGCGGCCCCATTGATTGTGGGGATCGCCACCGCGCAGAAGATCGAGACGCGCAAGTCCGATCGCCAAAAGATCACCAGACTGGAGACCGCGCTCAACCATTTGAGCGTGATCGAATTGGGCGAGGAGGTCGCCGAAGTGGCCGTGGGCAGCAATGCCTACAAGGTCGAATGGCGGGAGAACAAAGTGTTCATTCAACCGCTGGAACCGAACAGCCAGACGAACCTGTTCATCTGGACCAAAAGCGGACGGCTCAACTACGAACTGGCGCCGGGATCGGTCGAGACGATGCACTTCGCAATCGACGAAGAGCCCAGTGTGGCGGTGAAGGCCGAAGTGCAACCAGCGGCGGCGCAAGCGGCGGAAGCGCCGAAAATCCCGTCCGATATGCTGCTCCACGGCAAGCCGGTAACGATCGCTGGGGCGCGCGCCGCGAAGAATCTGCAAAATGTCGAAGTAATCCTGACCGACATCTATAGAACGGATGGGAAGCTATATCTTCGCTACAACATTCGCAATCACGGCAATCTTCCTTATCGGGTGTCCGCTCCGGCAGTGTATAGTCTTGAGTCTGCGAAAAGTAACTCCCAATCTTTGGTGCCGCTCAAAGACAGCCAACTGGTGGGCGATCTCGCCCGTCTGTCATCGGACGCCGAAGTGACGGTTCCGGTCGTGTTTGCCGATGCGGGCGCACAAGACCTGGGGCCGGGCGAAGTGTCCGCCGGCTTGGTGGCGTTCGAAGAGCCGCCTTTTGAAGTAAATCGAAAGCGCGTCGTTAAACTCGAATTCCCGCGCCGGAATGACGATCCGGTTGTTGCTTTCATGGTGCTTTAGCCATGCGGGACGAAGAACTCGTGGCCGGTGTAGTTGCGAGGAAAACAACCAGGAGGGCGGACTTCGGTTTCAGGAAACGGTTGATGAACCTTTACCTCGAACCGGAAAACCCGTTTGACTCCACTGAGCGCCGGCCAATCCGCCGAATCCCAGGCACACTCGGGCTCCTCACGCTTTGTGTTGCCGGCTTCGTGTTCTACTTCCACACAACCTTATGATGAACGACCAGCCAACAGTGGATGCCAATCGGCAGATCCGTCCGTCTCTCATCGAATCGGCCGCGTTCCTTGCTCTGGCTGTGTTGTTAATCGCGTTCGCGCTGTTTTACCTGCTCTGCACCAAGGCCTGGCACTATCAGGCGGTTCACGTGGTTGAGATGACGGTCTACCTATTGTTGGCCATAACATTTCCGCTGGTGATCGCCGGGCTGGTTGTGACACGGCGATCGCATCGCGAGAAACGCCTGATTCATCCGCCCATGGTTATCGATCCAGTCAAGGATGCAAAGTGCGTCTCAATGGCTTGGGCAAAGAGTTCCATCGTCCTCGGTTACGACATCCACGGCGCGCCGTACCAATGGCCCGACAGCGTCCGCACCCAGCAAGGGATCGTGCTCGGGATGACCGGATCGGGGAAGACGACATTATTAAAGAACGTAATCAGCCAGGACATGATGCGCCGCGTAGGCCCACCCGAAGACCGGCACAAAATCCCGCTCATTATCTTCGATGGCAAAGGCGACTTGGATTTCTTTCACGACTTGCTCCCCTATGTCATTGCGGCGGATCGGTTGTGCGATCTGCGATTGATCAATCCCGCACGGCCGGATCTTTCCTGCCGCTACAACCCGTTCCACACCGAAGACGACCGCTACATGGAACAGGTGTCGATGATCTTCGGCAGCTTCAACCTGAGCGCGGAGTTTTTCGCCAAGCATCAGTTGACGTACCTTGCCGACATTGTACGCATCCTCCATTACGCGGGCGCGCCATTCAACTTCTACGATGTCATGGTTGCGGCGCTCGACGAGGAAGTGTTGCGCGAACAGATAGGCAAAGCGCGTTCGAAGATGACGCTACGGAACGACCTGACCCAACAGCGTCGGTTGAACTTCGACATGAGCGTGCGCAATCTCCTGCAATCGTTTGAGGACCGGGATCGCGTCGAGAAAATCCGGGGACTGCTCAACGAGTGCATGACGTTCCTCGACGACGAACTCTCAGTCATCACTGGGCCGTACGAAGACATGCTTTCGTTGGACGACGTGATCAGCCAGGAGTTGATTCTGATCGTCAGCTTGAACATCAATCGCAACAGCGATGCGGTGAAGGCACTTGGGAAAATGCTGATTCAACAAATTCAACTAACGATCGGACGGCGCTACGAAAGCGAAGCTGAGCGAAGACGGAAGAACAAGCCGTTATGCAGCGTGGTCCTCGACGAGTTTGCGCCGTTCGGCTACGACCAGTTCGCGCAGATCCTGCAAACGGCGCGCGGAACCAACACGGCGTTTCTGTTCTCGATGCAAAGTCTGCCGCAACTCCTGCGCGTAAGCAAGGGATTCAAGGAGGACGTGTCGTCGGCGCCCGCCACCAAAATGGTGCTCAACACCCACGATGAAGATACGGCGCGATACTTTATCCGCGCATCGGCGGAGCACAAAGTGCAAAAGCGTACGTTCTCGCTGATGCGTGACGAATTGTTCGGATGGGAACGCTTCGAGCGGGGATTGTCGGCGACAGAACGCGAAGAAGCAGAATACCGCGCCGAAGATGAGCGCGTGAAGAACATGCCCAAGGGGCAAGTGCAGGTGCTGATGAGCGACGCGACTCGTGGAACGATCCACAGTCATTTGCACGTCCGTCCGCCGTCCGATGTCGCACTACCGGATCGGGAATATCAGCTCTTGCCGCGATTGAAACACTCGCAAGTTGGCACGGCTGGCGCAAACCTGCGCTTCAAGAACCCGGAACTGGCAAACTCATACGGCCGGCGAATCCAAGGCCGGCGGTGAAAAGGATACAACCCAAATGCACTGTCGCATTCTGACTACTGTTCTGGTGACGCTGGCTACGGTCTACGCAAGCGATGACGCCGATGCGCTTCCGAAATGGAAACCACCGAAGCAGCCAAAGACCGTACGCTCCGACGTTGCGCGGTATTCGCCATTGGCAGCATCGGGCGGTTATCAAGGAAACTCGCGCACATGGTACGACGCTCTGTTTCAAAGATTGAATCCGAAAGGAATCGACTACGGCGCGGTGTGGGAGCAACGAAAGGAAACCTTCCGGCGCAACGTTCTGTTCAATCGATATTTCTGGGCCTGCGCGTTCCTCACACTGTGGAGCGCATTCTGCATGTTCGGATGGTACGTCGCGTGGTGCGACCGGCGGATTGTGCTTGATGAATGCGAGCGGCAAGTGCGGATGCTGGGAACCGAATCGGAATACTTCCGCGAGAATGGCGAGGAGGCCATCCGGCGTTACAACGCGCACATCGAAAAATGCAATCTCGTCGCTGAGTCGCTTGAGTCCGGGATGCCAGCGCCGGAGATGTCCGGCTACGCGGAACTGAAGCAGCATTTCGATAAGGTGATGGCGGAACGGCAGGACAAAGTAGTAGAGATTGCGCGCGTAACAGCGGAACTCGACAAAGAAAAGGCGTCGAGCCGTGCACTGGGTTCGCGCATCGACGATCTGGAGCGAAAGTCGAAGGAACCGGAAACCAGAGGAAGCGGCAATGCCAATTCTGGATTGGTAGCCCGCATAATGCGTTTGGAAGAAGATCTGCGCCGCGAACGGGAAGAGATCGCCAGACTGAAGCGCGGTGCGGCTGTGGGGAGTGAGAGCTGATGCGCATCGCTGTTTGTGGATTCGGGAGCATGTGGAGTGCGCGGGCGGCAAATGCGCGGCCGGTCTACTACAACTCAACGTCTATCGATACCGGCAAAGGCCTCAAACCGCGCCCACTGATTTACGGAGTTGTGCGCATTGAAGCGGGAACTGGAATCAATCCGTATGTAACATCACAACTGATTGGAAAACTTCTCGAAGGAACTGGCGTGCGAGAACACGATCTGCGGCGGCAGTTGACCCTTCACAAGCGCGCAACTGGAGAACCGGATGCCTACCTGATCGCGATCCGGTCGTGCGAGTTCGGCGCGATTGACTGCGGCGGCGCGTGGAAGTCGAGCGGAGTTGAAGTGATCTCATTCAGCGAAGCCGGCGTCGATCAGGAAGCGCTGCTGCTCATTTCACCGTACAGCTGGATCCGCACTGCACGCGGATCGTACATGGTTGAGCGTCCCGTAACTCCCTGCGAGTGGCGCAAAGGCGTTCTCAAGGAGACGAGCTGATGCGGTACCGGAAAGGATCGATTGACATCGGCTCCGGTCAGGACCGGCGGTTGCTGGAACAGGTTCTCAAATCGCAGTTCGTTTCGCACAGCCAGTTGTGGGAATTCTTGCACGCCAACTGCTATGAGATAAGTCGCAATTCGTACTGCTGGCGGGTCAATAGACTCGTTGCCGGCGGCATACTCGTCGTTCGATCCGTTCCGCAAGCGACGAACGAACGAGTTTATGCGCTCGGTGAACTGGGAGTATCCAAGCTGCAATCGTTCGGGTCTTTCTACTGCGAAGCCCCATCGATTGCGGAGAAGCGAGCCCGGACGTATCCTCATGTGGAGCACGCTCTGACCCTGAACGACATTCATCTGCAATTGTTGAGGACTGGAACGCTGAGAGAGTGGATCCCGGAAGTCGAGATCCGGTCGCGAAACGATTTCACGACGGAAGGGTTCGTCAAGGACTATGACGCGATCGTCACGCTGAAACTTGACGGAGAGTCGATGACATTCGGCCTGGAGTACGAACGTTCGGCAAAGCGCACCTCGGAGTATTTGGAAGTGGAGCGCTTGCTGGAGCGGGAAACAAAGGTTGACCTATTCGTTTACCTGGTAGCTGGAGAGCACTTGCGGTCGCTCCTCATGCAGTGCTTTCACCGGCGGGGAACGCGGGCTATCTACGTCGGGTTATTGCACGATCTCGTTAGGGAGAACAATCCGGCCTACGTGCCGCTTGTCCAGGTCGTGACCTGGGAGGCGACGACGCTTGGCCGAGTGGCGGCGGGCCGGCGCGCTGGGACGAAATAGCGTATGCCCTTACATTGACCTGAATTGCCTTGTCAATGCCCTTGCATTGCCCTGAGCTAAGGGCAATAAACAACAGACGGAAAAAGAGTTGGAATTTACTACCCCTGGAATTGAGCGGTTTCCGGGGGTTGTTTGTCGTTGGCGGAGATCTGGTGCGGTCTTGGGCGGGTCTTGCGTTGGCTGGAGGATGGGGTGATGGATGGAGAATGCGAAGTTGAAACGGGTTGTGCGGATGTGGGCACACACATGGCCGCAGTTGCGCGCGACAAGAGTGCGTGAACAATGTCCGTTCGTGGGAAGAATGTGGTGAAGATCGCCGCCGGAAGAAGTGTTCCATGCTCACGAACCCGTCCGTTGCGGCGGCATAGAACGCAGTGAATGCGACGCGAGGATTGCGTTCGTGCTGCAACATTCGCAGGCAAAGGCGATGCGGAAAGAATGCAGAGGATCATGCGACACGTTCATTAATGTGTTGATCGACTCACGCGTCGCCGCGCACAACGTTCGCGGCTGTTCGCGGCAAATGGAATTCATAGATGTGCAAACTTCCGGCGAGTTGATGCGGGTTAACGGTGTGCATGCGGGGGAATTACTAAATGGAAGTTGAGGCCGATTGCGGAAGAAGTTGCTAGAACGTGCGGAGCACGCTGCATGGGAGGCGGAACAAGTTGTCGGCTTCACGTGCGCGGTTACGCGGACAAAATCGACAGTGGTGCGGAGATGATGAACAGAATCGACTACATCGGTGATCGTGTAACGCGCTGCCGAGAGTGATGTTCGTTGCTGCTCGACGCAAATGAGATGCACGGATGTGCGGACGGCGAGCGAGTTGGTGCACGTTGAGGGCGTGCATGCAGAGACATTGCGAAAAAAGTGTGACCGATTGCAGAAGAAGTTGCATGAACAAGCGGAGCGAGATGCATAGGCGGCGGAACAAGTTGTCGGCTTCTCGTAGACGGTTGCCTGGGCGAAGGTAATCGTGGCGCGAAGATGATGAACAGAATTGATCACACTGGTGATCGCGTAACGCAGCGCCGAGCGCAACGTTCGTAGTTGCGCGACGCAGATGAAATGCGTGGATGTGCGGACTTCCCAGGAGTTGATGCAGGTTGATGGTGAGCATCCAGGTTAATTGCGAAGCGGCGTGCGATTGAAAGCGGCTCCAGCTTGTGCTGCCTAGCGAGCGGTCCGATCGAAGCACAAATACCAACGCGAAGTTGATTTCCGCACAGAGTCCCCACAGAAATAGATACCCATACAAAAAGTCAGATTCAAAATGAGGTCCCGGCCTGCTGGATGCACCAGCTTGCGGGGCCTTCGCATTTTCGGACGCAGGCCTTCGTGTGTTCGCGCAAAGAGGCGAATGACGCGGGGATTTGAAGGCAAGTCGCCGGCTGCCGCACAACCGTGTGTGTCATCCGGAGACGGAACGGTTGATTTGAAACAACGACACGGGCGCATCATTCGCGCTCAAGAAAAGGAAGAAAGGAGATCGAGACAATGCAGACGCAACTCAATGGATATGTGAATGGCGCGGCGCAACCGATTCCGGTGGCGGCGCAAGTGATTGGTGAACAGACGAAAGAAAAGGTAGCGTCCGGCCTGACGGGTGACGAGATCTCGCGGCGGCTGGAGGAACCCTTCGACGGAGACTCCGTGAAGTGGGTGGTGAAGTCAACCGCGAAGCAGAACTCACAGCAGGGAATGGTTGACCGCGGCTTCGTCCTGCCGTATGTGGACTGCCGCCAGTACGCCGACCGGCTCAACGAAGTGATTGGGCTCGGGCGATGGACGCGGAAGTACAACGTGCAGGTTGTGCCGGGCATCGAGCGGAAGTTCAAGTCCGGCAACGAATGGAAGACTGCGGCAACAGCAAAGATTGTTGTAACGTGCGAACTTCTCGTCGGCGGTCTTGGAACGCAAACCGGCTTAGGCGAAGAGTGGGCCGATGACGACAACGCCGCGACCGCCGCCGAGGCGCAAGCGTTTAAGCGAGCCTGTTCGATGTTCGGAGTGGGGCGTTACCTGTATGACCTCGGAGGCCAGTGGGTCGATATTGACCAACACAAGCGTCCTGTTCACGAACTGGCATTGCCGGATTGGGCGAAGCCGGCGACTCAACGGACGCAGCAGACGACCAGCAAACCGGCCAGCCGCGGTTTGTGGAACGGCAACAACTTGCACCGTCAGGAACTCGTGGCTGAACTCGAACGGTTGTGCGGTGCCGCCGGCAGCGGGCTTGCGGCGAGCATACTTCGGAATTCGCTGAATGTGACATCTCCGGAGAAGCTGCGCGACCTCACCAAGGTGCCTCAGACGATTGAACGTTTGCAGAACGCGATTCGCGGTATTGAGCGTCTGCGCGCCGCCATAGAGTCTGCCGGATCGGATGCATACGAAGCGGCGTGTCAGAAGTGTGGGATAGCCGCGGAACTGGACGCGATTCCTGACACGGCCGTTTTGCGGCAGTTGATCGAGACGATTGAAGCGCCCGTTTCCGCACCACTCACGATTCAACAGTTGCGCGGGCATCTGTTGTGCGAAGCGCGGCGTGTCGTAGCGGGTACGGATCGAAGTCTGGCTGATCTGATCGCGAAGTCCTCCGGTGGAAAACTGTCGCTCGAATCGCTCTTCAAGACTGGCGAAAAGGACCGCGCGGCATTCGATGCGGCGATCCGCGACTTGCGAGAGGTGAAGGTGTGAAGCCGACGCGTTAGCCAGTACCGCCCACTCCGATTCCATCCTTGTATATTCGCTCCGGCGTTCCTCGCCGGGGTAACCCCACTCACAATTTCTGAGGCGCAATGCACTGGCACAAGTGTGCCCAGCCCGCGTGCGCCTCCAACTAAATCAAAACATGAGCGCAAAGCGCAAAGGAGACTAACAATGCAGACGATGAATGTACCGGCAAACGGTTTGATATTGAGACAAGTGCTACGGGCGCAGGATGTGGTGGCGCTCCTGGGCCGTCCTGAAGAGGACGCTTTGATGTTCGCTTTCGCGCGATGGGCTGAGGCGAATCTGCGCCGCTGGGTGGATTTCGCCAACGGCGCGCTGCTGTTCCTGATGGTGCCCGGCGACCCGGAATCGGGCATGTTCTACATCTACGACCGGGCGACCTGTTCATTCTGGATGGCGGACATCGACGAGAGCCGGTGTTGGGGTGGTTATCGGGAGGAAGAGTTCGACCACCTCTCGCAAACCTATGGACTGCGGGCACTCGCGCAACATCCGCGTCGCCGGGCACTGGCGGCGTGAGAGCCGTGGGGGAGACTTTTTTGCATCTCGAACGGGAGATCGCTTAGAGTTTCCCCAGAAAGAGTTCTGCTATGAACGCACACCGGCTTCCAGCGACCGAAGGGATGGCCCAGCAATGGTTCGCGCTCTTCGTGAACCGGCTGGCGTATACGCTTCAATCTCCCCGCCCCCACCAGGAAAGTGGAAGGCACTACTACTTTCGCCCAAAAGGGACAGAGGCTTCGAAAGGATTATCTGTGAAGCTGGTCCAGCGTCATCTGGAGGGGGAACACACACTCGGCGTCTACTCGATCAATCCGAAGACGCAAAGGTGCAAGTGGGTGGCCATCGACGCCGACTACCGGAAGGCGCTCGACGATCTACTGAAGTTGCAGTCGGAACTGAGAAAAGACGGAGTCGAGGCGGCGCTGGAGAAGTCCAATCGCGGTGGCCACCTCTGGATCTTCTTCGAAACGCCGTGTCTTGCGCGTGCCAGCCGGGTCTACATCTACAACCTTGCAAAAAGGCTTTTGCTGCCGATCAAGGGCGTGGGACTGCCGGAGGGGTTGGAGGTATTTCCGCGGCAGGATGCAATCGGCGAAGGAGAGTTCGGCAACGCCATTCGAGGTCCGCTTGGCGTGCATCGGGGTGCGAATGAGAGCAAGGGCCGGCGGTTCTGGTTCTATTACGCGGACTACACGCTCGATGCGCAGTTGGCTTACTTGGAGAAAGTGAGCAAGGTGCGCGAGGAGCAGTTAGTTGAGATCGTACGCGGAATGGAAATTCCGCCGGAGTTGAATCGGAACGATGCGATCGGACCTCGGATGCTGCACGCCGGCCGCAAGGGCGGGTTCCGCATTCTGGATTATGTCGAGGTGTCGCGCAAGGTGGGCCGCAATTGGATCGCGCGATGCCCATCCTGCGCGTCGGTGAACCGGGACCGTGCCGGGGACAACCTGGCGATCTCGGTCGAAGAACCACAGAAGTACATCTGCTGGGCGGGCTGCAGCCGGGACATGATCCGGGCGGCACTCGGACGGCCAATTCAAACGAGGACAGCATGAGCGAAAACACAAAAGCAGTTCTTCATCAAAAACATGCTGCAACTATTAGACTGCAGCTGGAAGAAACCCTTGGAACTTTCAGTGGATACTTCTTTGTTACTTTGTTCTTGAATGAAGCTGTGCAGAGACTGACATTTGGCTACGTAACACGTAGTACATCTTTCAATGATGTGCGTTTCCGGCTCCATATACTTCAGCCTTTTGTGGAACAAGGAGAAGAGGCGTCAAATTATTTCAACTTCCACAGCTTCCTTATGCCACCAACAGTTTGCTATAACCGAAACTGTGCTTGTCCTCTTCAGCACACACGATTGGAGTGTGTTGCAACAACCGCCGCAGGAAATCTTGTGCATACAGTTGGCCC
>Ga0118677_10010203_pt1 | contig 14434 bp, 16 predicted proteins | sample AliMusrvi5mmetaG_FD_86154 | JGI IMG/M metagenome (GOLD analysis project Ga0118677, IMG submission 86154) | reverse complement strand
CCAACCGGCTGCGATACGGTCGTACCAATTGAGGAAGTAGAACAGAATCCTGACGGTATTCGCCTGACGAAGGTGGTAAAGCCCGGATCTCACATTAGAGTTCGCGGTGGGGATGTGAAGGAAAATTCAATAGTGCTGACAGCTGGCTCAGTAATCCGCCCACAGGAAATTGGATTGTTGGTTTCACTTGGCATGACGACGGTAAAGATCATTCGTCCTGCGAAAATTGCCATACTCGCCACGGGAGACGAACTTCTCCACGCTGGTTCCGTTCCCGCTGCGGGGAAAATCATTAATAGCAACAGTTACAGTCTGGCCGCCCAAGTTCATGAATCTGGGGGGGAACCTTTGATGATTGGTATTGCAGCTGATACTGAAGAATTCACCAAAGATAAAATTCGCGAAGGCCTCCAGGCAGATTTGCTTATAATAACTGGCGGAGTTTCAGTTGGTGACCGGGATTATGTGAAGGAAGCCATAAAGGATATCGGAGGAGAAATTCTTTTCTGGAAAGTAAACATGAAACCCGGGAAGCCAGTAGCATTTGCAATGCTTGAGGGTAAGCCTGTTCTTGCACTGCCAGGCAATCCGGTCGCTGCGATGGTTGGGTTTGAAATGTTTGTACGCCCCGCCATCCGGCAAATGATGGGACATTCCAGTTTTTTTAGACCTAAAGTCAAGGCGAGTCTGGCAAGTGAGTTCATTAACCGTGGTGACCGTCCTCATCTTGTCTGCGTGAAAGTTGCATTGGATAAAGGTGAATTTTGTGCGTCAATCACAGCTAATCAAAGCTCTGCCAATCTCGCTTCGCTAACCAAAAGCAATGGACTACTTTGTCTCAATCCAAATACATCTTTAGCAGCTAACAGTGTAGCTGAAGTGATATTACTTGATCGTGGACTTGAGTCGGAATCATAATCAAAAGACAAACATATCGTTTAAGATATCATTTAAATCTTCTCGCTTGTGCAGCTTTTAGACGCTTCAGGCTTTAATCTTTTTTTCCGCACAGTAGCCCGAACACCGAAGAATACGCCAACAACCGTTAAACTCCAGATTGTTATTATAACTGCAATTTCACTGGTTGTTAGCATTTCACTCTCCAGAATCCGCTCTATTCCTGTTCGTACTGTGTAATGATGGCTTGATAATGCTCACCAAAATCGGTAGATACCAGTTGCTCAGCGGCCTGATAGCCCTGTAGGATGCCGACTCGCATGGTTTCGGGTATAACTCGTTCCGCTAACGGATAGAGAATATCGTCTTCCTTGCTAATATGTTCGCGCAGAAGCGCTGCATACCCGAGAGCATTGTCAGCGATCTCTTGGCAAGTATTTTGACTGCCTTCCTGCGCCAATTGAACAGCAGCTTCCATGGCACGGACAAAACTACGCCCCTGATCGTGCTCCATTAACATAGCTGCTACCGGACTATGATCCTTTGGCATGCCGTTATCTACCAATGACTTGAAGAGAACATCCTCTTCCTTTGCATGATGATACCGATCGGCGTATTGGCGGATGAAGTCAATACCATCAAGATAAAACTGCCAATTGAAATATACTCCTTCTGCCGTTTTAGGAGCATTCTTCTCTAACAGAGCGATCATCCGTAAGATAAGCTGGTGTTCATCCACCAGCGTTTGCGTAATGTTTGCTTTCATCAGTTTCTCCTGTTGCCATCAATACCAACAATGATGGTCTCCAAAGGAATGTCTCTGCCACTTTTTTGAATCGCTTCTTTGACCATGATATCAAGACCTCGACAACAGGGTACTTCCATAATTGCCACTGTTACATGTGGTGTGTCGTTTGTTGAAAAGATCGTGGCAAGCTTTTCCACATATGCGCCTGTATCATCAAGTTTCGGGCAGGCAATCGCCAGAGCCTTGCCTCTGAGCAGATCCTGATGCATGCTCCCCATGGCAAATGCAACACAGTCTGCGCATACCAGGATTTCAGCATTCTTAAAGTAGGGAGCGGCGGGCGGAACCAAATGGAGTTGCACCGGCCATTGCCTGAGTTCAGAAACCGCTTTTACGTTGCTTGTTTCTTCTGTTACGGGTCTTTCAATTACCTTTGCCATGCTACCGGAGCAGCCACATCCTAAATTTCCCATGATTTACTCTCCTTTTTTCGCCAAGTAGTCGTTTATTTCCTGCTCAATTTTCACTTCATCTTCTTTGGATAAGCCGTGAATGGAAACAACATCCTTCAGTAGACAGATCCCCACCTTGCAGGTGGTGCAGCCGATATCGTAGCGTGCCAAAATCTCACCAACTTCCGGGTACCCCTGCATCACATCCTGTATCGCCTTTTCGCCAAGTTCATTGCTGAAATTCATTGCACACCTCCTTGATCTGATATGATCTCAGCTTAGCGTAATAATCTTCAGATGAGTTTGATGTGGGTCAACAAAGTGATTTAAATATTAGCAGGGGCAAGAGGGATAATATTTCACGAATGTGCCTAAAACATGGGCCATATCAGAGAATTGGAAGCACCACACATATTTGGATATAGATAAACCGTTGGATAACTGTTAGAGGTAATCGTGACTGTTTAATTATAAATGTATGTCCATACCAACGCTAAAATCATTTATAGAGTATACATGCTCTTACATCAGGAGGCTGCAAACATGCTCAGAAATTTGAAGATTGGTCCGAAGTTACTGCTGTTGATTTTTGTCCCGATTATTGGCCTGTTGATTTTTGGTGCCATCACGGTGACGGAACGATATACAAATCTGCGCAACATACATGAAACCCAGGCGCTGGTGAATTTTTCTGTTAAAGCTGGAGCGTTGATTCATGAATTCCAGAAAGAACGTGGATTGACTGCGGGATACATTAAATCTGAAGGTGCAAAATTCAAGGATGATCTTGCCGCACAACGCCTAAAAAGTGACCAGCAAATTGCTATTCTTGCCACATTCCTCACGGACTCTGGTACCAGCCTGACTGCAATACGCAAGGAAAGTGAAAATTCCGGTCAGGAATTGGCAGGTTTAAAAGAGTTGCGCGCAAAGGCGGATACGCTTTCACTTCCGGCAGGTGATGCCATAAAAAGCTATACCAAGCTGATCCGCTCTTATCTTGATACTATTGCCGTAATCCCAATGGTAAGTAAAAGTCAGGAAATTTCCATGCAGGCCGTTGGCTATCATGCCTTTATCAGCGCCAAGGAAATGTCCGGGCAAGAGCGGGCTTCTATAAACGGTGGGTTTGCTGCTGACAAGTTTGACCAGGAATTGTACCTGAAAGTTCCCGGTCTGATAGCTTCGCAGAACGCCTTTCTTGACCTCTTCAAAAAGTATGCTGATCCAGTTGGCATCAAAGCCTATCAGGATCGCAGTTCAGCTCCTTCTTTTCTGAAAGTTGAGGAATATCGTAAGATTGCCTTGGAAAAAGGTATCCAAGGAGGAATGGGCGTTGCCCCGGAGGAATGGTTCAGCACGATAACCGCCAAGATCAATCTTCTAAAAGAGGTTGAAGATATTCTTGTCGCAGGAATCAATAAGCTTGCCGATGAAAGTGCCAGTTCGGCGAGAAGTGCTATGATAGTCAGCCTGGTGCTGACAGCCGTGCTGATAGTAATCTCATTACTGTTAGGAATAGTAATTTTCCGCGGTATCGTAGTGCCTTTACAAGATTTGGTGCATATGCTGAAAGATATTGCCGAAGGTGAAGGCGACCTGAGTCGGCGCCTGCCTGAAAACAGCAAGGATGAGACGGGTGAAGTAGCACACTGGTTCAACCGCTTCATATCCAACATACATTCAATAATCTCACAAGCGTCAAGCACCACAATACAAGTAGCTACTGCCTCCAATCAACTGCACAGCACTGCAGAGCAGATTGCCACTGCTGCGGAAGAAGTCGCCAGCCAGTCGGCAACGGTTGCAACGGCCAGTGAAGAAATGTCTGCCACATCCAACGATATTTCCCATAACTGCACCTTGGCATCTGATATTGCCAATCGAACCAGTGAGATGGCACAAAGCGGAGCCAGCGTAGTACAAGAAACAATTTCCGGTATGCAATCAATTGCCGATAAGGTGCGAGAGTCATCCCATACAGTAGAGGCCTTGGGTGCACGTTCCGATCAAATCGGGGCGATAGTTGGTACTATTGAAGACATTGCTGACCAGACCAACCTGTTGGCACTTAATGCAGCCATAGAAGCAGCAAGGGCCGGTGAACAGGGGCGTGGCTTTGCAGTCGTTGCAGATGAAGTAAGAGCTCTGGCAGAACGGACTACTCGGGCGACAAAAGAAATCAGTGAAATGATTAAATCGATTCAAAAAGAAACTGGCGGTGCGGTGGCTTCTATGGAGTTGGGGGTTCGGGAGGTAGAAAAAGGAATGGACAGCTCTCGCCGTTCCGGAGACGCCTTGCATGAGATTCTTGAAGGGATTAGTGAAGTCACCATGCAGGTTCATCAGATTGCCACTGCAGCTGAAGAACAAACTGCTGTTACTGGTGAAATTTCCACCAATATTCATCAGATCACAGATGTGGTCCAGCAGACCGCAAACGGGGCCCATCAGACAGCCAATGCCGCGTCATCCTTATCGCAGCTTGCTCAGGATTTGGAAGGTTTGGTTGGCCGTTTTAAGTTGTAGTTCTACTTGGGAGGCGTCATCATAACGGCAGAAACTTCCTGCTGCATATTAATTGGATCAATCCTGGCATCATGAAGAAGTGTTCCCCAACTTTTCGAGCCATTCTTCACCTCAAGATAGATTTTTTTAACAGGCATGTGCGATTTATAAGAAATAACCGTGGCAATAATCACTCCCTGATTGGTTGCACCTGTTTGCCTCAGTGCAGCCAAATCAGCGCTACTCAGTATATGGTTGCGAAGAAATAATTCATCTACAGCGATTTCAGCAAGTTGTTCCGGGAGTGCCTTTGCTTCCAGAGCTTTTGAGAAACGTTCTCCAAAAGGTTTCGAGTTTAAATGAAGGGAAACAAACACATCCTTCCACGCCTCTTTACTCTGCTTGGCCTTGAGGATAGAGTCAGGCGAAATACCATTTTTTGCGGCAATCCAGTAGGCAATCCAAAGATCGTCTGAAGAAATGCCCTGCTGTTTTTTCATCACGATGATCTTCTTATCTACGTTAAACATCAGGGCAAAGAATGAGTTCTGGGTTGTCGCAAGAAAGTACTTATCGGCGGCGGCCGGGTGGCCTGGATCATAAGAGCGGTCAGTAAAACAATGACATGATATGGCAGATATGGCATGCGCTGAAAGAGGAAGCAGGCATAAAAGGAAAACAGCACAGGGGAGTAACTTTTTTCTAAAATAGAGATGCATAATGGACACCTTATCCGGCTAGAGCCGGTATTAACATATGAACGGTTATTATCGGTTCATCAGTGGCAGTAATCCGCGTATGAAATCCATGGTGAAATTAACACCTGCAAAAGCGCCGATCATCCCCATTATGTTGAGAACCACAGAGAGAGCCGTATTCTTAATCTTCCAGGCAAGAGGAATCAGAATGAATGACATCAGCCCGTAGAGAACAAGCGTCAGCAAAATTGCTTTAAATGGCAAATTACTGGCAACACTAACCTTATCCACAAGCGTCAGGCCGAAAGTAATGCCAACAGTCCACAGCAGCATTGTTTTCATGTTTTCGATGGTACCGGACTTGAAGGCAACGTACCAGGCGACTGGTTTCAAAAATAATGCTAAAAAGACCATAATTCCCTCCCTACAGACAATTCAATTATTGGTAAATCCATGTTCATGCATTTCTCTTCAGTGACTCAGGCTCTGCACAAATGGAATAAGACGCTGATAATCGGCATAACGTAACGAACTTTGCCAATGCCCACTGGCCATGCCGGTTCCGATTGCTGCCATGAATACAGATACAACGACAACAGGGAACACCCACACTGGTAGCGGCTTTATCCAGAAAGCAGGGCGCATGGCGAGGACGTTTTGCTCCGGGCAACATGTCACACAAGTGAGACATCCTGTGCATTCCGGTGAAGAAACCGCTGAACTGGTATGTACATTAAGGTTGGAAGGGCAGACAGCTGAGCAGCGCTGACATCCGGTACAGCCTGTCGGGTCCCGACGTATTTTGAAAGGACTAATGATACTTACCACCCCCAGTAACGCTCCGTAGGGGCACAGATACCGGCACCAAAACATTTTGTAGAAGAGGGACAAAGACGTCAGTATCGCCAGAACCACGGTAGTGGTCATTGACATGTTTGTGAAGAAATGGAGCATCTTGATATCACTGACAGCCCAATAAGGTGCATCCAGAAACTTGGCCAATGCAGCAGCTGACATATCCAGCAGGATAAATTTCACAAATAACAGAAGCAGCAGATACTTGATTGCCCGCAAAAAGACATCGAAGCCGTACCATACCCGATAATTTTTACCGAACAAACGATGGCCAAGCTTGAAGGCACCCTCGGAAAGAGTCCCGACCGGGCAAAGCCATGAACAGAACGACTTCTTGGCAAGCAGACTCATCAGCAGAATTGCCAGAAAAATAACCAGTGCGGCCGGGTGAACCGGGTGAATCTTTCCGGAAACCAGCCAGTATTTCAGGCTTGTCAGGGCGCCGATAGGCAGAAAACCCTCGACGCCCGGCGGGCGGCGAACCAAGGCGGTGGTTGCACCACTTTCAACTGAGTTGACGAACATGCCGAAACGGATACCGATACCGACTACCCAAAACAGAAAAAGCCATTGGACTGCGATGCGTAATGTCTGTACAGACTTTGTTGAACGTTCAATCATGTGGTGGCCCTTTGGCAATGGGACATGCCTTCCGCTTAAAAAATCCGGTAGTATCAGCCAGGTTACTCATTATTTGCAGCCCACTTTTAACAAGTTAACCGGTAATTCTTCCATACGCATCTTCCCACATTTTGACTTCGGTAACTTTGATGTGAGTCAATAAAATCTCTTTCACGCCAAAGAGGCGCAGCAATGGGACTTAAAGGACAATAAATCCACACTACTTCCTTTTGACTCATTTTACCCATCCCCCGGATTTCCGAGTTTTGGCGAAGCTCAAATCTACGGCAAACACAGGTAAGCATATTATAACTGCTTGACGCATCAAAGGCTCTCGACGTCAAGCTTTATGCCTGCGAAATGGCCATGTATGTTCTCGGATTGACCAGGGATGACTTTATCCCTGAAGTAACAGATGTTCTTGGTGTTGCAAACTTCCTGGAAATGTCAAAGAATAGACAGACCCTGTTTATACAAGTATAGTCCTTGCTAACGACATAACAACGCCGAGTGTCAGAGCAGGGAAACACACACTAGGCACCATTACGGTAAATCGGGATACAGCATGATTAATAGAGACAGACTCTTCACCACATTCCTTGAACTTTGCTCCATCGATTCTGAGCCGACCTGTGAACGGCTGATGGCAGACCGGCTGACTGCGCAGCTGACCGCACTTGGGTGTATCGTTACGGAAGATCACGCCGGGGAGAAAATCGGCGGTACTGCGGGAAATCTGTACGCCCGGCTGGAGGGAACCTCTGCGGGAGAGCCGTTGTTATTTTCCTGCCATATGGATCGGGTTGTACCGGGGAATGGCGTAGTGCCTCGTATTGAGGGTAATTTCATCGTCAGCGACGGCACAACGGTGCTTGGCGCCGATGATGCGTCAGGACTGGCAGCCGTTCTGGAGGCGATTACCGTCCTGAAGGAAACGGTAAGGCCATATCCCACCATCGAACTGGTGCTGACCGTTGCCGAAGAACTGGCCCTGGTCGGTTCCGGGTATTTCGATATAGCGCAGGTCTCTTCCCGAACCGCTTTTATCCTGGATGCTGCGGGGCCGGTGGGCGAGATTGTGATTCAGGCACCGGAACAGATAAAGTTCACGGCGGTCTTTCAAGGGCGCAGCGCCCATGCCGGCATCGCCCCGCAAGAGGGGGTCTCGGCTATCCAGATCGCCGGGGTGGCAATCAGCCGCATGCCGATCCTGCGCATTGACGCGGAGACAACTGCCAATATCGGCAGTATCTTTGCCGCCGGCCCGAACAATATCGTTCCTGACCGGTGCGAATTACATGGTGAAGTTCGCTCTCTGGATCCGGTTAAAGTGCGGTCCCACGTGGCAACCCTGACTGAAATCATGCATACCGCAGCCAGGGAATATGGCGGATCGGTGACAATAAGTACTGTGCCCTGCTATCCGGCGTACAAACTGGGTGAACAGAGCGAACCTGCCAGCCGCGCAAGCCGGGCGGCCGGAAAAATCGGAGTGCCGGTCCGCTTTAAATCAACCGGCGGCGGTTCGGATGCCAACATCTTTAACAGCCGGCAACTGCCGTCAGCAGTACTCAGCTGCGGATATGAAAAGGTCCATACGACCGAAGAGCGAATTCCACTTGATCAGCTGGTTCTGCTGGCGGAATGGGTACTGGCCATTATTGACGATGCACCGGGGGACTGATGAAATCTACTTCCAGAGGCAAAGAGTGAACAGCTTTTCTCAATCTAACTCAAAGCTTTCGACTTCCTCCCGCGAGAACAGACGGTCGATATCCAGCACAATCAGCAGCCGATTGGCATGATTGATCACCCCGGTGACGCATTCCTGTCCAGGGCCGCCTGACAGCATTATCGGCGGCGGCTGAATGTCGCTGCCGGGAACGCGAATGACTTCCGATACGCCATCGACGATAAGTCCGGTCAGACCGCCCGGCGCATCCATGACCATGATGCGGGTATGACTGTTGTAGGTTGCCTCCATAAGATTAAACCGTTTGCGCATCGAAATTATCGGCACCACCGTGCCGCGCAGGTTGATAATCCCCTCGGCATAGTGCGGAGTATTGGGCATTTTGGTAATTGCCGGCATCCTGATGATCTCGCGTACCTTCAACACTTCGACGCCGTATTCCTCATTGTCCAGCATGAAGCTCACCAACTGAATGAGTTCATCCGACCTGTGGTTCAGGTCTGCTTTGATCAGTGCTGTCGTGCTCATGTTTTTGTTCTCCCGTTGTATTTTTATCAGCATTATCTGCAAGATTGCCTAGTTTGTGTATTCCCGTCTTTTGATAATATTTCAGCTCTTCTTGAAGTTCGGCAATTTTTCGCTCGCATTCTTCTATATGCCGGTCAATCATGGCGAGAATGCCTATTCTTTTTTTCATCGTCGTCACCTCTCCTTGCTATGCCAGTTTAAAACGTGCAACCAGTGTCTCTAAAGTTGCTGCCATTTTATCTAGATTTTGCGACTCACCAACTGACTGATGAGCGTTCATGGAACTCTGATGAACCACTTATTTTCCTCCATGCTTAAGTAGGTGCCGGTGTACGGCTTTGTATTCCATAAAAGCAGATAGCGTGCCAAAACATAATACATGAAAAATAACAGCATGTTAGCAACATTTATACAGATAAAAGGGGTGTGCCAAATGTCGTTGCGATTTAGGCAAAATACCAGAAATATTATTTAATACGGGCAGTTACATGCATTGCGAAAATTATCTCCGGAGTGAATTTTTTCGTAGCGGAATGGTAACCTGTTCCAGTCTGTTAATGCAGCCGATATGTATGATCGCTTCAATTCTGAGTATAAAAGCTTTATACACCTGACACATCTGCATACATGTTAACAACAAGCTGTAATTACTATACTTTTATTTTACAGGAGACTTTTTTGTATCATTTCAAAATACAGGTGTTCGCAAAACTGATTCCGCTATTTCCCTGTTCCCTAGACTGAAAATTAAATTTATCGTGTAATATTATATAGTTACAATTTAATTATAAATTTCCACGCGACTTGGCATCACGAGTGCAATACCTAAAAACAAGAGCAATTAAATTCAAACCAAACTTAAAATAGGAGGATGTCATGAGAGCACTTATCACCACTATCGCAGGAACATTGGCTCCGGTATCAGCATTTGCAGCAGGTGGACGTGTAGACGAAAGTGGAATCTTTGTGTGGGTATTTTTAGGCTTTTGCGCCTTGATCGTAGTAGCGCAGGTAATCCCGGCAGTATTGCTGATGACCGGCATGATCAAAGGTGTGGTATCGGTAGTGAAAGAAGAAATGGCCCCCGCTTCCGCTAAAAACTGATCCGGGAGCAACATGACAATCAAATGATGAAAGAAAGGCCACTTCAGGGTGGCCTTTTGAATTTAGGAAGCATGCGGAAAAAGTTACGGGATGGTATCTGTCGATATATGGAGCTGGCAATGGAGACATTTTCGGAGCACAAGCAGAGTAATACCGTTCACGTGGAAGTAATTGCCGCAGCGCGGGCATCTGCACAGGGTGACCAGCAGCGTGGCAACGATCAGGATAAACACCCACACGCCGAACACGGTTCCCATCGCCATGTTCGTCGGGGATATTGCGTGAGTGACCAGTAGAGCGGGGATATAGATGAGAACGGTACCGAAAAAGAACTTGCGCCGCCGCCGCGTTTTTTTCATGATGCTCGTGTACGTTGCCTGATCAACCGGACTGTTTTCCACTCACTCCCCCGCCTTTCTGTTAAGTACGTTATACTGAACTAGTCGCCTTTTCGGAAAAGAAAATACCAGATTGAAAAAATGGCTTCACCGAGAGCGATGAACAGAAGATAGGGTATAACAATACTTACCCGGTCATCAACCAGTAAATTGTAGATTCCGGGGGAAGATGAGGGGACCAGGCAGATAACAACGACACTCACGCCACAGACGACAGTCGCAATTGAGCCGATGATATGAATTTTTTTGAAGAGACGTTCGCTTGGCTGCCACATGGTGAAACCTCGGTGCTGGTAATGTAACCCGGCGCGGACGACTATACCGGTCCGCGCCGTTTGCCGTCAACCGTTACCGCGCAGTTGTTTTAACTTCGGTTTTGGCGGTGAGACCTTTGACCATACCGATGATCAGCATCACGGCCGGGATTAGCTGCCCGACGACTATCAGAGCGAAGAAGCCGAGGAACTTCCAGACAAATATTCCATCGTCTCCTGCGGGGGTATTTGCAGCTGCCAGTGCAGTAGCGGGAATCAGTGTTCCTATCAGAGCGGCTAACGTTTTCATGGCGTCCTCCTTGTGACCTGTTCTGCTCATTCGTTATCCGGGTTAAAGTATCAACCCTTGATGTTATAACAGCATCGATTGTGCCAAAGGGCGTATTACGGCGGGGATAATATTTAAAGTGTAGCCAATACAGCTTGTTATCTGCTTTACCGGTATGCCGGATGTTTTTTTTGTTTTCTGACTCCGGCGAAAAGTATAGAAAAGTTATACGTTCCATTTCGTTCTGATCTGAAGTACGACCCTTACAGAAAAAACGAAGAGTCATAAGGAATCCTCGCCATGAATATTCGCATATCCCTCATAGCAAAACTAACCTTTGCCACCTCGCTGATCCTGCTTGTTTTTATGGGAGTGCTGGATAATGTCAATCTCAAAAACTTCAGAAAAGTAATGATTGATTATGCCGTTTCCAATGCGGAAGAGGTTGCCGACGTTATCAGCCAGAGCACCTATGACGCTATGATGAAAAATGATAAATCCGGTCTGTACCACATGATCGGAAGAATTACCGAAAGTAAAAACATTGAGCATATCCGGTTGATTGATCCGAAGGGAAAGGTGGTTTTCTCAAATATAACCGGTGAAATCGGGTCGGTTATCGGCAAGCATGCTGACGAGTGTGTTATGTGTCACAGTTCGGTAAAGCAGGGAGCTTCCAACTCGACCGTGAAACACAGCAGGATTATTGTGACCAGAACCGGCAAGGAAGCGCTTGGCTTTACCAAGGCCATTTATAATCAGCCGGCCTGCTACACGGCAGCCTGCCATTTCCATGACAGCGGTGATACGGTGCTCGGGCTTCTGGATATCTCGATTTCCCTCGAAATGCTCAGGCATAAATCCCACGAATATCGCCTTGAATTTATCATGCTGACCTGCTGGCTGCTGTTGATGATCGGTACACTGGTTACCATCCTGACCCATTATCTCGTTGATATCCCGGTGCAGCGACTGGTCCGGCACAGTGCGCAGGTTGCGGGGGGAAATCTGGAGTCGCGGGTGCCGGTTACCAGCAGGGATGAGCTTGGCGAGTTGTCGGAAACGGTTAACCGCATGACTGAAAGTCTTGGCGTGGCGGAAAAAGAGCTGAAAGGGTGGGCTGACAGCCTTGAGCATAAGGTTGAAGAGCGGAGCCGTGATATCATGCGGATGGAGGAACAGTTGCGGCGCTCCGAGAAACTGGCTTCTCTCGGTACCCTTTCAGCCGGCGTTGCCCATGAAATCAACAATCCGTTGACCGGTATTCTTCTGTACGCCTCAATACTGAACAGCGACAAACGGCTCGATCAGGCATTGCTGCCCGATGTGCAGAGAATAATTTCAGAAACCCAGCGCTGTGCCGGGATTGTAAAAGACCTTCTTGAATTCAGCCGGGAATCGCAGCCGGAAAAAGAGGTGACGGTGCTCAGAGGTATTCTGGATGATGTGGTGACATTTTTCCATAAGCAGCCGGACTTCAGCAATATAGTCATCAGAAAGAATTACGAAGCTGATCTGTCGCAGATTGTGGTTGACCCGAACCAGATCCGGCAGGTGTTTATGAATCTGGTCATTAATGCCGGGCATGCGATGCCGCAAGGAGGGGAGCTGGATATTTCGATCTATCGGACAGCGGACGGAAAGTTTGTCTGTACCTCTCTGAAAGATACCGGTGAAGGTATCTCCGAAGAAAATCTGGCCAGGATCTTTGATCCGTTTTTTACCACCAAGTCGCAGGGCACCGGGCTCGGGCTGTCGATATCGTACGGCATCATCGAAAATAATGGCGGCAGAATTGAAGTCAGGAGCAAAGTAGGGGAAGGCACGACGTTTACCGTCATGCTGCCGGTGGCTGCCTGATCCGGTCAGTGCTCTCCCCGCGCCGAAATGCCCAGCTTCTTCATCATGCCCTGAAAGTTCGGCCGTAAAATGCCGGTCTCTTCGGCGGCTCTGGTGACGTTCCAGTTGTTGCGGTCAAGGGCGTTGCGCACGAACAGGCTTTCCAGCGATTCCAGCGCATGATCGCGAATGTATCGCTTCATCTCTTTCAATTCATCTGCGTTCTGCGGGACGCGCTCGATCAGTCCGGGTGGAGTGGCCTCCTTGCTGTCCCACAGCTCAAGATCCTCGTTCCGGATGATACTTCCTTCTGCCAGAACCACCGCCCGCTCGATCATGTTTTCAAGCTCCCGGACGTTCCCCGGATAGGTGTGGTTTTCCAGAAACGACATGACATCGGGGGCAACCCCTTTGATCTCTTTGCCGATCTCCGCAGTATATTTCTTTAAAAAATGGCGGATCAGGACCGGGATGTCCTGCTTGCGTTCGCGCAGCGGCGGGAGCTCGATCGGTATGATATTCAGGCGGAAAAAAAGGTCTTCCCGAAATTTCCCTTCATTGGACATGGTGCGGAGATTCTTGTTTGTTGCGGCGACCAGATGGATGTTGATCGGTACCAATTCCGTGCCGCCGATGGGGGTTATCTTGCGTTCCTGGATGGCCCGCAGCAGTTTAGCCTGGGTTGACATGCTGATATTTGACACTTCGTCCAGAAACAGCGTACCGCCGTCGGCGACCTTGAACAGTCCGGTCTTCGCCTGAATCGCGCCGGTGAACGAGCCTTTGACATGGCCGAACAGTTCACTTTCCAAAAGTGTTTCGGCAAGAGATGAACAATCGACAGCAACGAACGGTTTGTCTTTTCTCGGGCTGTTATCGTGAATCGCCCGCGCCGCCAGCTCCTTGCCGGTGCCGCTCTCCCCGGTAATCAGGACCGTGCTGTTGGTTGCGGCAACGTGCATGATCCGGTGATACACTTTCTGCATCTCCTTGCTTTCGCCGATAAACTGATGGAAACCGTGCTGCTGGCTGACCTCTGCGTTCAAGTTGATGTCATCCAGCGGGACAGTCGCGTTTACGTCCGCCAGGTCCACCCAAGCCGCTTGCATGGTGCCGTCGGTCTTAATGCGGGATTCCGGGTGCTCATTATATAACCTGCGCCCGCCTTCATTGAGAAAGGGCAGAAAGTCTTGGTCGCCCCACGTAGTTTGATCTTCGTCATTCACCTGGGGGCGAACGATTTTAAGGACATCTTTGCCAGTAAAGCTCATCACGCCTCCAAGTCCGGGGTTTCACTATGATAGCCGGCAACCAATTCGCGCTTGATTCTGTTCAAGCCTTTGAAGTAATCCACTTGGCATAAAGCCCCGCGTTGAGGGTCACTCCACTTGCGCTTCTTCATCGTCAACAGGGAAGCCAGGGCGCCGCCCACAATGGCCTCATGCCAGCGTTCAAGAAAGTTGACGTCAATGACCGTTGAGGCATTGAACACCGGGACCAAGCTAACGGCCACATCCAGCCCCTTTGTGACGCTGATCGAAGGGATGTGC
>Ga0118677_10010202_pt1 | contig 14435 bp, 13 predicted proteins | sample AliMusrvi5mmetaG_FD_86154 | JGI IMG/M metagenome (GOLD analysis project Ga0118677, IMG submission 86154) | reverse complement strand
TGCTATTATTTGTTTCTGTCGCCGTAAATCGATAAAGGTATAATATTAACAATATATCTTTATATATAGGTATATTGTTATAAAGATATATAAAGATATATTTTTCTCTTATGCAATTTGCGGTTTGCCATATTTTTTGAAAAGGTCGTTCAGGGCTTCGGTCAAAAGCGCCTGCTGTGTTTTCTCCGCTTCAATTGCAAGGATAGCCAATTGCTTTTTGGCGGATTCCGGCAATTGAAAAAGTTTTGCCTTCCGCCCTCCCCCATTTTCGGCTTTCTCGGTTGTCTTTGTCACCTTTGTTGCCTTGTCTTCCGGCACCGTGGCGAACACATTGCCGAGGCTTTGGCGCTTTGCTTTGGTCATGGTCTGTTACCCCGCATATATATAAAGGTAGAAGTTATCCTGATATAATAATATAAAGATAACTATATATCTAGTTATCTTTATAGCTTTAAAAGTTTTTTCAAGCAAATGAAAAGCTCGTCGATTTCTTCTGCGGCCTTGCCTTCCGGCTCGTATTCATGGACGCTTTGCCCGTCAATTACGGCGTGGCTGTATGCTGCCCGCTGCTGCAATACCGTATCGACAACATTTATTCCCTGCTGTTTAAGGGCTTCTTTTGCTTCTTCTGACAGCTTGCCCCGTGGCGCGGCGTTTATGACGGCTGCTGCTGGTTTCTTGGCAAGCTTCACAATTTCCATGGTGGAACTTATGGCTTTCAGATCGAAGCGGGCAGGGCGGCACGGTATCAAAATAAAATCGGCAAGCTGCGCGGTTATCGCGGCGGCGCTGTCCGAATGGGGCGCGGTATCAACAATGACAAAATCCGCGCCGCCTAATTTCGCTTGTTTAAGCAAGGCGGCCAACTGTCCGACATTGGCTTGAACAGCGTTAAGCTTGTTATTGTCGGGGCGGCTTAAAAACCAATCGTAAGCGCTTCCCTGCGGGTCGAGGTCGATTAAAGCCGTGTGTAGCTTCTGGCGCATGGCACAAACAGCCATATGAACGGCTATCGTGGTTTTGCCGCTCCCGCCTTTTTGGGCAATGATCGCAAGGGTTTTCATAAAGTTTAGCCCTGATTAATTATATAACTATATATCTTTATATATAGCTATATGGTTAGCTTGATATGAATATATCTTAATAACAGCGTTATTGATTCCCGTCAATCATTAACGCTTTGCCTTAAGAAAAAGGGGCGGGAATTACCCGCCCCATTGCCCTAATGTTCGCTTGGCAAATAGATTACATTGTTTGAATACCAAAGGGTGATTTCAGGGAGCGGAAAATCAGTCCATGGTATTTTCTTTGAAAACACGATGTGGCCGTTGCCATCTTCACATTTAAGCGTTGCCGATTGATCTGGATTTACCTTAAGCACCCAGACTTGAAACTCTTCGGCTGCAACCTTTTTTTCAAAAGCCTGACTGAGTGCAATTTCACCCAACAGCCAATAAGCCCCGCCTGTTTCCGCAACATATTTTGCACCGTCCGTGCATAGTATGGTTTTGTTGATACGGTACCAATGTTCGGAGCCTGTGAAGTTTTTCAGCTCGTCCTTGTTGAGTGTTTTTTCGTTTGTCATTTTCTGTTCTCCTTTTCGGTTTAAGGTTCATCTTCGCGATGAACCTCTGCCGTCGGCGAGACCAGGGGTAGCAACTGCAAGGGCAGGGGGCGGGGAGGGGGATCACCCAAGCTGCACGCGGCCGAAGGCAAGGAAGCTTGGGGAAACCCCGCCCCCTGGGCGTAGCCTTTACCCTTGCGGGCGCGAGGGACGGAGTCCCTTAGACTTTGCAAAAGGGGGCGTTACCGAATGGCCGAAACCGGTACGGGTTCGGTGAGCCTTGGCGAATAGCACCCGCTCCGCCTACTTGGGCGGATTTGCCAGAAACAACCATCAAAACCATTGACAAAAATAAAGACTTCCCACAAAGTGACATTTGACGTATAGCGTATAATAATGTAGGATAAAGCATGATTATAAGTTTCCGCGACAAGCGCACACGGGTGTTTTTCGACGGTGAAAGGGTAAAGGCGTTTCAGGCGATAGAGCGGGCAGCAATCCTGCGATTGGATAGGCTCCACGCTGCTGACCGTCTGATGGCGTTAAATACACCTGGAAACCATCTTGAAACACTCAAGGGAGATCGCAAAGGCCAATACAGTATCCGCATCAACGATCAATGGCGGATTTGTTTTGAATGGCCGGATGGTTCACCTGGCGCACTTAACGTGGAAATCGTGGATTATCATTAGGAGGTAAAACTATGGCACGACTTATCATACATCCAGGGGAACACCTATCCGACGAGCTGAAAGCTCTCGGTATGAGCGCAAACACCCTTGCGAAAGAATTGGGCGTACCGACGAACCGGCTCACGCAGATCATTGCCGGAAAGAGAAGCATTACCGGCGACACGGCTTTACGCTTGGGCAAGTGGTTCGGCACCGGACCGGATATTTGGATGAACCTGCAAAAAAATTATGAGCTGCGGATTGCGGCTCAAGAAATGGGCGATACTCTGAAAAAGATTCCCCAACATCGCATGAACAAAGCCAATGCCGGAAGCGAACTGCGCCCATGAAAAAATTATGGTCGCTTGGTGTCATGCTCATGGCTTTATCCGGTTACAGATCAAGCTCCTGTGAGAGATGGCTTTGATGACAGAATACCACGCAATATATTACTCACATGAACTTTCCAGGCGGCATTCTCTAAATGATTCAGAGAAACTTGCAACGGCCTTGGCTGATGCACAAGTTGACTTAAACCCGCATCAGTTAGATGCAGCTTTATTTGCTTTTCGTTCTCCACTTTCCAAAGGCTCTATTCTTGCCGATGAAGTCGGCCTGGGAAAAACCATTGAAGCCGGTTTGGTCATTGCTCAAAAATGGTCAGAAAGAAAACGCCGGATCCTGATTATCACTCCTGCCAACTTGCGAAAACAATGGGCAATGGAGATGTCGGAAAAATTCTATCTGCCCACCTGTATTCTTGAAGCAAAAAATTACAAACAGCTCCAAAAAGAAGGCAATAAAAACCCATTCAATCAAATCGGCCTGGTTATTTGTTCCTACCAGTTCGCCGCTAAAAACTGTGAAACGATAATGACCAGCTCGTGGGATTTGGCTGTTATTGATGAAGCTCATCGTTTACGGAATGTGTACAGAACAGACAATAAAATTGCAAAAGCAATAAAAACGGCCTTGCTCAACACGCCAAAGATTCTTTTAACAGCTACACCATTGCAAAACTCACTGATGGAACTGTACGGGCTGGTGAGTGTTATAGATGATTATGCTTTCGGTGATGAAAAAAGTTTCAAAGCTCAATATACCCGCCTTACCAGCGAAGACACCTTCGATGAATTGAAAGCCCGCCTATCGCCGTTATGTCATAGAACGCTCAGGCGACAGGTTCTTGAATATATCCGCTACACAAACCGCATTTCCTTAACGGAAGACTTCTTCCCCACGGACGATGAAATCGCTTTGTACGACATGGTTACCGAGTATTTACAGCGGAATGTACTCTATGCCCTGCCTAATTCTCAAAGACAGCTCATAACGCTTATTCTCCGCAAATTATTGGCCTCTTCAAGCTTTGCCATTGCCGGCGCTCTTGATTCCCTTACAAACAGGCTGAAAAAGATTTTGAAAGAAGCAAAGTTTGAAGGTGATCTGGAAGAGATTGAAAACGACTTTGATGAAATCGATACAGAATCCGAAGAATGGGAAGAGGAAATAAGCAGGGAAGAGCTAACACACACAGACAAGACGGCCATTGAAGCGGAAATTAAAGAACTGGAAACGTTTCGTGATTTGGCTATCAGCATCACAGAAAACGCCAAAGGTCATGCCCTGTTAAGCGCCTTGTCTCATGGGTTCAAGAAAGCTGTCGAGTTGGGCGCTGCCGAAAAAACCATCATTTTTACTGAATCACGAAAAACGCAGAATTACCTTATCAATCTTCTTTCAGAAAATGGGTACAAGGATAAGATTGTTTTGTTTAACGGCACCAATACAGACCCTTTATCCAAAGCTATTTATACCGAATGGGTTGAAAAACATAAAAATACTGATCGAGTGACCGGTTCAAGAACTGCCGATATGCGGGCGGCTCTGGTTGATTGCTTCCGAGAATCCGCAAAAATCATGATCGCAACCGAAGCGGGGGCAGAGGGTATCAACTTGCAATTCTGCTCAATGGTAGTGAATTACGATTTGCCCTGGAATCCTCAGCGTATAGAACAGCGCATTGGCCGGTGTCATCGTTATGGGCAAAAACATGATGTCGTCGTCATTAATTTTATCAACCGGAAAAATGCCGCAGATCAGCGGGTTTATGAACTGTTAGACCAGAAATTTAAGCTGTTTTCCGGCGTATTCGGGGCAAGTGATGAAGTGTTGGGGGTGATAGAATCAGGGGTTGATTTTGAAAAGCGAATTGCAGCCATTTACCAGAACTGCCGGACAACCGATGAAATAGAAGCTGAATTTGTCCGCCTTCAACAGGAAATGGAAGAGCAGATCAGCGCGACCATGGGCGATACCAGAAAAAAACTCCTCGAAAACTTTGACGCTGATGTTCATGACCGCTTGCGAGTTAACCTTACCGAAAGCCAAGAATACCTGAACAAATACGACACCATGCTTTGGAAGTTGACGCGATTTACCTTGAACGGGAAAGCGGATTTCGATGACGAGAGATTGCGGTTTAAGCTGTATAAATCAGTAAAGTTTAGCCCCCCGATTCCAGCCGGAACCTATGCCCTGACAAGGGGAACTGTTGACGCTCACCGCTACCGTATCGGCCACCCTCTGGCGCAAAAGCTGATCGAAGAATGTAAAAACAGCAAGCCAAGCGGGGCACATATCCGGTTTGATTATACTGCATGGCCTCAAAAAGCGGCGGCGCTTAAACCACTTTTGGGTAAATCCGGCATATTGACGCTTTTTCAGCTTGCCATTAACGGCGCGGATGAACAGGATCATTTGATATTCGGCGCAATGACGGATTCCGGCGGAATTGTCCCCGAAGAAACAGCCCGAAGATTTTTTGATTTGCCGGTTAAAGATATAAGCTCACAAGAAACGAAAAGTACTAAAGCCTTAAAGGACGAAGTCTCAAAGCGCAAAAAGGCTATCCTTGCTGAACTGGCAACAAAACAGGCCAACTGGTTTGAAGAAGAAATTGAAAAGTTGAACTTCTGGGCGGATGACAAACGCAAGGGGCTTAAATCAGAACTTAAAGAATTTGACGATCAAATTGCTGTTTTGAAAAAAGAAGCCCGTCTTGCAGGTAATCTTCCTGACAAGCTGGCAATTCAGAAAAAGCTGCGGGATATTGACAAAAAACGTGATGCCGCATGGAGAGAGTACGACAATGAAGCAAAGCAGATTGAAAAACAAAAAGATGATCTCCTGGATTCTGTGGAAGAACGGCTTAAACAAACGGTAGAAGAGAAAACTATATTCACCATCAATTGGTCTGTGGTTTGAAATTAAGGAAAGAAGACAATGGCAAAAGAACAACCTGAAAAGCTCACCGGAACATCCCTCGACATAGCCGCTGAAAACCGAACACACCTTAAAGCCCTGTTCCCAACAGTCTTCACCGAAACCAGAAACGACAACGGCGATCTGGTTGAATCCATAGACTTTGAAAAACTAAAAGCTGAACTTGGAACCTTTTCCGACCTCTTTGAAGCACGCCGCGAACGTTACGGCATGGACTGGCCAGGGAAAAAAGAAGCCCTGCGCCTGATCCAAACGCCAAGCGCTGCAACGCTCAAGCCCTGCCGCGAAGAGTCGGTGAACTTTGACAGTACTGAAAACCTCTTTATCGAAGGCGACAACTTGGAAGTCTTGAAGCTTTTACAGAGAAGCTATTACGGCAAGGTCAAGATGATGGACATCGACCCGCCATATAACACCGGCAAGGAGTTTATCTATCCAGACAACTACAGCGAGAGCCTGGAAACATACCTTGAGTATGCTGGACTAATTGACGGTAACGGAAAGAAGTTCAGCACCAATAATGCCAATGAGGGGCGCTTCCATACCAAGTGGCTCAATATGATGTATCCACGGTTGTATCTGGCAAGAAATCTTCTGCGAGACGACGGGGTGATATTTATCCATATTGACGATAATGAGGTGAACAATTTAAGAAAGCTGTGCGACGAGGTTTTTGGAGAGGATAATTTTGTAGCTTGCCTACCCACCGTGATGAATCTCAAGGGAAATAATGATCAATTTGGATTCGCAGGGACACACGAACTGACCGTTGTTTATATGAAAAACAGGTTGAGCTTAGATGATCTAAACGGCATTCCGTTGGATGAAAGCGATTATGCCGATTATTCAGAAAATGACGAAAAAGGGGCATACAAAAAAGGGGCAACCCTTATGAGAACAGGAGAAGCTGGAGCAAGGGAAAAACGCCCAAAAGGTTTTTATCCAATATATGTAAGCAAGGATTTATCGCGTATATCATTGGAACAGCTATCTAATGATGACTACGAAGTATACCCAAAAACTACGGCTGGAAAAGAAATGTCATGGCGAAGATCGCCAAATTATCTAAGAGAAACAGTCAATGAATTTATAATCAAAAAAACTGCAGACGGCATCTCTTTCTATAAGAAGCAGAGACTTGAAGAAGACATGGTGAATGGAAAAAAACCAAAAACATTGTTCTATAAGCCAGAGTATAGTAGTGGAAATGGCACAGCAGTATTAAAAGAACTTTTTGACGGACGAATATTTGATAACCCTAAACCTGTGTCTTTGATATCAGATTTCATCTCAATTGGACTAAACAAAAACGATATTATACTCGATTTCTTCTCCGGATCAGGCACCACCGCCCAAGCGGTCATGCAGCTCAACGCCAAGGACGGCGGCAACCGCAAGTTTATAATGGTTCAGCTCCCCGAACCTTGCTCTCCCGACAGCGAAGCCTACAAAGCAGGCTACAAAACAATAGCCGATATAGCCAAAGAACGTATCCGTAGAGTTACTAAAAAAATAATAGAGGAACATAACGGCAGAATTGACTTCGGGGACAGCAAACTGGATTTAGGCTTCAGAGTCCTCAAGCTCAACAAATCCAACTTCAAGCCATGGCAGAAACTCGACCCGTCCGCACCGGTGGAAAAAATCGAAAAACAGCTTGAACTGCACATCGACCACATCAACCCCGAAGCCAAACCGGAAGATTTACTTTATGAAATCCTTCTGAAGGCAGGCTTTACGCCGACAGAAAAGATCGAAACAAAGATAATCGCCGGCAAGACTGTTTTTTCCATAGCTGATGGAGCGTTACTTCTTTGCCTTGAAAAGCCAGTTACCAAAGAACTGATAGACGCTGTTGCCGAAGCCGAACCCATGCAGTTTATCTGCCTTGATTCCGCCTTTTACGGTAACGACCAACTCAAAGCCAATACCGTGCAGACCTTTGCAGCACGCAATATGCAGAAAGAAAAGCATAATCAGATTATCTTCAAAACGGTATAAGGAGGCCTTCGGATGAAATTAAAATTCGATTCCAGCCTCGATTACCAGATTGAGGCCATAAAAAGCGTGACTGACATTTTTGAAGGCTTGCCCCTACAGAGCACGTTCTTTCAAATTGACTTTGGTAAATCTGAAAATAATGCTCTCTGGAACGAACTGGGTATCGGCCACAACCTAATTCTAACACCGGAGCAGATGATTAAAAACCTGCAAACGGTACAGAGTCGCAATAATGTGCCTAAGTCCCGAACCCTCGTAGAAGACGGCAATCCTTATTCCTTTCCCAATTTCTCAGTAGAGATGGAAACAGGAACAGGAAAAACCTATGTGTACTTGCGCACCATTTTTGAGCTGAACAAACTCTATGGTTTCAAGAAATTCATTATCGTTGTGCCTTCTGTAGCCATCCGCGAAGGGGTAACCAGCTCGATCAAGTTAATGCGCGAGCATTTCAAGGGGCTATACAACAATGTCGCTTTTGATGACTTTGTTTATCAATCAAAAGATTTAAGCCGAGTGCGTCAATTTGCGGTAAACAATGAAATCCAGATCATGGTTATCAATATTCAGGCTTTCCAAAAAGATGCTGGTGAAAATGTTGACTATGCAACCCTTACTGACGAAAAAAAGAAAAAGCTCAATGTCATCCATCAAGAACAGGATAAAATGTCAGGCCGCCGCCCGATTGAATATGTTCAATCGACAAACCCGATCCTGATTATTGACGAACCGCAAAGCGTGGACAATACCGATAAATCAAAAAAGGCTATCCGCAATCTGAACCCCCTGTTCTGCCTGCGGTATTCAGCAACGCATACCAATCCATATAATCTTCTTTACCAACTCGATCCGATCCGCGCATATGATTTGCGCCTCGTAAAACAGATTGAAGTTGTCGATGCCTCAAGCGGCCAGAATCCTAATCAACCTCTGGTGAGGCTGGACTCAATTTTTTATCCAAAAAACGCAAAAACGCCACAGGCCAAAATAACCATTTTTGAAAACACGCCGTCCGGAACCAGAGAAAAACAAATTAAAATCAAACACGGAGCCGACCTTTCCAGCCAAACAAACAGATCAGACTATGAAGGCTATCTGGTGACAAATATCAATGCCGAACCTGGTAACGAATATGTGGAGTTTCAAAACGGCATTGTTATTGAAGTTTTTCAGGAATCAGGCGGGATGAGTGATGAGCGCATAAAAAGCCAGATTGAACAGACCATTGAAGCTCATTTTGCAAAAGAAAAAAAACTGAAACCGAAGGGGATTAAGGTTCTTTCCTTGTTTTTCATAGACCATGTAAAAAGCTATCGCTCGTATGATGATGAAGGCAACCCACAGAAAGGGAAAATAGCCCAATGGTTTGAAGAAGCCTATGCTTCAACCAGCCAAAAACCAATGTATCAGGGACTTATTCCCTATGGTGCCGAGGAAGTGCATGACGGGTATTTTTCAGCCGACAAGAAAAAAGGTAAGATTGTAGAGCTTCTTGATACCTCCGGCAGCACGGCAAAAGACGATGAGACATACGAACTCATTATGAAAGATAAAGAACGCCTACTTTCAGCCGATGTGCCATTGCGATTTATATTCAGTCATTCTGCATTAAAAGAAGGTTGGGATAATCCCAATGTTTTCCAGATTTGCACTTTACGTGAAATGGGCACCGACCGTGAGCGCCGCCAAACCATAGGGCGTGGCTTGCGTCTTCCCGTCAATCAAGATGGTGATCGTATATATGATGACCAGGTTAATCGTTTGACGGTAATTGCAAACGAAACATTTGAGAACTTTGCAAAAGGATTACAGTCCGATATTGAAGCAGCCATTGACCCGAATGGCGGTTTCAAGTTTGGTCGTGTTCCGCCGATTGCCTTCACTCCTATTCTCAACGCTGAAGGGGTGGACTATCTTAGCCAAGAGGAATCAAAAGAAATCTGGAACTGTGTTGCGAAACAAGGATTGATCGACCAAAATGGAGATTTTACCGCTGAATTTCAGCCAGACAAGGCCGGTTTTAAACTTGAATTGCCGGAAAAATATGTTGGCATGGAAGAGGCTGTTGTCAACCGAATGAAAAGATTCCTGCCGCGTGACTTTGTTAAAGATGCTCGCAAACGACAGCCTGTTTCCTATAACAAACGGATTGAACTGAATAAAGACTTTGAAATCTTGTGGGATAAAATCAGTCAGAAAACAAGATATTCGGTTGAATTTAAAACTCAAAAGCTTATCAACCTCGCTTCCGAAAAAATCAAGAAAATGCCTGAAATAAAGGCTATTCAGATTGAGATAACCAAACGAGACCTTGAAATTAAAGAATCCGGATTGGAGGGAGGCCAAATCACAAGCAACCGAATTCATATTGTCAGCAATGAACAGTCGCTGCCGGATATACTCGCTTTCCTGCAAAGAGAAACAGAATTAACCCGTGGCACTTTGGTGGAAATTATAAAAACAGCAGGCCGTTTAAAAGAGTTCTCAATTAATCCCCAAGCCTTCATGACTGAAGCCGCAAAGCTGATAAATCGGGCTTTGAATGAGTTGATTATTGACGATATTAAATACGAGCCCATATCTGGCCAGTTTTACGAAATGCGCTTGTTTGAAATTCAGGAAGTCGAGGAATATCTTACCCGCCTTTATAAAGTGAAAAGCATCGATAACCGAACGCCCTATGACTTCATTGCCTATGACAGCGGAACCGAAGAAGAGGTGGCCACGCTGCTTGATAGTGATGACAGAGTTAAGTTTTTTTGTAAGCTCCCGCGCTGGTTCAAAGTTGCAACCCCCCTTGGCAGTTATAATCCGGATTGGGCTGTGGTTGTCGAAGATTCCCAAAAGTTGTATCTGGTCAGGGAAACCAAAAGCACTTTGGACAGAGATAAACGGCGGGAAAGTGAAAACAAAAAAGTTGATTGCGGCAAGGCTCATTTCAAAGCCCTGGGCGTGAACTTTAAGGACGCAACAACAATTCACGAGGTGTTGCAGGCGTAGTGTATTGCACCACTTCTCAGCTCAACGCCAAAGTTTTTCAAACCGCGCCGGATTGGTGGCCGTATATCTGACAGTATGTTGAATATTCCTGTGGCCTAAATAATCTTGAATTAACCTGGTGTCTGCCCCTTGATCGGCCAGGGCGAAACCACAACCATGCCGGAGCATGTGCGGATGGGCGGGCAGGGCAAGCCCTGCTTTTTTGCCATAGGTGCGGATTGCAAGCCATGCCGTTTTTCTGTTCAAAGGCAATCGCTGTTCGCTGATAAAAAAAACTTCTCCCTCCGGCTTCATCCTCGCTCGTTCCTTCAACCATGCTTTGATCGCTCGTATTTCATCCCCTCTGAGCGGGTGCGTGGTGGACAATCCATTTTTAAGACGAGCGACATGCAGCACACGGCTTTCGGTGTCAACCTGTGAAAGCTCAAGTCCACAAGCTTCCGAAACGCGCAAGCCATGCCTGAACATCAACAGCAAAAGGCACCGGTCGCGGGCTTCATTCCGGCTGCCCTTGGTGGCGATCATAAGTTTTTCAAATTCGGCTGAAACAAGGTGTTTTCGGTCGTTCATCATTTTGTCTAGAGTTTGGGTTTTTTATTGTCTGCAAAACCGCTTAAATGCTGGGTCGTGTTTTTACACTCTAGACAAAATGAACCATTTTGTCCATAGTTTTCAGAATAGGGCTGTTTTATTCCAGAAATAATTGACATTTACTCATGAACTATCATACAGAATTACCTGTAAAATAATTTAAATAATTAATAATTCAACTCGGCAAAGAGAAATGATCATGAACTCTGTAAAAGACCTCTTGCGTGGAATTTATCGCCATCCATTGAAAACAGGAGGATATATCTTTACTGCATTCAGCGTTATTTTTACCATTGTTAGGGGTCTCACTTTTTTTATTCCAGCCATTAAGATTGAAGGCATACCTGCTCTAACCATAGCAATTCTTATAAGCGCCTGCTATGGCTTAAAAAAAGTGTGGAAGCCTTCAAAGATCGAAGTGAAAATAGCAAATACAAATACTATCATTGAAGTTCTTTTTGGCGACTTGTTTGATCAAATCGGAATTCGTGCAATTGCGGTAAATGAATTTTTCGACAGCAAAATTGGCAAGCCTGTATCTGATAAGAGTCTTCACGGAATATTTCTCAAGAAGTGTTTTGGCGGCCATTCAGAACCATTCGATAAGCAAGTTGATGCGCAATTAATAGAAGCCGAAAGCCAAGAAATCACAAAAAACGAGGGGAAAACAAAGTGTTTTCCAATTGGAACGACTGCTTTGATAACTGTAAATGACGATAAATACATAGTATTTGCCCTCTCAAAAACAAACCCAGAGACATGTAAGGCTTTTTCAGATGTGAACTTAATGTGGACAGCTTTAAATAAACTGTGGCAAAGGACACGCATTGAGTCTGGTGGGCACGAAATAAATCTTCCTCTTGTTGGAAGCGGACTATCTGGTCTTGGTTTGCCTACTCGCGATCTTCTAAACCTGATAATCCTCTCAGCAATCACTGAAACAAAATCACAAGAGGTGACAAAGATAATTCGTATTATATTGCATCGTGATCGGTTTGAAAATTTGGATTTAAGGGATGTAAAAAAACATTGGGAGGAAAAATAATGGCCTACCATAATGGCACTTATGTGGCATTTCACGCAAATGGAACCAACATTCCCGGAAAGTCGGATATAGACTATTATAATTTAATGAAAGCGTGGTCTGCAAAAACTGACGACGAATTCACCATGAACAACAGTCATGACAAAGCGGCGGCAGTTCGTGATTCAAGTAAAAAAATCACTTTGAGAGCATCCCTTCTGGAGAGATTGAAGAACTCCAAGAACATGGTACTAATCATTGGCAAAACTACACTTTTAGATGACGACTGGGTACCGTTTGAAATAGAAAAAGCTGTGGACACTTATGATATTCCGATAATTGTCACATATACTGGTTTTGAAACACCAATTCGAATCCCTGCCAATTTAAAATCACTCTGGCCGAATGCGCTTGCAACTCGAATAAACAATGGAACTGCTCATGCCATTCATATTCCGTTTAAAAAGGCAGTATTATTGGATGCAATTTCTCAGTTTTCGCACAATGCATTTCCACTTGGTGGTGGTTTGGGATTTTATGGTGATGAAGCATATAAAAGCTTTGGCATACAAAGTTGAAAATAATCGTTAATGCCGTGTACGTTACCCCAAATTATGGGGATTATCGACTTGCTCAACTGCCTGATCGGGACGCGCCGGCGCCGGCGGCTGGTAGCTGTGCAGATGGTCGGCAGCTTTTTGGGCGTGTGATGCTGCGGTAAAAATTGCCCGCTTGTCTTCTTTCAAAACTTGCAACCACGAAGCGACATAGGCGGAATGGTCTTCAATTGTTTCGGGCGTTATTCCAAGATCGGCGCACAAAAAGGCTGCGCCAATTTCCGCAACAAGTTCCTCCATTGCATAACCTTCATCGCCCCACCTTTTGCGGCCTAAATCCCTGTCAAGCCGTTTGGGGTGTCTTGTCCAATGGCACATTTCATGTGCAGCCGTGGCATAATATTTTTCAGTATCGACAAAGTTTTGCAGTTCAGGAAGTTTTATAAAATCGTCATCAATGCGGTAAAATGCGCGGTTCCCGCCATGCCTTATGTCTGCCCCCGTGTTTGTGAAAAACCGTTCGCATTTCTCATCACGTTCAAGCGGCGTGACATGTTCCGGTTTAATCACTTCATAAAAATTACCAGGCAACCCGTCGATCTGCTCCACATTAAAAACCGTGTATCCACGCATGAACGGAATTGCTTTTTCCACATCTTCCCCGTTTTCGTCTTGTTCGGTTTTGGTCATGGTCTTTGCAAAAACGACCAGGGAACCATGTTCGCCTTTTCGCACATGTCCGCCCAATTGCTGCGCCTGGTTGAATGTCATATAAATCGGGGCAATATATCCGCGCTCCAAAGCTGTTGCCCATAACATCAAAACATTTATACCCCTGTATCGTTCCCCTTTAACTCTAAGGGGCTTCGTGATTGAACCCGCCACATGAGCGGCTTTCCACGGCTGCCGCCAGGTCAATTCACCTTTGGAAAGATCGGCAAGGATTTTGTTTGTCACGCGGGTATAAACATCTTGTTTATCATTCATGCTTTCCCCCTGTTTATCAATGTTGCCTCTGATAAACACACTTCAAGGGAAAGAACATGTCAAGATGGGTAATAGGGTTAACGCCCCAATTCTTTTCCCTATTGCCCCGCCTTAATTTAGCCCAAGCCGATTTACAAAATAATTTCACCTGACTATCATTGCCTTGGCTAAAAATAGAAGGGCAAAACATGCTTTCAGGCACATTAATGGTTGCAGGTGTGTTGAATCCTGCTAAAGCACTTCCTGACCCTGCCGCTGAAGCGCATGTATTCGAGTTTAGAGAAACTGCCCGTTGCGCTGCTTCTGGCAGTGAGCTGGAGCAACAGTCAGTTGCAGAATATATGGAGGCGGTTGAAGCGCTTCCTGATGTTAAAGTCCGTTTATTCGAGTTTCGATGCGCTGCCCGTTATGCAGCTCATGGCAGTGTGCTGGAGCGCCAAGCCTCCCTTGGGTTTGCAAGGGCGGTTCAAGACCTTCCTGATGTTAAAGACCGTGTATCCGAGTGCATAGACGCCGTTTTCAGCTCTCGTCCAGACAGTGAGCTGGAGCGCCATACCGTTTCTGAGCTTGCAAGGGCGGTTGAAGCCCTTCCCTACCCCTCCGCTCGTGTATCAGAGTGCCTTAAAGCTGCTCGTTATGCAGCTCATGGCAGTGCCCTCTGTGTCAATGAAGGTGATACACGAGCCCCTTGAAAAATTAGTGTAGGGCGGGTAAGGAATATCATACATGAAAAGGACACAGACCATGAATAACTC